>Ga0209075_1003319_pt1 | contig 13516 bp, 8 predicted proteins | sample Stecom2011_FD_187523 | JGI IMG/M metagenome (GOLD analysis project Ga0209075, IMG submission 187523) | Agricultural soil microbial communities from Utah to study Nitrogen management - Steer compost 2011 (SPAdes) (version 2) | ecosystem: Environmental > Terrestrial > Soil > Agricultural land... | reverse complement strand
GAGTTTGATAGCGACACTGTTGAATTAGATTTGACTAATTTAAGTTCAGGAACTTATATGCTGAATGTGAAAACAAAAGACAGCAGCCAGTTTGTGAAAGTGGTGAGAAAGTAAATAAAGGTTTCAAGAGCGGATTAAAACCGCTCTTGAAACCCTATCAGTAATAAATAACTATAATTACATACATATCATGAAAAGATTTATTTTAATTTTATTGTTGTTGTTTCCTATGCTTTCAATAGGGCAAATCAACAGTTATTCCATCGATTGGGATGGAGCGCCTAATATTAGTCCATGGACTGTACAGGGTGTAAATACCTTTAATGTGACCAATCAGTGGGTCTGTCAAGGTTCGCACTCTATTAGAGCACGTTTGCGCGGTGGGCAAGCCCAAAAAAGCGCTACTCTTGTATCAGAAAAAATAGGAGATACGAATGGAGGAGAGATTACCTTTGCTTATACTTATAAATGGTTGATATACGACGGAGCTATTCAGATTCCAGGGTCGGCTAATGAGCTGGATTTAAGGTGGCAATGGTCAAATTCGCCTAGCGGACCTTGGAGCACTTTTGAAACACAAAATTTAACGACTCATACATCCTCAACTGCTTGTGTTAGAAATACTGTAACTTTTGCTCCTTATCCAGGAGAACTTTACGTTAGAGTACGAGTTTCAAATGTTACTGATAATGCAGATAACTATATTTACATTGACGATGTGTTTATTGATGAGGGATCAACGCCATCATGTTCCATGCCTCTCGATTTGCATATTACTAATAAAACACCAACAGGACTTACTTTTAATTGGGTAGGAGTAACAGGGCAACCATTACTTGATTATTATTGGGAAATTAGAACTGGTGGAGTGCCAGGTACTCCTCAAGGACTTGTTGATTCAGGAACAACAACTAATACATATATTGACATTACAGGGTTAACTCCATCTACTAATTATCAAGTGTATGTTAGGGTAAATTGTGATGCTGTTACCAGCAGTTTTATGATTGGTTTAGATACAAGAACTCATTGTAATATTCCTGATTTTAATATAGATACTCCAATCGAGTTGTGTGGTGTTCAAGACTTGAGAATAAACGCGTCTAGAGCAGGAAATTATACTATCTGGTACGATTCTAACGATTCGATTATCAAGCAGAGTGCCCAGCCTTATATGGATTTTTCTCAAGTGGACACGTCTTTTACTTTAAAGGTGTATTCAGGAAATTTCGGGACATTATTGGATACAATACAAGTAGGGACGGGTAGCTCTTCAACAGCTGATATTACTCCGTTTACGGATGCGAAAGCACACAAAATTCAATTTATTTATTTAGCAAGTGAGCTTCATGCAGCTGGTTTTTCTACAGGACATATTAAAGGTTTTGGATTTAGAGTTGGGCCTAGTGTTGGAACGGCTCAAAGAAAAAACTTTACCATCCATATGGGGGAAACTAATTTAGAGGAGTTTGGTACAGCCAATAGATTCATTCCAGAAAATAGATTACAGCTAGTGAGAAGTGCACGGGTGGATAATGACACTTTGAAAGCGGCTGCAAACAATGTATTCGAATTAGACAATGGGTTTGTTTGGGATGGAGAATCCAATATTGTAGTTCAAATAGCCTACAGTGATACTGCTCCTGCTAATAATCCAACTGCGACAGCAAACATCATCACATCTTTTCAAACAGATAATTCATACAGAACGTTGTATTATAAGAGTCCAAATTATACTTTGAATCAGTTGACGAATCAAGAAACAGGAGTACGCTCTTGGTTTAGAACGAATGCTTTGTTTGATGTTATTGAAGGTTGTTTCGGAGATCCTAAGACTGTAGAGGTTATTTTTCAAGAAGCTCCACCATTGGTTTTATCTGATAGTATCGCAAACAATTGTGCTGGTCAAGGACTGGATACTATTCACCTACTGTCTGGAGTTACTGAATTTGATATTTTTACATGGAGAGTAGACGAAAATGATCCTGGGTTTAACGATAATACGCATCCGAATCATCCAGATAACGCCATTACTGGGGATAGGTACATTGGCTGGTCGTTTAACCCTCAAACTCCAACTACTTATTATTTGACTGCAAGACAGTCAACAGGGTTTTCAACAGACGAATGTATTAGTTATGCTACAGTTCATGTGGAATTCAATCCTTCTCCAACCATGCTGCAGTTGCAAAATAGCTACTCTTTGTGCTTTGATGATGTAGAAGAATTAAGGGTTGATAACTTTATTGACGATACACCCACTACGTATTTATTTAATGGAAATACAAATGGAGTGACTTTGACAAATACCACCACAGGTGATGGACTGTCTAATGATACAACGCTTTTTTCTGAAGGAAACGCAAGTTTAAAAGTGAGTTATGCTCCGCAAACTACAGCACGTTTGAATTTCAATACGCCTATAAATATGAATAATTTGAACTCAATTGTTGTTGAGTTTGATCATATCGCTGCGCTCCAAGCACAAGGTTATAATGTTTATGATTACGGCTATGTAGAATATACGACAAACGATGGAGCTTCATGGAAACCTTTCCTTCATGAGCATTATTCAGGAGCGGCAGATTCGTTACTTGCACCAATTGGTCAAACTAGCTTCTTGCCAAAACATTTTAGCAGAACATCTTACCAAGACTGGGAAGCTATTAATGACACCGTTTCTCCTGATAATTCAATGTGGAAAACAGAAAGATTTGTAGTTCCAGAGGAGGAGTTTATTACAGGTACTGGCACTTTTAAGTTGAGATTTAGAATGGGAGCTGATGGTAATACGCAATATGATGGTTGGTTCATTGATAATGTACGTATTACTCCAATTAGTAACTATCAAGTGACTTGGAGTCCAATTTCAAATTTGTATTACGATCAAAACGCTACCGTTCCGTATGACGGCTCAATCAACACAGGTGTGGTGTACTTGAAAGGAAATACAAATATTAAAGACAAAGAATATACAGTAACGGTAACCAATCAATTTGATTGTAGTATAGAAGAAACATTCTTCGTGACTATTGGCTTAAAAGAAAATCCAGGAATTACTGCAACAAGTATCAGTAAATGTGGACCTTTAAATGTAGGGGATACAGGATTTACTAAAAACGCAAATGGTACACTGTATTATTTTGATAATCCAACTACATCTTCACCAATTACACAGATAACATCTTCTGGCACCTATTATGTAGAACAACATATCAATGGTTGTATTTCAGACAGATTACCATTTACTGTTGTGATTAATGCGCAGCCAGGTAACCCAACAGCAATATTAAATCAGTCTTTCTGTGGTGCTGCAACGATAGGTGACTTGCAATATAATGCGGTTTCTGGATTCCAAATGAAGTGGTATCCAACTCCAGTAGGAGGAACTGCCTTGTCCAGTACTACACCTTTAACAAACGGTGCGACTTACTACGCTGAGTTGGACAACGGGGCTTGTTTCTCAGAAAATCGTGCCCAAGTTAATGTTACTGTTGGTATAGTTCCACAAGCGCTAGTTGTTGACGATATCTTTATTTGTGGTTCTACTACTACATTCAATGATATTACTGTGAACGCAGCGTCTGGAGCGACTGTACTTTGGTATCAAACATCGACTTCAACAACACCTTTGCTTAATACAACTGTGTTGACAAGTGGAACTTACTATGTGGCTCAAAAGATTGGAGCTTGTGAATCAGTGAAAACAGCTGTGAATGTGACAAATGTCCCAACACTTTCAGCACCTTCGGCTTCGGCACAAACTTTCTGTGGATCAGCAACTGTTGCCGATTTAATCGCAATAGGTGTTGCTGCTGGAGCAACAGAGTATTGGTATGGTTACAGCACTTCTGACACGCCGTTGGCTCCAAGTACACCACTTACAAGCGGTACCTATTATGTTGGTCAGTCTATTGGGGAGTGTCACTCACCAAAACAAGCGGTTCCAGTGGTGATTCATAGCATTAATCCACCAACAATTAGCCCAATTATGATTTGTGGTGATGCAACTGTGGGAACTTTGCCATTAGGTGGTGCTCAGGGTGTTACTTATAAGGTATATGATTCTTCTTATGCAACTACAGAACTGAATCCATCGACTTCAGTTACTACAGGAACTTATTACATCTCAAGTGTTCAGTCTGGTTGTGAGACTAATCGTGCAGCAGTGCACATTACTGTAACTGCTCGTCCAAATGCTCCTACAGGTAATACACAACAATCATTTGTAGATGCAGCTCAGGTAAGTGATTTGGTAATGAATGAATCTGGTATTGTTTGGTATGCTTCATACAATGATGCAATCAACGGAGTGAATCCACTACCTTCGTATGTTGCGTTGCAACAAGGTAAAACTTATTATGCTGTGATAATAGGACCTGGAGGTTGTAATAGTTTGCCAACCGCTGTGACAGTTACAATCACCGTGGGTGTAAACGAGTTGGATTTAGCTTCATTGAACTACTATCCAAACCCAGCGGAAACCGAATTGACTGTAGCTTACAAAGAGCCAATTCGAACTATTGAGGTTTATGATTTGTCTGGTAAACGTGTGAAAGTACAGCACTTTGAATCAAATGAAGTGCGAATCAACGTTACAGAACTTGCGTCAGGAACTTATATGTTGAATGTTCAAACAGACACAGGATCACAATTTATTAAAATTGTGAAGAAATAATAGAATAATAATGAATTAAAAGGGTTGCTTTTGCAACCCTTTTTTTATTTCATAACATTAAGACAATGTTCCGTTAAGAAGAGTTAGGTGGACTTTAACGTTCTTTGTACCTGAAAGAGATCAAGGAACCGATGGATAAATTGGTTGATTTCAGTGTGTGTGAAGCCCTAATTTTTTTTAGGGCTTTTTTAAATAGAGAATTTGTCTTGTCTTTTTTACACTACATAGCAGAGCTACGGGATATAAAAAGGACAAAAAAGAGGGTAAAAAGAGCATTTTGTAGCCAATTGAAAAAAAGTCAAGATGAGTTCAGAGTCTTTTTTCAAACTTTTATTCTAAAAATAACTTGTTTTACTTTCAGATGTACTTTTGAAGTCTTATTTTTGCTTACTGCCAATTGATGAGTTTCGGCAATTAATAATATTATTCGCAATTATGAAAGAGGTTACTAAAGAAGTGTACTTGAGATGGTACGAAGACATGCTTTTTTGGCGTAAGTTCGAAGACAAGCTTGCAGCTTTATACATTCAACAAAAAGTAAGGGGATTCTTACATTTATATAACGGGCAAGAAGCTGTTTTAGCGGGTGCATTGCACGCGATGGATTTGTCTAAAGACAAAATGATTACTGCCTACAGAAATCACGTCCAACCTATCGGAATGGGGGTTGATCCTAAACGCGTGATGGCTGAACTTTTAGGTAAAGCTACCGGTACTTCTAAAGGTTTAGGAGGATCGATGCATATTTTCTCCAAAGAATATGGTTTTTTCGGTGGTCACGGAATCGTAGGAGCTCAAATACCTGTGGGTGCAGGAATGGCTTTCGCAGAAAAGTATTTGGAAACAGGTGGCGTTTCATTGACCTATTTTGGAGATGGTGCAGCTCGTCAAGGTTCTTTGCACGAAGCCTTCAATATGGCTATGTTATGGAAGCTTCCAGTGGTGTTCATCTGTGAAAATAACGGATATGCAATGGGAACTTCTGTAGAGCGTACCGCAAATCATACCGATGTTTGGAAGTTAGGCTTAGGTTATGAAATGCCTTCTTATGCTGTGGATGGCATGAACCCTGTAAAAGTAGCTGAAGCTATGTACGATGCGATTGAAAGGGCGAGACGTGGGGATGGACCTACTTTCTTAGAAATGAAAACGTACCGTTATAGAGGACATTCCATGTCGGATGCTCAACATTACCGTACAAAAGATGAAGTGGAAGAATATAGAAAAATCGATCCGATTACTCAAGTTTTAGATGTAATTAAGACTAACAATTGGGCAACTGATGAAGAAATAGAAAGTATTGATAACCGTGTGAGAGAATTGGTCTCGGAATGTGAACAATTTGCTGAAGAATCACCATATCCCGAAACAAACGTTATGTATGACGCTGTTTACGAACAAAAAGATTACCCATTTATACCTCATAAATTATAAAATATGGCAGAGATTATTACCATGCCTCGGTTAAGTGATACCATGACCGAAGGTACTGTAGCAAGCTGGTTGATGAAAGTTGGAGATAAGGTTTCAGAAGGAGATATCTTGGCTGAAATTGAAACAGACAAAGCTACCATGGAATTTGAATCGTTTCATGCAGGAACTTTGTTGTATATCGGCGTACAAGAAGGTGAAACGGCTGATGTGGACAGTGTGTTGGCAATCATCGGAAATGAAGGAGAAGATTACCAAGCTTTGCTTCAAAATAATGCCTCAAAAACCAATGATAAAACAACTGTTGTTACTGAAGAATCAGTCGGTTCGATGACTACAGCTCCAGTCGCTGTGCCAGAAGGAGTAGAAGTAATAACCATGCCTCGCTTGAGCGATACCATGACCGAGGGTACTGTGGCAAGCTGGTTGATGAAAGTTGGAGATAAGGTTTCAGAAGGAGATATCTTGGCTGAAATTGAAACAGACAAAGCGACAATGGAATTCGAGTCTTTCTATTCAGGAACTCTGTTGCATATTGGGATTCAAGAAGGAGAAACCGCCCCAGTTGACAGTGTGTTGGCAATCATAGGTCCTAACGGGACTGATGTTGACGCAGTGCTTTCAGCAGGAATGAACGCGAAAGAAAAAGTAAGCAAACAACAAGATTCAGTTCAAACAAAACAAGAAGTCGAAGTACCAACTGTTGAAGTTGAATCAAAGACCAAACGTCTTTTTGCTTCCCCTTTAGCAAAGAAAATTGCTCAAGATAAAGGAATTGATTTGAACCAAGTTAAAGGGACAGGTGAAAACGGTCGTATCGTGAAAAGCGATGTGGAAAACTATAAGCCAAATGCAGCAGAGGTTGTAGCGGCTGATGCATCAAAACCAACCGCGCCAATTTTTGTGACTGTAGGAGAAACTCATGCAGAAGAAGTGAAAAATTCGCAAATGCGTAAGACTATTGCACGACGTTTGGCTGAGTCAAAATACACAGCGCCGCATTACTATTTAACCATTGAATTAAATATGGACAATGCAATGGTGGCTCGAAAAACAATTAACTCATTGCCAGACACCAAAGTTTCTTTTAATGATATGGTGGTCAAAGCGTGTGCTATGGCATTGAAAAAACATCCACAGGTAAATTCGACCTGGACAGATAATGCTACAATTATTAATCATCACGTAAATATTGGTGTGGCTGTGGCTGTTGAAGACGGATTGGTTGTGCCAGTTGTAAATCATACCGATTTATTGAGTTTAACGCAAATCGGTGCGGCTGTTAAGGATTTGGCAGGAAAGTCCCGAAACAAAAAATTGCAGCCCAAAGAAATGGAAGGTTCTACTTTTACTGTTTCTAATTTGGGAATGTTCGGGATTGAAGAGTTTACTTCGATTATAAATCAACCCAATTCAGCAATTTTGTCAGTTGGTGCCATTATCGAAAAACCGATAGTAAAAGACGGTCAAATCGTTGTGGGGAATACGATGAAAGTTACTTTGGCGTGCGACCATAGAACAGTGGACGGTGCAACAGGAGCGGAATTCCTGCAAACATTGAAGCATTATATTGAAAATCCTGTAACGATGCTTGCATAAGTTGACAATCGCAATAAATATAACCCGTTTTTGATTCTTTCAAGAACGGGTTTTTTTGTATTTTTGTAGCAGATACTCGTTGAAATAGTCGAATTTTAAGCGTCATTTGTATTCTGAAATTTTAAAATATTTATAATTGAAAACAATAATAATCACAGGAACAAGCAGAGGAATAGGAGCCGAATTGGTCAAGCAATTTGCTGAAAAAGGACATCAAGTGATTGCTTTGTCTCGAAAAGCTAATCCAAATTTTAATTCTTATGAAAATGTTTTTTTTCATTCGATTGATATAAGTAACCAAGTACAGTTGGCCGATTTAGCTGTTCAACTCAAAAAGCAATTTAAAAATATTGACTGTATTATTCACAATGCGGGTGCAATAGTGAACAAACCTTTTGAGCAAATAAGCCGGGAAGAATTTGAATATGTTTACAAAGTAAATGTCTTTGGAGTTGCTGCTTTAAATCAAGTGATATTGCCTTTGATGTCACGAGGAAGTCACGTCGTGACTATTAGTAGTATGGGTGGCATACAAGGAAGTATGAAATTCCCAGGTTTAGCAGCTTATAGTTCTAGTAAAGCCGCTGTGATTACCCTTTCAGAATTATTAGCAGAGGAATATAAAGGTCAAGGAATTTCGTTTAATGTTTTGGCATTAGGTGCAGTACAAACAGAGATGCTTCAAGAGGCATTTCCAGGTTATCAAGCTCCAATAAACCCCAAAGAAATGGCAGCTTATATTGTAGATTTTACGATGAATGGTAATAAGTTTTTTAACGGGAAAGCTTTACAAGTTTCTTCAACTACTCCCTGATTTTGAAAGAAGTTTTAAAAAAATATTTGCCAGAAAACGCCGTTGATGCTGTTTATGAATTAATCAAGACCTATCATGTTCATTTCAAAATAGTAAATGAACGGGTGACAAGACACGGTGATTATCGAAGGAATCTCGATGGAACTCATCGTATTACTATTAACGCAACTTTGAACAAATACCGATTCCTTATCACGACTATACATGAATTAGCTCATTTGGTGGCAATTCAGAAATACGGACGTGGAATCAAACCTCATGGAATCGAATGGAAACAGACTTTTCGATTATTGATGTTACCTTTCATTAACCCTCTGGTTTTTCCAGAAAGCATTTTGCCTTTGGTTGCTAATCATTTTAAAAACCCAACAGCAAGTAGTGATACGGATGCACTTTTGTCTATGGCATTGAAAAAGTTTGATCCGCCAAGTAGTAAAGTTTTTGTAGACGAATTGCCTTTGGGTACCCATTTCAAAATCTCAAACGGACGTGTTTTTCGAAAAGGGAAATTACGTGTAAAATTGTTTGAATGTACCGAAATAAATAGTAGTCGGGTGTATTTAATTAAACCAAATACTCAGGTAGAATTATTGAATAAGAAAAATTATGAATAAAAATTATTATGCTATTATAATGGCAGGTGGAGTTGGCTCAAGATTTTGGCCAGTAAGTACTCCTGAGTTTCCAAAACAGTTCCATGATATGTTGGGAACTGGTGAAACATTGGTACAAAAAACCTTTGAAAGGTTAAGTCAATTGATCCCTAAAAAAAATATTTTAATACTTACCAACGATAAATACCGCGACCTATTAAAAGAACAATTACCTGCAATTACGGACGAACAAATCATTCTAGAACCGGATATGCGCAACACAGCACCTTGCATTCTTTACGCCTCGATGAAAATAAAGAAACAAAACCCAAATGCAGTGATGATTGTTGCACCTTCCGACCATTGGATTGAGGACGAAGTACAATTCGTTTCAAATTTACAACGATCGTTCGATATTTGCGAACACGACAGTGTGCTGATGACTCTAGGAATATTACCAACCTTTCCGAATACTGGGTATGGATATATAGAATACGATAAACTGGATTCTCGACAAGTAAAAAAAGTCGTGCAATTTCGAGAGAAGCCAGATTACCAAACAGCCAAGAAATTCCTTCAAAGAAGAAACTTTCTTTGGAACTCTGGAATTTTTATTTGGAGTGTAGAAGCAATTCTCAAAGCATTTGAAAATCACCAACCTCAGATGTATCAATTGTTTGTGAGTGGATATGAACTATTAAATACCCCCGAAGAAGCCGAATTTATTAGGGATAATTATCACAATGCAGCCAATATATCGATAGATTATGCTGTGATGGAAAATGCAAACAATGTCTATGTGTTGCCAGCTACTTTCGACTGGAATGACCTGGGAACTTGGGGTTCGCTTTATGACAAATTGCCGAAAGACGAATATGAAAACGCGATGATTAACGGTCAATTGTTTGTTGAAAATGCTACAAATAATATTGTGAGAACCAGCCCTGGAAAATTAGTTGTTATTGGTGGGTTAGAAGATTTTATTATAGTGGATAAGGACGATGTTTTACTGATATATCCAAAGAAAAAGGAACAGGATATTAAACAAATCGTATGGAAGCTAGACGAAAAAAAGTTAAACTAAATCGCAGCTAACACTACAATGGATCAATAGTTTTTTTGTATATAACTCTGTTTTGGACTGACAGAATTCGGCTTGTTTTCTGAAATTTATAACAGCTTAAAATAGCTAACTTTGTTAAAATTCTTATTCGATTTTTATCAAAAAAACCGCTATATTATCAGAAAAAACAGTAAATTTGCAAATTACACAACTATTATTTATAATGATGAAAACAAGTGCATTTGCTTTTAGGCATATTGGCCCAAGAACGGCTGATTTGCAGTACATGTTTGACACTGTTGGAGTGAAAGACATGGAGCAGTTATTGTATGAAACTTTTCCTGACAAAATTCGTCTGGAAGAAGATTTGAAATTAGACCCGGCAATGACCGAGTATGAATATTTAGCTCATGCAGCGGCGTTGGGCGCAAAAAACAAAGTGTTCCGTTCGATGATTGGAATGGGGTATCACGAAGCGATTGTTCCTGCAGCAATTTTGCGAAATGTTTTTGAAAACCCAGGCTGGTACACTGCCTATACTCCTTATCAGGCAGAAATTGCCCAAGGAAGATTAGAAGCTTTGTTGAATTTTCAAACTACTGTGATTGAATTGACAGGAATGGAAATCGCTAACGCTTCTCTATTGGACGAATCCACTGCAGCTGCCGAAGCAATGGCTTTATTGTTTGATGTGCGCACAAGAGATCAAAAGAAAAATAACGTAAATAAATTCTTTGTTTCTGAAGAGGTTTTGCCACAGACATTGTCAGTTCTTCAAACACGTTCTACACCTATCGGTATTGAATTGGTTGTAGGAAACCATGAGGCTTTTGATTTTTCAGAAGATTTTTTTGGAGCTTTGCTACAATATCCAGGAAAATACGGTCAGGTGCACGATTATGAAGATTTCATCAATCAGGCACACACAAAAGATATTAAGGTGGCTGTTGCTGCTGATATTTTATCATTGGCACGTTTAAAATCTCCAGGCGAAATGGGAGCTGATGTGGTAGTAGGCACTACACAACGTTTTGGAATTCCGTTAGGTTTTGGTGGACCGCACGCAGGTTATTTTGCTACTAAAGAAGAGTACAAACGCTCAATGCCAGGACGTATTATTGGTGTTTCTCAAGATGCTAATGGAAACAGAGCGCTACGTATGGCTTTACAAACACGTGAACAACATATTAAACGTGAAAAAGCGACATCTAATATCTGTACCGCACAAGTTTTATTGGCTGTTATGGCGGGTATGTATGCCGTTTATCACGGGCCAAAGGGTTTAAGAAGGATTGCTAATCAGGTTCATGCGACTTCGGTTACTATTGCAGCAGAATTGACGAAGTTAGGTTTTGAACAAGTAAACAACGCCTATTTTGATACCATTTTAGTGAAAGCTGACGCTGCTAAAGTTAAAGCTGTTGCTGAGGTAAAAGAGTTTAACTTTTTCTATCCTGATGCAAATTCAGTTTCTATTTCAGTGAACGAAACTACTTCTATGGCAGACGTAAATACAGTAATTGCTATTTTTGCTGAAACTGTAGGAAAATCAGCCGTTAAAGTTACTGAACTTTCTCCAGAAGCATTGATTCCAGTAAAATTAGAAAGAACTTCTGCATTTTTAGAGCACGAAGTATTCAACACCTATCATTCGGAATCTCAATTGATGCGATACATCAAAAAGCTAGAACGTAAAGATTTAGCATTGAATCATTCAATGATTTCTTTGGGGTCTTGTACGATGAAGTTGAATGCTGCAGCAGAAATGTTGCCTTTAAGCAATTCAAACTGGGGGAATATCCACCCTTTTGCACCGTTGAATCAGGCAGAAGGTTATTTAACTATGTTGCATAAATTAGAGCAACAGTTAAATGTAATTACTGGTTTTGCCGGCACTACGTTACAACCAAACTCTGGTGCACAAGGTGAATACGCTGGTTTAATGGTAATTCGTGCGTATCATGAATCTCGTGGTGAAGGGCATAGAAATATTGCGTTGATTCCAGCTTCTGCTCACGGTACCAACCCAGCTTCAGCTGCTATGGCAGGTATGAAAGTGGTAGTAACCAAAACAACAGAAGATGGTAATATTGATGTAGAAGATTTAAGAGCAAAAGCAGAATTACACAAAGACAATTTATCTTGTGTGATGATTACTTACCCTTCTACTCACGGAGTTTACGAATCTTCCATTATTGAAATTACTGACTTGATTCACGCAAACGGCGGACAAGTTTATATGGATGGTGCCAATATGAACGCACAAGTTGGATTGACAAATCCTGCAAGAATTGGTGCTGACGTTTGTCACTTAAACTTACATAAAACGTTTGCTATTCCTCATGGTGGAGGTGGTCCTGGTGTGGGACCTATTTGTGTAGCTAAACATTTAGTTGAGTTTTTACCAACCAACCCAATTGTAAAAGTTGGTGGCGATAACGCCATCACAGCTATTTCAGCAGCTCCTTACGGTTCGGCTTTGGTTTGTTTAATTTCTTACGGATATATTTGCATGTTAGGTGCCGATGGTTTAAAACAATCTACCATGACCGCGATCTTAAACGCAAACTATATGAAAGCTCGTTTAAGCGAAGGATACGAAGTATTGTATTCAGGAGAAAGAGGACGCGCAGCTCACGAAATGATTATTGATTGCCGTATGTTTAAAGCAAAAGGTATTGAGGTAGGCGATATTGCAAAACGCTTGATGGACTATGGTTTCCACGCACCAACCGTATCATTTCCTGTTGCAGGAACATTGATGATTGAACCAACAGAATCGGAAGATTTAGCAGAATTAGATCGTTTTTGTGATGCGATGCTTTCTATTCGTAAAGAAATAGAAGCGGTAACTGCTGAAGACACCAACAACGTATTGAAAAATGCTCCGCATACTTTAGCGATGTTAACTGCTGAAACATGGGAATTACCTTATTCTCGTCAACAAGCTGCTTATCCTTTAGAGTATGTTCAGGAAAATAAATTTTGGCCAAGCGTACGTCGCGTAGATGATGCGTATGGCGATAGAAATTTAATCTGTTCTTGTGCTCCGATTGAAGCTTATATGGAAGCGTAATTGCTTTTAGATATAAATAAAATGCTCAACTGAAAAGTTGAGCATTTTTCTTTTGAAAATCCCGTAGGGTAAAACATTTATAATAAACCTAATAATTGTTTGTGCGAACCTCAACGAGGTCGAATCATCTCACATCTCATTTCTATAGATATTTGAACCCTTCGGGTTCATCTCTATCAGAATAATAATATCCCGTAGATATTATATGTCTGTAATAAAAAATAAGCTTTTATTTGCGAACCTCAACGGGGTCGAATTATCA
>Ga0209075_1003318_pt1 | contig 13519 bp, 8 predicted proteins | sample Stecom2011_FD_187523 | JGI IMG/M metagenome (GOLD analysis project Ga0209075, IMG submission 187523) | Agricultural soil microbial communities from Utah to study Nitrogen management - Steer compost 2011 (SPAdes) (version 2) | ecosystem: Environmental > Terrestrial > Soil > Agricultural land... | reverse complement strand
CTCGACAGGTGTCTGACGATCACTCGAGCATGCAGAAAAAAACATCACGGCTGCGAGACATAACACCAGATAAGAAAAATTTTTCATAAATTGACCTTCGAAAATAAATACAGAAGTTTCAATATAGTTAATTGCAGCATCTTGCTATTGGTTGGCACCGTGATTTAAATCTTCTGCAAATGCCTCAAAATTATAAGATCGTCCGAGAAAGTCTTTCACCAGATCCGCTGCGTTACGAGAGCCGCCCGGTTCCAGAACCCTTTTACGATAACGCTGCGCCACATCAGGGTTTCTTAGCCCTCCCTGTTCAAATTCGCTAAACATATCTGCTGCAATAACCAGAGACCACATGTAGGTGTAATAAATCGCAGAATAACCGTTTAGATGTCCAAAACTGGTATAAAAATAAGTGTCATCCACATAATCGAACGGGGAATATTTATTTTGAAGTTGTGCGCTTAATTGATTGAAATTTAAACTCTCGGGATCGCGGTTATAAACATTTAATGAGAGTGCCGCGTAGAATAATTGATGCCTGGTCCATAAACCTCGACCAAAATCCCGACCTGCAACCATTTTTTCCACCAGGGCTGGTGGTATCACCTCACCTTGTTCATTGCGCGCGAAGGTTGCCAGGGTTTCCGCATCCCACACCCACTCCTGCAACATTTGCGAAGGCGCTTCGACAAAATCCCATTCGGTTTTGATGCCGGAAAATGCTAACCACTTTTGATTTCCACCAAATATTCCATGTAAAAGATGGCCGAACTCATGAAGGAAAGTTTCTACGTCGCTGTGTTCCATAAGGCCAGCTCCGCCGTCACCACCGGGGAAATTGCAGACCAAAGCGGATATCGGCAGCTGAATGCCTCTGACACCATCCTGTACCGAAAAAGCAGCAGCGTGGTTATATTTTCCTTCACGCGGGTGCATATCCATATAAAAGCGCCCGATGATGCGATCGCCATCGCGGATCTCATAGGCTTCTACAGACTCATGCCAGACTTCGGTATGCCACGGTTTTATTTCCACATCGAACATTGTTTGAGTTAAATCAAAAATACCCTGGCGAACATTTTGATAAGAGAAATATTGTCTAAGCTCACGCGAATCAACGTCGTACTTTTCCTGCTTGATCAGTTCTTCCAGATAGGTTTTTTGCCAATCCGTCACCTCTGTTGCCTCGGGGTTTAATTTTTTCAAACGGTCCAGCAAAACCTGGTACTCAGCTTTGGCTAGCGGCGATGCGATATCAGCAACCCGATCAATGAAATCCTGTGCGTTCTCAGGAGATTCAATCATCATAACTTCTGTTACATATTCAGCAGTGTTGGCGTAACCAAGAAGACCAGCTAATTCATGTCTTTTAGCAACTAGCTCCTGCAGTACTTTTTCATTTTGGGGGTATCCGCGCTGACGAAACACTTTGTATAAATCGCTGCGCAGTTTTTCGCTGTGTGCGTATTGCATTACAGGAACATAATCTGGATAGGTTGTTGTGATGATGATTTTTCCATCGGCATTGGGCTTATGGGCTGCAATGTAGTCATCCGGAAGTCCATTCAATTCATCAACCGAGTTAACGGCTATTTGCCGAACATCATCCCGAATATTTTTATCAAAAGTTTGACCAATAAGGTTGATCTCTTCATTTAGCGCTTTAATGCGCTCGCGGGTCGATTCATCTTTATCAACACCAGAACGACGAAAATCCCGCAGCATGTGTTCTACATAGCGTTTATCGAGCGCATTCAGTTTGCTGGTTTCGATATTTTTAAGGTGATTGTAAAGTGGGCGGGAAAGGCCTATTTCACTGAGCAAGACCACGAATTTTTGCTCACAAATCTCTGCTGCAGCGCGCACCGAGGTTTCCGGATGTACATTGGCATATAAACTAGCCTTGCTAACCGCGCGATCAATCACGATATCCATGCGGTTTATATCTTTGAGCAGGTCGTCTGCGCTTCGAAACTTTTTCTTTGTCTCCAGCGCGGAAAACTGCGCAGAAACCTGATCAAAACTTTTCTGACATTGATCTAAAAATGCCTGTCCCTTGATGCTTTCTATCGGCGGCCATTCGACTGCAGATTTGGGGTTTTCTGACTGCACTGCGTGTTCCGTCTGCATACAAGCTGACAAAACGAAAGCCATGCAAAAAGTGCTCAGCATTAATATCGCGTTTAGCTTGTACTTTTCAGTAAGGGATGGATTGTTCATCGCTTCCTCGCGTGATGTAAATTTTTATTATGCCAGGGTCTGTGACGTTTCAGCGCGAGCCGCATTGCTGCGTAACTCACATAGCTGCCCTGAGTCAAAATGCTAGGGAACCTTGATACGGATGACCTTAATCCTGGCCGTCAACAGACCCTAGAAAATAGTAGTCTATTTATCGACTCGCAACAAAGGTATACGACCATTCTGTAGACCTTTCCATCACAGTATTTGTTGATCCTGGCATCGAGTGCATTATTCCTTATCAATGCCGATAAAATAGTTTTGGAATTCGACAGCAGAAAAACACCGGTCGCTTAACAACGAGTGTAACACCCCATTCGGACGCTACGTGGTTTGGGCTTTTTGGAACTCACAAACCCTAAAAGCGCCATAGAAAATTAGCCATAAAAAAAGCCCCATCATGTTTCCATGATGGGGCTTTTTCGCATCGTTTAGTTATTCTTTGATGCTTGCTTTTTCGCGCAGTAGATTTTGATAACTGCGGTATTCATTTTCACCACTAATTCGGGTTAATTGCGCCGCAACGCCTGCCATTTCTTCAGCAGCAAGCTCTTCACCGCCCAAGTTAACTTCAGTCAATTCAATAACTGCGTAACTACCGTCGCGAGTCAGGATGCCATCAACCACTGGTTTTTCTGACTGTGGTTTTGGCATTGAGAATACTTTTCTCAGCAATTGATTATCAACATCCACTTTATTCCGGTCTGCTTTTAGGATTGTTTTAACCTCATAGCCAGCTGTTTGGGCTACTGCTTCAAGAGTAGCGCCAGATTTAATCTCTGCTATCAACTCCTGTCCTTTTTGCGCGAGTAAATCCCGCGTTTTTTGCTCGCGAAGGGTCTCAACAATTTGATCTCTAACCTCTTCCAAAGGACGGATATAACTAGGTTTGTGCTCAGTTTTCTTCACAACCACAACGCGATCAGGAGCCAACTCAATAAGATCGCTGCTATTGTTGTGCTCAAGAACCTCTTCGGAAAACGCTGCCGTTACAAATTCAGCTTCAGCGCTGATCCCGCTACCAGAGTTACGAGAGAACAAACCGGTATTCTTGCTCTCTAATCCTATTTCCTGTGCAACATCTACCAAGCTTTCTGCGTTGTAAGAAAGGTCTCGCAGTTTTTCTAACAAAGTCACGAATCGACTTTCTGCTTCTGCGCGTTTTAATTGTTCTGCTATTTGCGTACGAGTTTCTTCAAAGTTGGAAGGTTTTACGCCTCGCTCTGACAAAAGCTTAATGAAATGCGTTCCTGCGTCTGTTTTAACAGGTGCGGATACGGCCCCAACCTCCAGTGACTGCAATTCATCTTCAAATGCTTTGGGAAAGGTATCGCCGGATGTAAAACCAAGCTCCCCACCCTGATCACGAGTTCCAAGGTCGTCAGAATATGTGCGGGCTAATTCGGCAAAGTCTTCGCCTGCAGCCAGCTTTTCTGCAACCTCTGCAACACGTGCTGCATCATTATCATCAATGAGGATGTGCGCGGCCTCACGTTCGGGTGCAGCAACAAATGATGCAAGGTTCTGTTGGTGTTGGTCACGTACTTGCTCTTCACTGATATCTATACCGGCCATTAAATCGGTGACATTCAAATCTATGTAATCCACCGCGACCTGTTCGGGATTAGTAAATGCCTGAGCGTTGGCTTGGTAAAATGAGTCAACCTCAGCTGCTTCAACACTTACTGTTTCTGCTATTTTCTCTGCGGGAATAATTCCGTAGGTGAAATCACGTGTTTGAAAAGTCAAACCGGCAATACGTTGCAATTCAGCAGGAGTGACAAAGCCGCTATCGACGATACCCGCCGTCAGTTGATTAATAATGGTGTCTTCAGATAAGGCTTTTTTATACGTGGATGGCGTAAAACCAATTGTGCGTAACAATTGCTGATAGAGGATCGCATCAAATGTGCCATCCGCTTTTTGAAATTGTGGGGTAGAAATAATTTGTTGATTCAGATGATCATCACCTATCACTAACCCGGCATCCAAGGCTGCAGATACCATCACTTTTCTTTGTATTAGGTTTTCAATAACAGGCTGACGTACGTTTTCATCAGAAAGATATCCAGCCGGAAGAGCATCACCATAACGTGCAGATAACTGCTGTTTGTAGTTTGCGCTCGCTCTAGCGATATCCACTTCGCTGATGCTTTCGCCATTGACAGTAATCACATCTTTTACGGAGCCGTCGGTACTAAACAAAGCTTCTGAGCCCGATATTGCAAAAATAATAACCAGGAATCCTATTAAAAGTCCTGATATAACTCCTTTGGAGTTGTCCCGAAGATTCTGCAACATGATGTGATCTACTCCTGACTTACAGCGATCTATTTATTAATGTTTAAGGTAGAAAGGTCAAAGCTTTATGATAATTATTAATTGGCAATATTAATAAAAAAGGCGCACCAATAGATGCGCCCTTTTTCTAAAATACCAGCATCAATTCAAGCTTTCTACGCAACTCGATTTATTAATTAACTGCGTCTTTCAAAGCTTTGCCGGCTTTGAAGCCAGGTACTTTAGCTGCGGCAATTTTAATTTCTGCACCTGTCTGTGGGTTGCGGCCCGTACGCGCAGCGCGTTCTTTTACAGAAAAAGTACCAAAACCAACAAGAACCACTGAATCACCTTCTTTCAGGGCACCGGTAATGCTGTCTACAACTGCGTCTAACGCACGACCAGCTGCCGCTTTTGGAATATCCGCAGACGCGGCGATGGCTTCAATCAGCTCAGTTTTATTCACACTTAACCCCTTTTGATTTATTTGTTTCTGAATCGTTAGCACAAGCAAGTTACATGTAGACACCGCCCTGACTTCCGGTGCTGCAAATGAACTGTGATTTATACCAACTGACGCCATATGGGTCAAGAACACAATGTAGCTTTGCATCAATCCCCCACCCATTTGCTTGTATTTTAAGCAATTAGGTGAGGGACGTAACAATTTTATTATGAAAACCTATACCCAAAGCGTGACGCGATTATGGATTCGGCTCCAATACCGCAGAACCGACCCACTTTTTAGCGAACATTGATTCAGTGAGTACTAATACGCTTTGCACTTTCCATCTTTTGCGCCTCTTCTTGCAAGGCTTGGTATTCTTCATCCGATAGTGGCTTTGGCATATGCTGCAGCGCAATTTGCAGCACATCATCAATCCATTGCACCGGCTTGATAATGAGATCTTCCTTAATATTGTCAGGAATTTCTTTTAAGTCGCGCTCATTTTCCGCAGGAATAATGACTGTTTTTATTCCACCGCGGTGAGCCGCCAGCAACTTCTCCTTTAATCCACCAATCCGTAAAACCTCACCACGCAAGGTAATTTCTCCAGTCATCGCAACATCTGCTTTCACCGGAATGCCGGTCAACACGGATACTAATGCCGTGCACATCGCAATACCCGCACTCGGACCATCTTTTGGTGTCGCGCCTTCGGGAACGTGGATATGAATATCGACTTTTTCGTGGTAATCCGGAGCCACACCCAAACTTTGAGCGCGAGATCTCACCACAGTTAACGCGGCTTGAATTGACTCCTGCATTACATCACCAAGGGAACCGGTTTTAATCATACGTCCCTTGCCCGCGACTGCAGAGGATTCAATTGTGAGCAATTCACCCCCTACCTGAGTCCACGCGAGACCTGTCACCTGCCCTACCTGGTCTTCATTTTCAGCGCGACCAAAATCAAATTTCCGCACGCCTAAAAGATCTTCCAGTGAAGCGCTATCGATGACATCAGATGTCATGCTTTTATTTTTTACGTGTCGAGTCACAACTTTCCGGCACAGTTTCGCAATTTCTCTTTCCAACCCTCTCACGCCTGCCTCTCGCGTGTAATAGCGAACGATGCCGCGAATGGCGTCAGGTTTGATATCAATTTCTTGCTCTTTAAGCCCGTTAGCAGCTAGTTGTTTTGGAATCAAATAGCGCAGCGCAATGTTCAGTTTTTCGTCTTCGGTGTAACCCGGAATTCGAATAACTTCCATCCGATCCAATAACGGACCCGGGATATTCATTGAATTAGACGTACAAACAAACATCACGTCGGATAAGTCGTAATCCACCTCAAGATAATGGTCGTTGAAATGGTTGTTTTGTTCGGGATCCAAAACCTCAAGCAAGGCAGATGCAGGATCACCGCGGTTGTCCATGCCCATTTTGTCAATTTCATCCAACAAAAATAACGGGTTCTTTACCCCTACTTTTGCCATTTTTTGGATCAATTTTCCAGGCAGCGACCCAATGTATGTACGACGGTGCCCACGAATTTCTGCTTCGTCTCTTACGCCACCCAACGCCATACGCACGAACTCGCGGTTTGTCGCTCTTGCAATCGACTCACCTAAAGATGTCTTACCTACACCAGGAGGTCCCACGAGGCACAAAATCGGCCCCTTGATTTTTTTTACCCGCTGCTGAACAGCGAGGTATTCAAGAATCCTCTCTTTAACTTCCTCAAGCCCGAAATGATCTTTCTCCAAAACTGCTTCGGCACGAACCAGGTCGTGTCTTACCTTGCTGCGTTTTTTCCAAGGTACTTTCAACATCCAGTCAATATAAGCGCGCAGCACCGAGGCTTCCGCTGACATCGGCGACATCATTTTTAATTTGGTCAATTCTGTTTTTGCTTTTTCTTCGACCTCTTTAGGCATGCCAGCGGTTTGAATTTTTTTCTCAAGGTCATCAATTTCATTGACCTCTTCTCCCATGTCGCCCAGTTCTTTTTGAATGGCTTTCATCTGCTCATTCAAATAATACTCGCGCTGGCTTTTCTCCATTTGTTTTTTGACGCGACCACGAATTTTCTTTTCAACCTGAAAAACATCAACCTCGGCATCCATTAAATTTAATAGATGTTCGATGCGCTCCCGGACATTAGCCATTTCCAGAATAATCTGCTTTTGCGGCAACTCAAGCGCCATATGCGCAGCCACCGTATCAGCCAGGCGGCCTGGATCATCAATCCCTGATAGCGAGGTTATCACCTCTGCCGGAACCTTCTTGCTCAGGTTAACGTATTGCTCAAACTGATTAATGGCTGATCTAACCAGCGAATCCGCCTCTTCACCCTCAAGAGCTGCCTCTTGAATCGCTACGACATTTGCACGGAAAAAGGTGGGCATTTCTTCAATAGAATCGATTGAGGCGCGCGCACCACCTTCGACGAGTACTTTTACGGTACCGTCTGGTAGTTTTAAAAGCTGCAAGATCGACGCAATCGTTCCTACGGAGTAAACATCTTCACTCTTGGGGTCATCTTCAGCAGGATTTTTTTGAGCAACTAACAATATTTGTTTGTCAGTCGCCATAGCCTCCTCAAGGGCTGCTATGGATTTTTCACGCCCGACGAATAATGGGGTGACCATGTGGGGATAAACTACTACGTCCCGCAAAGGAAGTAAGGGTAGCTCATTGGTATTGGTAGCAGAACTTTCTGAATGATCCATTAGGACCCCCTCTTAATAGACAGGTACTGCGTAATTGGAACACAGGGATGAATAAAGATTGGGGGCTGGAAGGAAGAAAAACAAGTTTGATCTTATAAAAAAACGAAAAGAGCGCCCTTAGGCGCCCTTTTTGTGTAATCGCGTAATTAAAAATTAATCTTCTTTAGCGACCTTTGCTTGTTTCTCAACATTTTCATATACAAGTATCGGTTCGGATTCACCTTTGATCACCGATTCGTCCACTACCACCTTAACGACATTTTCTTCAGATGGAATACGGTACATTGTATCAAGCAGAACAGATTCCATAATTGACCGCAGGCCGCGCGCACCGGTTTTGCGCTCCATAGCTTTTAAAGCTACAGCGTCTAACGCATCAGGTCGGAAATCAATGGCAACCCCTTCCATGTCAAACAAACGCGCGTATTGCTTGGTCAGCGCATTTTTCGGCTCAGTGAGAATTTGCACCAAGGCTTCTTTATCCAATTCATTCAAGGTAGCAATAACCGGCAAGCGTCCTACGAATTCAGGGATTAAGCCATAACGCACCAAATCTTCGGGCTCCAATTCGTGCAGAGTTTCCCCAAGATTACGCTTGTCATCCTTACTTTTCACCTCAGCACCAAATCCGATTCCGCCCTTTTCGGAACGTTCACGAATAACTTTATCAAGCCCGGCGAAGGCGCCACCACAAATAAATAAAATATTGGCAGTATCGACTTGCAAAAACTCTTGCTGTGGGTGCTTTCTTCCACCCTGAGGAGGAACTGAAGCTACCGTACCCTCGATGAGTTTCAATAAGGCCTGCTGCACGCCTTCACCCGACACATCACGAGTAATCGAAGGATTGTCAGACTTACGTGAAATTTTGTCAATTTCGTCGATGTAAACTATGCCCTGCTGGGCTTTCTCGACGTCATAGTCACACTTTTGTAGCAGCTTCTGAATAATGTTTTCAACATCTTCACCGACATAACCTGCTTCTGTTAGCGTGGTTGCATCAGCGATAGTGAAAGGTACATCCAATAAGCGCGCCAAAGTTTCAGCAAGCAGGGTTTTACCACTACCAGTGGGACCAACCAAAAGAATGTTACTTTTTCCTAGCTCAACGTGCTCTTTATCTTTACTTTTTTCTCCTGCACGCAAACGTTTGTAATGGTTATAAACTGCCACTGCCAACACTTTTTTAGCCTGCTGCTGACCAATAACATATTGATCCAGAATTGCAGAGATTTCGTGAGGCTTAGGTAATTTGTCAGAGCTGCCCTCTATGGCACTCTCCTGGATCTCTTCGCGAATAATGTCGTTACATAAATCAACACATTCATCACAGATAAAAACAGACGGGCCCGCAATTAATTTGCGAACCTCATGCTGGCTTTTTCCACAAAATGAGCAATACAACAGTTTCCCATTTTTGTCGCTCGTATCACTGGTGTGATCGGTCATTGAAACCACTCCGTTAAATATCTTAGGGTAACTATTGGCTCTTTCACCCTATAATTCAAGCACGCAAGCCTATTTATTGATAGGTTACTTTGACGTTAAACGCTTATCGATAACCTGATCAATCAACCCGTAGTCTTTGGACTGGGTAGCAGACATAAAGTTATCACGCTCGGTGTCAGCCTCGATTTTTTCTACAGGTTGGCCGCTATGAAAGGCCATCAATTCATTCAAACGCGAACGAATTTTGAGGATTTCCTGAGCTTGAATATGAATGTCTGACGCTTGTCCCTGGGCTCCGCCACTTGGCTGATGGATCATTACCCTGGAATTAGGTAAACAAAACCGCTTGCCCTTGGCACCAGCGGTTAATAGAAACGCTCCCATACTACAAGCTTGCCCAATACACATTGTACTGACATCGGGCTTGATGAATTGCATGGTGTCATAAATCGACATTCCCGCAGTTACTGAGCCGCCCGGGGAGTTGATATACAGATGAATATCTTTATCAGGGTTCTCTGCCTCAAGAAACAATAATTGCGCCACTACCAGATTAGCCATGTAGTCTTCGACCGGGCCAACCAAAAAGATTACTCGTTCTTTCAATAAGCGAGAATAAATATCATATGACCGTTCACCACGAGCAGTCTGCTCCACTACCATAGGGACAAGGCCACTACTGATAACTGATGGGGCTGATTTCGAATAATCGTACGACATAGAGCCTTTTTTATCCTTGTGCAGAGGAAAACCTACCTCAAGTCAGCGGTGCCGCTGAGGCGATGAATAACAGGGAGCTTAACCTGTGATGCGATTATATGCCAGTATCAAGAACAAATCGGAGGAAAGGAATTTAAGACAAAAAAAGCCACAGAAGCTGGTTCTGTGGCCTTAGGAGCTTACGCGCGCTGTTGTGCGCCAGCTTTGATAACTTCATCGTAGCTTGATTGCTCTTCAGCAACCTTCGCCAGTGAAAGGATGTGGTCTACAACCTGATCTTCGAGCACAGCAGATTCAACACCCGCCATTAATTCGCGATTATTTGAGTAATACTCAACAACCTCTTCCGGCTCCTGGTATGTTGATGCAATATCCTTAATCATTGCATTCACACGTTTGGTATCAGGCTTCAGCTTGGTTGATTTCACTATTTCGCCAACAATCAGGCCAAGGGTAACTCTGCGTGCGGCCTCTTCCTGAAACATGGTGTCAGGCAACAAAGATTTGACGTCGAAGTTTTGCTTCTGGCCGCCAAAACGCTGCAACATTTGATCCCTTAAAACGTTGACTTCATTTGCAATCAATGCTTTTGGCACATCAGTCTGATGGGAAGCGATCAAGGCGTCCATTACTTGAGTTTTAATCTTGGCTTTAAGCGCATTGCCCAGCTCGCGTTCCATATTACTTTTTACTTCTTTACGGAACTGCTTTTCACCGCCTTTTTCAACACCAAACTTCAAAAAGAATTCTTTATCCAGTTTAGGCAATACCGCTTCAGATACTTTATTGACTTTAATAGCGAACTCAACCGCCGCACCTTTGAGCTCTTCGGCTTGGTAGTCTTCAGGGAAGGTCACGTTGATAACCTTTTCATCGCCCGCTTTCAGGCCGACAACGCCCTCTTCAAAACCAGGAATCATTGATTTGGAGCCCAACACCAGATCCTGACCTTCGGCTTTTCCGCCTGCAAACTCGACGCCATCTTTGGTGCCGGTAAAATCCAGATTTACCTGATCATCAACAGCAGCGGCTCTCTCTACTTCAGTCCAGGTCGCCTGGTGCTTGCGAAGAACCTCAATCATGTTATCGATATCGGCTTCGGTAACTTCAGCGGTGGTGCGTGTAATTTCGTAAGTGCTTAAATCGCTCAGTTCAACAGAAGGATACACCTCAAAAGTAGCAACATATTCCAAATCTTTGCCGGCTGCCAATTGACGAGGCTCAATACTTGGTTGACCAGCTGGCTTCACGTTTTCTTTTTGTACTGCCTCGTAGAAGGAGCGGCTAATGACTTCGCCTACAACTTCTTGACGAACACCCGCACCAAAACGCTTTTTAACTTCGGACAGAGGTACTTTACCTTTGCGGAAACCATTGATTCGTACGTTCTGAGCAGCCTGCTTCAGGCGCTTTTCTACTTCGCTTTCTACTTGTTCAGCAGGTACGCCAATCGTCAGACGGCGCTCCAGACCAGAAGTCGTTTCAATAGAAACCTGCATATGATCCTCGTGAAATTACAGAGATGTACAACATCGGAAATGGGGCCGCATATTTGCAACCCGCTCATAATCTTATAAATGGTGCGGTCGGAGAGACTCGAACTCTCACACCTCTCAGCGCCAGAACCTAAATCTGGTGTGTCTACCAATTCCACCACGACCGCACAAACCAGAACTCACAGGAGCATCTGACCACATCGCAAACGCGCTAACTTATTGATTTACAAGTAGATTTTATGAAATCAACCAAGTTCATGCCCGCGAAGGGTGCTGATTGTGCCACAGTCATTCGTGACGTTCAACAAATCGTTAAATTTCGATCGTTAATACTCTGCACCAACTTCTCGCTGCCGAAAAATTAGATCGCTGAAAGCTTTCTCCCATTCTGATACCTGGCGCTGCGTCAACGTCTCTGTATCGCCGCTTTCAGGGTCGAGGGCTACAATCGCAATAAGATGATCGCGACTGGTTTCTGCAGGGCTTTTATCTTTTTGGGTGGGCAACTGTCCGATAGCGGCGTAAGCCTCATGCATTTTTGCGACCCAGGAGTGAGGGTCTTGCCGCAAGGAGCTTAGCTCCAGAGCTTCAGAAGGAATAGCTCCGGCAGATTCGAAAGCTGCTACTAGCTGGTTTTCGCTTTCGATATGGAGATAGCGGGCAATCTGACGGCGTTCGGCAATTTCACGTATATAAAATTGATAAGCATAGATTAGATGAAAAACCGCACCCTGCAGTAATGCAGTGTGCGGAATGCGTTGATTCGTTGGCAAGGGAGTTGGCAGATCGTTAATCAGCTTTAGCAGCGCACGTGCACAACTCAGCTTTTGATTAACGACCGCATAGTTAGTAATCGACATAGACGTCTCGGAATGACAAACAAAGAGTGGCTCTTATTTCGAGGTCTCCACCCACTTTCCACCTTGATAAAATGCCTTCCAGCCTGTCGCTTTGCCATCCACCTCGGTTTGGACATACTGCTCTTTGGTTTTGCGGCTAAAACGAATAACTGCCAGATTACCATCCTTATCTTTCACCGGTGCTGACAACAAAAAGTGATATTTGGGATCAATTTCATCCTTATGAGGTAACAGCTCAGCCACTAACGGGGCGCGTGTTTCGCGATTTTTTGGAAACTGACTCGCCGCTAAAAACAAACCGGAAGCACCATCTCTTAACACATAGTGGTCATCGACCTTTTGGCATTTTAATTCCGGCATAACAATTGGATCCACTTTAGGCGGAGCCGCCTCCCCGCTTTTAAGCAGTTTGCGGGTATTTTTACACTCGCTATTCGTACAGCCGAAATATTTCCCGAATCGACCGGTTTTCAGCTGCATCTGGCTCCCACATTTATCACATTCGAGCGTCGGCCCTTCATAGCCTTTCAGCTTGAAAGCACCTTTTTCTATTTCATAACCTGGGCAATCAGGGTTATTTCCACAGATATGCAACTTGCGCTGTTCATCTAATAAATAGCTATCCATGGCCGTGTTGCAGATTTTGCAGCGGAGCTTGGAGCGCAGCTGTTTGGATTCTGCGTCTTCATCTGCATCCGCATCAACCGCCTCGTCACCAGAGACCAGGTTCATTGTGTGCTTACAGCGTTCTTTGGGCGGTAGACTGTAGCCAGAACACCCCAGGAACACGCCGGTACTGCCCGTCCTGATCTGCATATGGCGCCCACAAAGATCACACTTGATATCGGTTTCGGTGGGATCATTGGCGCGCATACCTTTGGCTTTGCTTTGCGCCTGTTGCAACTTATCGGTAAAGCCGGCGTAGAATTCATCAAGCAGCGCGCGCCAGTTTTTTCCGCCCTGTGCGACAACATCAAGCGACTCTTCCATGTTTGCGGTAAAGCTGTAATCCATCAAATCCTGAAAGCTTTCAACCAGACGCTCGGTAACAATATCACCCATTTTTTCCGCATAAAAACGCCGATTTTCCAGACGTACATAACCCCGATCCTGAATCGTGGAAATAATTGAGGCATAGGTGGAGGGGCGTCCAATACCGCGCTTTTCCAGCTCTTTCACCAGGCTGGCCTCAGTATATCGAGCCGTTGGTTTGGTGAAATGCTGAACAGGGTTCAATTTAATCAGCGGTAATACCTGCCCTACTTTGATATCGGGCAAAACAATGTCTTCGTCTTTCTTGGT
>Ga0209075_1003314_pt1 | contig 13526 bp, 15 predicted proteins | sample Stecom2011_FD_187523 | JGI IMG/M metagenome (GOLD analysis project Ga0209075, IMG submission 187523) | Agricultural soil microbial communities from Utah to study Nitrogen management - Steer compost 2011 (SPAdes) (version 2) | ecosystem: Environmental > Terrestrial > Soil > Agricultural land... | reverse complement strand
TATGAAATCCGCTATCGCGTAGACAATGCTTTTTTGTTTGAAGAGTCGCAAGTACAGTTTTATTGGAACGTGAAATCTACAGATTGGACTGCGCCATTCCACAGTGTGAGTTTCACGATTTATCCTCCGGAAGGTGTCGCAGTTGGGATGGATGATTTCTTTGTCTATTCGGGTTATGTCGGGGAAACCTCAGAAAGTACCGAGTTTGATGTTTCTTATACCGACGGGGTTTTCGTAGGGAAAAGCAAACCGGGGTTTCTATCCAATTACGGCGATAGTGTAACGGTGCTTTTAAAAATGCCGCCAAATGCGGTTAAGGAAATTACACCGTTTTGGCCTTTTTGGAGTAGGTATGGGTGGTTGTTGATTCTCAGCGCCTTTGTCTATGGGTTTTATTGGATATGGAACAAGTTTGGAAGAGACAGAAAAGTAGTGGCAACGACGAGTTATTTTCCGCCAAAAAATATCGACCCATGTATGGCAGGATTTCTCATTGACGATAAATCAGACACCCAAGATTTAATTGCCCTTATTCCTTATTGGGGTTCGCGGGGCATTATCAGGATGGAACACATCCCGAAGGATGGATTGTTCTCTAAAGAAGATTCGAAACTCATACGATTAAAACCATTGCCCGAAGATAGCCCGAGCTATGAGCGTGAAATGTACAAAGGACTTTTTGGATATGACGATGGCGACCTAGCACCCAAATCGGTGTTGATAAGCAGTTTGAAGGACAGTTTCTATACGACGATGAACAGTGCGAAGAGTGATTTAAAGTCGGAGGCGCAGATATACTACGATCCTAAGGCGCGAAAAATAAAGAACCAAACCATTCTTGGGATTATCTTGGGGGGCATTGTCCTCGGGGCAATTTTCTTGTTCACCTGGGGATTAATCGCAGCTGTTGCTGTTGTGCCCGTTGCTGTGATTTTATTGGTGTTGTCACCTTATTTAGTAAAGAAAAATCCAACTGGTGATGAGATGCTTTCAGATTTAAAAGGATTTAAGCAATTTATCCGTGTGGCAGAGGAGAATAAACTCAAGATGCTATTAGAAGAGGATCCCAGTTATTTTGAGGCAACGATGGCCTATGCCGTAGCCTTTGGCATGTTCAAACAATGGGCAGGCAAATTCGAGTCGCTCAACATTGAGCCCCCAAGTTGGTATTCTACTACATCGACGGCTGGATTGATGTCCATGAACTCGTTTTCGAACTCGTTTTCCAGTTCATTAAAATCGGCTCAGACTACCATGATAAGTTCGCCGTCCAGCAGCGGAAGTGGTGGAGGTGGATCGTCCGGTGGTGGATTTGGCGGAGGCGGAGGCGGCAGCTGGTGATGCCTAGTCCTTTTCTCCCCAAGGAGCATCAGGCGTTGGGACTTCCTTGCTTAAATCAAATGCAACGGTGAATAATCTATCGCTGCCAACACGTTTTAAATTATAGGTGATTACTTCTTCGTTTAACGTAATCCACCAAACATTGGTTGAAGCTAAAGGCAATAAATTACTCGTGAATTGGTCTGCCGGGAAAAACTGAATGTTAGCCAAACCCCTATTGGAGGATAAACCACCATATTGGGTGATTTCTTCATCGCTCCCATCAGGGTTGCGGTGGTCGTGCTTCAGCTGTATGCGGTTGTCGTCATTTAAGGTCAATACCCAAGTTCGCGAATGATTATCACCCACAACAAACGGCATACGGATTTCATTTTTTTCGCAACTGCGTACGTGCAGGACTAATTTTTCACCGACAAAACCGTCGCCTACTTTTCCTCCGGCAATAATTTCACCAGAATAAGATTTTCCGCAATGGTTTTTTAATAGTTTCCAGAATTGTACTGATCCAGGCTCATTTTGGGCAAAGAGAGCCATCGGTAAAAACAACAAGAATAGGAGGGCTTTTTTCATTTTGAATCAATTTAAATTTGCAATAAAATACTCCTACCAATATACATTAATTCTTTGAAGTGTCATTGCGTTATTTCATTGAAGATGGATTTATTTCTGATATATTCTTGAGAAATTTAGATTTAAAGATCTCTTTTTTTAAGAATGACATACGAACCGTAGATGAAAATACATGTCCAAATCAAGACGATAAATACGTTGAGAAGCCCGACGCCGTACCCTTTCGTAAAGCTTTCGCCCAACTGGGTGGCAGCTGTTTGAACCACCCCTAAACGGGAAAACGGTTCTTTGATAAGGTTCGACATCGCTGCAAGTGGGAAAAATTGCGCTACCGATTCGGCGACGTCAGAATCTCTAAAAATACGCCATTTCATCACGCTATATGCAAGCCATTCGATTACTTGCCAAACAATCAGAAACCCTAGGGCAAATGCCGACCGTTTGACCATTACGCCTAGAAAAAGACAAAACGAGAAGAAGGCTGTCAGTTTTAAAAAGTAAGCTCCGATGTATTCCAGGCCGCTAAAAATAATTCCTATTTCGTTGTAATCTGAAAAGATGAGCCCTAAAATTAAGGAGACGATAAAGATGAAAAATGTCGAAGCTGCCGCGAAAAGTAAGACGGTTAAAAACTTGGATAGAATAAATTCCTTCTTGTTTAAGCCATCGATGAGGTTTTGTTTTAACGTGCGATAACTGTATTCATTGCTGATCATCGAAACAATGACAATGGCTAAGAATAGTTTTAAAATTGCCGCTATATACGTGTTGAAATGCCAAATAAACGGAAAGTTGAAGATTCCTTGATCGGCAACGCGAAAATGGAAGTCGCCGAAGTTAAACTCAACAGAGGCAATAAAAGCGATAAAGGTTATGAGGACAAAATAGACAATGGATATTACCTTAACCGATCGGTTATATCGCAATTTATGGAGTTCAATATTTAACAAACGCATCATGACCTGCTCTTAATTTTGATTGGTTAATTCTAAAAACTGTTCTTCAAGACTTTCCTTTCGCTTGACCAAATGCGATAGCGTAATCCCGCGCTCAAAGAGCATTCGGTTTACTTCAGCAGCGTCCATCGGTTCTTTTAGATAGACCACGAGGTGGTCGTTTTCGTATTTAATAGCTCCAAAAGCTGGGTTTTCCCGCAATGCTTTTTCAAGAATATGCAGGTCCTCGCTTTTCATTGTCAGGAATCCGTGACTGGCATTCATGCCTTCCACACTGCCCGAGTATAAGCTTTTTCCTTTTCTGAGAATGACCACGTGGCTGCATACTTTTTCGACCTCGTCCAACAAGTGTGACGCGAGAAGAATGGTAGTTCCTTCCGAAGCAATAGTTTGAATAATCTCCCGAATTTGATGAATTCCCTGTGGATCCAAACCGTTGGTGGGCTCGTCTAATATCAGGATTTTCGGGTCGTTTAATAAAGCCGAAGCAATGGCCAAACGCTGTTTCATTCCCAAAGAAAAACCTCTAAACTTACTGTCTTGACGATCTAAAAGACCCACCAACTCCAGTTTTTCTGTAATCTTATCTTCCGGAACCCCTTTGATCTTGCACACCAACTGAAGGTTCTGCTTGGCAGACATATAAGGGTAAAAATTTGGATGTTCAATAATAGCGCCTACCTTTTTTAAAGCTTCATGTGTCGTGGTATTTCCATCGAACCAATGAAAGTTGCCCGAGGTTTTGTTGACCACATTGAGCACAATGCCAAGCGTTGTGCTTTTTCCGCTCCCGTTCGGACCGAGAAGTCCATAAACGTTCCCTTTTTCAATGGTGAAGGAAAGGTTGTCAACAGCCGTAATGGCGCCAAACCTCTTAGTGAGGTTTTCTATGGTAAGTATATGACTCAAAAGTTTTGATTTGGTGGTTTGTAATGTTATGACGCAACGGAATCGGTTTTGTTACAATTTTCAAAAATTGTCATTGCCGTCATACGAATGGCAAGGGTAAACAGATTAGACTTATTTAGGCAATGTCCGTTTCCCGATATTCCGTATCTTTGCCAACTATTTAAAAACAACAGAGATGCAAGACGGTATTTACGCTAAATTTACAACAGAAAAAGGAGAAATCCTTGTGGAGTTGACGTACAAACAAACTCCAGGAACGGTAGGAAACTTTGTTTCTTTAGCCGAAGGGAATATGGAAAATAACGCAAAACCACAAGGGAAACCTTATTATGACGGATTAAAATTCCACCGAGTGATTCCAGATTTTATGATTCAGGGAGGTGATCCAAACGGGACAGGTGCCGGTGGACCGGGATATAATTTCGACGATGAGTTTCACCCCGAATTGCGACATGATGCACCTGGCGTTTTGTCGATGGCCAATGCCGGACCTGGAACAAACGGCAGTCAGTTTTTCATTACGCACGTTGCAACCCCGTGGTTGGATGACAATCATACCGTTTTCGGGAAAGTGATTGAAGGACAGGATGTAGTGGATGCAATTGCGCAAGGCGATACGATGGAGCAGGTAGAAATCATTCGCGTAGGCGAGGAGGCAAAGAAGTGGAACTCAATCGAAGCCTTTAGAAACTTTACGGGAGAACGGCAGGCGCGCATCGAAAAGATGAAAAAAGAACAAGAGGAGGCTATTAAAAAAGTGACTGAAGGTTTTAAGAAAACAGACAGCGGACTCCATTATAAAATAACCCAGAACGGAAACGGAGCGAAAGCCGAAAAGGGAAAAACAGTTTCTGTGCACTATAAAGGAATGCTTTTGGACGGAACCGAATTTGACTCTTCCTACAAAAGAAATGAACCTATCGAGTTTGCACTAGGTGTGGGTCAAGTTATCCCTGGTTGGGATGAAGGAATCGGACTGCTACAAGTTGGCGATAAAGCCCGATTCGTAATTCCACATCACTTAGCTTATGGTGAAAAGGGAGCGGGAGGGGTCATTCCACCGCGAGCTACTTTGATTTTCGATGTAGAATTGAAAGGTGTAAAGTAAACAGACAGTTTTTAACAATACACAAAAGCCTGATGGTTTCAATTTAAAAGAAAACATTCAGGCTTTTTGTTTGCCATATAGGATTTGCAATGGCGATGTAAATTGAATCCATAAAAAAAGCCTCTCGTTAGAAAGGCTTTTTTTTGAAAATCATCCTATGGATTAATTATCCATAGCGTCTTCAACTTCTTCTTCAACTTCGCCAGCTTTTTCTTCGATAGCATCACCAGCGTCTTCAAGAGCGTCGCCTGTAGCATCAGCAGCATCGTCAAGCGCATCGCCAACGTCGTCTGCAGCTTCTTCTATGTCAGACTGCATTGATTCCATGGTGTCTTGTGCTTTTTCTTCTGTTGTTTCTCTGCACGAGTAAACTGAGGCTACTAAAGCAAGAGCTGCAAAAGATAAAAATAGTTTTTTCATTTTGATTTTGATTAGTGATTAATAGAACCGCCAAAATTAAGGTAAAAAATTGATTGTTTCTTTATAAGGCCTGCATTTTTTAGATGATTTTATGCTTTGTGGATTAATTCCAAGTTGTTTTGTGGATTAATTCCAATATTTTGCTATTTTTAGCCTATGAAATCAACAAATACCATAGAAGCAAAGCGATTTAAACAATTGCGAATTGAACTTGGATACACCCAACAGGCTTTTGCTAACATCCTGGAAATTGGGTCGACGACAGCTGATATCGAGCGGAGTAAGACAAAAATTACGGGGAAAGTAGTGGCCGAATTAATGTCGCGATTTAATATCAATCCACTCTGGTTGTATGGGGAAAGTGATAACAAATACGTGACGGCATCTACAGGCGATGTTTCTCCAAAAGTAGTGACTTTAGACGCTACAGGTTCGGAAAATATGGTGATGGTCAATCAAAAAGCAGCCGCAGGATATCCCCATAACGTTCAAGATGCTGATTGGTATCAATCCTTGCCGCGGTTTAATATTCCCCTGCCGCAATTTAGAAATGCTACCTATCGTGGTTTTCAAGTGGAAGGCGATAGTATGCTGCCAAACATCAAGCCGGATGAATGGGTTTTGGGAAGGGCAGTGGAAACTATTGATTCGGCAACAGATGGGAGAATTTATATCGTAGTGCTAAAGGATTCTGTACTGGTGAAAAAGCTGCAAAAATTACCGTACAACCCAGAAAAAATCCGATTGATATCGTTGAATCCAGAATACCTTCCCATCGAGGTAAAAGTCAATGAAATTCAAGAGTTGTGGATGGTGAATAGTAAAATCAGCTTTGGCGTAGAAGAACCATCAGACAGCAACCTGCTTAGACAACTTCACGAATCTATGGAGGAGTTGAAAGGGCAGTTACGAGGAATGCAATAAAAAAAGGAGATATCGTTAAATATCCCCTTCCATAATTATTTAGTGGTGATGAATTAGTTTTCTTCTTTGATTTTTATTTTTTTATCACCATCTTCATCAGTCTTGATTTTGACCTTCTTGTCTTCCGTCTTCATTTTAATTTTGTCGCCATCATCTTTGATTTTGACTTCAGCCCCTTCATCTACCATTTCTTCAATCAGCGTTTCTTCTTGGGTTTTCTGATCTCGACAAGAAGTGAATGAAACGGTTAGAAATGCAGCGATAAAGGTAAATAATATGAACTTTTTCATAGTAGTATATTTTAGAAGTTAGTTTAAGTGATTGACTTGTGCCGTGGTTGGCTAATCTATTTTGTCTAGCGTTTTGTCGATTTCTTTATTGACTTTCTCATCGACTTTTTCTCCGGCTCTTTCAAGGATGCCTTCGCTTTTTTCCTCTTTTACTTCAACCTCACGAATCACTTCCTTAGTGTGCGTTGTCGGTTCTTGATCTCTACACGATTCGAATCCAAATGATATGGCGACTACCGCTAATAGGACAAATAGTTTTTTCATTTTTAATCAGTTTTTGTTTGTTGATAGTACAAACGTAATGGATTTAAAAATGAGGTATTGGTAATTATTTCATAAATAAAATTAAAGATTTCTAAAGAACATCTCTAATTTATGATGTAAATTGAATGCTTTAAGTTTTTTAGACTTCCTTAAATGTAAAAGATACGTGGCTGATGATTTTCTCAGTAGCACCTGTATTTCTTTCAACAAAATCACCTGAAATCTTAGCAATTTTTGAGCGAAAAGATGAATCTTGAACTAGTTTAGATAAGATATCTTTACATTCCTCAGAAGATCTGACACTGAATAGTCCTTGAAGGTTTTCCAGTTGAATAGCTTCAGGAAATTCACTGTAGTTTTTTCCAATTACAATTGGAAGTCCAAATGTGGCTGGTTCTAAAATGTTATGCAATCCTGTTTTTCCCGCGGCACCACCCACATAGGCGATGTCGGCATAACTGTAAAGCTTGCTCAAGAGTCCGATGCAGTCTATGATCAATACGGGATATTTCGATACATCCACTTGGTCTATTTCGGAATGGCGTATGGATTTCTTCTGAATACTCTTTCGAAATCTTTCAATCTGATCACTTTCTATTTTATGAGGCGCGATGATGAATTTAACATCGGGAGGCGCATCGTTGATGTAGTCTAAAAGCAATGCTTCATCTTCTGGCCACGTACTTCCGCAAACGATACAAAGATTATTTCCTTTAAAATCAGCCGCAAATTGAAGGTAGTTGTCCATCTTCAATTGTTGCGAAACCCTGTCGAAACGCGTGTCGCCACTGACGCTTACGTTTTTTAAGCCTAAATTTTCCAATAACAATTTCGAGTTGGCGTCTTGCACAAAGAAGTGATCTATCGTGCGCAAAGCCTTTCGCATAAAACCGCCGTAGGGCTTAAAGAATATATGGTTCTTATTAAAAACTCCTGATATCAGTAGGGTGGGAATGGCCTTCTTTTCAAGTTCAAAAAGATAGTTTGGCCAAAATTCATATTTGATGAAAAATGCCATCGACGGATGTACTGCTGCGATAAATTTCCTCGCGTTCGAAGCGGTATCCATAGGCAAATAGACCACGACATCTGCGAGAGGTGTGCTTTTCTTCACTTCAAATCCGGAGGGTGAAAAAAAGCTTACAACGATTTTATGATCGGTTTTTAAATCTTTTATAGCTGTGATAATCGGAACGCCTTGTTCAAACTCGCCTAAGGATGCACAGTGAAACCAAAGCGTTTTATCGGTCGGGGCGATCTTTTCTTTTAACGTGTCAAAGACGAAGTTCCTGCCGCGGACAAAGGTTCGCAGTTTTTTGCTGAAGAGCGCCAAGAGTTTTAATACCCCTGTAGCAACGTGGATTAAGAAGTTATACAAGCTGTGCATAAGGTGTAAAAGTACCAAAATTCAACTTACAAAATACCTAATTCAAAAATTGCAGTTGAACCCGTTGCAATTTTGTAATTTTGCCGAACTTAAATAACGTCGTCATTATGAGAAAAATCCAAATGGTTGACCTCAAGGGTCAATACGAAAATATAAAAGAAGCGGTAGATAAAGGCATTCAGGAAGTGCTGGACAGCACGAGTTTTGTCAACGGTCCTGCGGTGCACGAGTTTCAAAAAGAACTGGAAGCGTACTTAGGTGTTAAGCACGTAATTCCTTGTGCCAACGGAACCGATGCACTTCAAATTGCGATGATGGGCTTGGGTTTAAAACCCGGAGACGAAGTCATTACAACCGATTTTACCTTTGCAGCGACTGTTGAGGTGATTGCCTTGTTGCAATTGACACCGGTTTTGGTGGATGTTGATGCAGACACGTTTAATATCGACGTAGCAGCGGTGCGAAAGGCCATAACACCAAACACAAAAGCCATCGTTCCGGTGCATTTGTTCGGAATGGCTGCCAATATGGATGAGATTATGGCAATGGCCAAAGAACACGACCTTTATGTAATTGAAGATAATGCGCAGGGAATTGGTGCGGATTATGTTTCGAAAGACGGTACGAAAACAAAAACCGGAACCATCGGCCATATCGGTTGTACATCGTTTTTTCCATCCAAAAATTTGGGATGCTACGGCGATGGTGGTGCTATTTTTACTAATGACGATGATTTGGCGCATACCATCCGAGGCATTGTAAACCACGGAATGTACGTGCGATATTACCACGACGTGGTTGGCGTTAATAGCCGATTGGATTCTATTCAGGCTGCAGTTTTACGCGTAAAACTGGCCAATTTGGATGCCTACAATACCGCGCGCAAACAAGCGGCACAAAAATATACCGATGCATTTAAGAGTATCGAAAATATCATCACACCAGGTCAATGCGAAAAATGCAATACGGTGCGATACGAAGATTGCAACTGCCACGTATTTCATCAATATACGTTGCGAGTAAATAATGTAGAACGCGATTTGTTGGTCAATCACCTCAATGAAAAGGGAATTCCTTGTGGGGTGTATTATCCGATTCCCCTTCACCTACAAAAAGCCTATCGCGATGAGCGTTATAAAGAAGAAGATTTTGGTGTGACCAACCAATTGGTAAAGGAAGTGATTTCGCTGCCGATGCACACAGAATTAGACGATGAGCAGATAAAATATATTACCGATACGGTTATCGAATTCGTAGCGAAGTAACATCATACAGATTTAAGGAAAGCAAAATGAAAAAAATTTTAGTAACGGGTGGCTTGGGATACATTGGGTCACATACAGTTGTGGAATTACAAAACGCAGGATTTCAACCTGTGATTATCGATAACTTATCAAATTCGTACATTGGTGTTTTGGAAGGAATTACAAAAATCACCAAAAAATCACCTGTTTTTGAAAATTTGGATCTGCGAAACAAGGCGGATGTTTCCGACTTTTTCCGACGCAACCAAGACATTGAAGGAATCATCCATTTTGCAGCGAGCAAGGCAGTTGGTGAAAGTGTTGAAAAACCGTTATTGTATTACGAAAACAACCTCAATACGTTAATTTATCTATTACAAGAATGTCAGGCTTACGGCATTGATAATTTCATTTTCAGCTCTTCTTGTACGGTTTATGGCGAGCCTGATTCACTGCCGATTACTGAGGAGGCCCCTGTAAAAGAAGCTACATCTCCGTATGGAAACACCAAGCAAATCAGTGAGGAAATCCTTAGGGATACGTGTTCAGTGTCTTCTTTAAAAACCATTGCCTTGCGCTATTTCAACCCTGTTGGCGCCCACGAATCGGCCCATATCGGTGAGCTTCCAATGGGTGTGCCTCAAAATTTAGTTCCATTTATCACACAAACAGCTGCTGGAATCCGGGAGCAACTTTCTGTTTTTGGTGATGATTACCCTACAGAAGACGGAAGTTGCATCCGCGATTACATCCACGTAGTCGACTTGGCTAAGGCACACGTTGTGGCACTCGAACGCTTGCTTTCCGAAAAGAATGAGTCAAACTTCGAAGTGTTTAATTTAGGTACCGGGAGAGGAAGTTCGGTGTTGGAAGTCGTGAATTCTTTTGAAGAAACTACAGGAGAGCAATTGAATTATAAGATCGTTGATCGGCGTCCTGGAGATGTCATTGCTGTTTATGCCGACACAAAAAAAGCCAATGAAGTTTTAGGTTGGAAAGCCAAAAGAACTATGGAAGAAGCGTTGGCTTCTGCATGGAAATGGGAGCAGCGCGTGCGATCGGAAAGTTGAGGTTTTTCTTCAATTTCAACTGTAATTGCTGAATAATTCTCGATTTCTAAGAGTTTAACCTGTCTTTAACGCTAATACTTTGGGGTTGGGCTATGTGTTTTGTTCCTTTGTCGTGAATTTAAAATCAGAAAGATTACAGTTATGAATCTAGTTTCAGTGAAACGAAAAACAAAATCAGAAAAACGATTTACAGAAAAGATGGGCATGTTTACAACCCAAGTTGTTTACATACAAAAAACATTTTTGTCCATTCCTTTCAAAACCCTGCACAAATATCGCGAGACCTATTATGGAAAAGTAAAAGATTGCGATGATTGCAGATTAAGTGCATAAATTATAAAATATGAGAAAATAAAAAACCGGATACTGAAAAGTGTCCGTTTTTTGTTTTAGACAGACCCTATAATTAAAAAACACTTTAGAATATATTTAATACAAAGCTGTCTTTAATCTGTAAAAAAGTTTGTAGTTTTGAATCATTCTAAATAAGAGTCGATTTAAAATGCGAACCCTATGAAAATAGCATCCCTCACCAAAGACATCATGTTTCACGAAACACGGCCAACACTTCAGGTTTTATTAGACACCGATGCTGGCAAAGAAATTAGGATTGCCTTTAGAAAAGGGCAAATAATGAAAGAGCACCAAACTCCTTTCCCAATTGTGGTACAAGTTTTTGAAGGCGCCATTGATTTTGGGGTAAGAGGCGACATACAAAACCTGAAAAGAGGCGATATGATAGCTTTAAGCGGAGGCGTGCCTCACGACTTAACTGCGATGGAAGATAGTATCGTCCGCCTGAGCTTGAATAAATCCGACTCCGTAAAGCGCGTGAAAAAAGTGGTGCAAGAATAAAGACACACTATGTGTTTATTGTTCCCATCACTTCACATATATAGCAACGAAATAGAAAATTAATAATAATTTAAAATATAGAAATTATGAAAAGAACAGCACAAGCCGTATGGAAAGGTTCCTTAAAAGAGGGATCAGGAAAAATCAGTACGCAAAGTAAAGTCTTGGACAATGATAAGTATAGTTTCAAGACTCGTTTTGAAGATGGAAAAGGCACCAATCCCGATGAACTTATCGCAGGAGCTCACGCCGGTTGTTTTGCTATGGCATTGAGTATGATTCTCGGTGAAGCTGGATATACGCCAGAGTCTTTGGATGCAACAGCGGAAGTGACCATGGACACCGACACGTTGGAGCTTACAAAGTCGCATCTGAAACTCAAAGCAAAAATCCCGAACATCTCCAAAGAAAAGTTTTTGGAATCTGCTAATGCTGCTAAGGATAACTGCCCTGTCAGTAAGGTATTGAACTGCGAAATTACTTTGGATGCAACGTTGGCATCTTAAGAATATTTTTGAAGAAATTGTGGTTTGTTCCACGACGATTTCAAAGCTATAAATTTTTTAATTTAAAAATTCCACAAGAATGTATTCCAAGTCTAAAATAGACAAATTTGTTTCCGAAACTCCTGTTCTTCAGGATGTGATAGATTTGAAGCCGGTTTTCTGGTTGAATCCCAATCGCAAGAAAATGAATGCAATGCCGAGCTTTTCGATAGATAAAGAAGACATGCTCGAAGCTGAAGAGCTATGGGAGCGTTTTGAGCCATTTTTTGCGAAAGCTTTTCCCGAAACAGCCGATACGAATGGTCGGTTAGAATCACCGTTGCGGGAAATACCAACCATGAAGTCTTTATTAGAAGATCAAGAATCTAAAATCGATGGACGTTTTTTCCTTAAATGTGATAATGCCCTTCCGATTGCGGGATCGATAAAGGCGAGGGGTGCTTTTTTTGAAGTGCTTCATTACGCTGAGGAATTAGCCTTGAAGTCAGGAATGATTGAAAAAGGAGAAGATTACAGTGTATTTGCCACCGATAAATTCAGGGAGTTTTTCAGTAAATATAAAATAGGAGTGGGATCTACTGGAAATCTTGGATTGAGCATTGGTGTTCTTGGTACCATGTTAGGGTTCCAAGTAACTGTTTATGTTTCTGCCGATGCCAAGGCATGGAAAAAGACTTTGTTGCGCGATAAAGGAGCCAAGGTTGTTGAATTTGGCGGCGATTTCAGCGAAGCAATTCTTGCCGGACGAAAGAAAACCCAAGCCAACCCTATGGCCTATTTCGTTGATGATGAAAATTCAACCGAACTTTTCTTGGGCTATATGGTGGGCGCATTGCGCGTGGCTAAACAATTGGAAAAACAAAACATCAAAGTCGATAAAGACCATCCGCTTTTTGTGTATTCTCCTTGTGGCGTGGGCGGATCTCCAGGAGGGACGGCATTTGGACTCCGGCAAATATTTGGAGATAATGTCCATTGTTTCTTTGTGGAACCAACACATTCACCGTCGGTTCTCGTAGGACTGGCAACTGGAGAAATGAGCAATATCAGCGTGCAGGATTTAGGGATCGACAACCGTACCGAAGCCGATGGTTTGGCGGTGGGACGGTCGTCTAATTTTGCAACAAACATCAGCAGCCACATCATCAGTGGGGTATATACTATTCAAGACGAAGAACTTTTTGTGCTCTTGAGCCAATTGATGGATTCGGAGAAAATATTTCTCGAACCCTCAGCGACCGCTGGATTGATCGGTCCACAGATGCTTGCCAAAACCGATTATGCTAAAAAATATAAATTGAATATGAAAAATGCTACCCATATTGCATGGGCAACAGGAGGCGATCTTGTGCCCGAACTGGAAAGGGAAGAATTCTATGAAAGAGGAAAGAAGACATTGCAAACCGTCTAAACGGAATGTATATGTTGCATAAAGAAGGCGGGTAAATGTTTTATCCGTTTTTTCATTTTATCCCCGTCCCATCCCCTCGCCCTTCCCCGAGAGAAGGGAGCTTGTTGGGATAATGAGGAAAAATTTTTGAACAGGTTTTAAAGTTTTTTCTAAAAGAACTAGAAATAGCTTTAATCGATTAACCCCAACAAGATTTAATATGGATAACCTCGAATACAACCGAAATGAAATGAAGGTTTTATTCGGGAGAAATGAATCCGCTTATACTTAG
>Ga0209075_1003313_pt1 | contig 13531 bp, 10 predicted proteins | sample Stecom2011_FD_187523 | JGI IMG/M metagenome (GOLD analysis project Ga0209075, IMG submission 187523) | Agricultural soil microbial communities from Utah to study Nitrogen management - Steer compost 2011 (SPAdes) (version 2) | ecosystem: Environmental > Terrestrial > Soil > Agricultural land... | reverse complement strand
ATATTGAAGGGATTGATTTCTTCTTTTCCCTCTTTTGGTCACACATCCCCACTAATGAAGATCACATTCCAACACAGCTTTGTAATCCGGAACAATTCAGGAACTCACAGATCAATCCGGCCTTTGTCTCCGAGCATTATGATTTTATTGCCGACAGTGATATTGATTAGTGGATTTATGGACATCACCATATCAACATGCCCGAAGTCGAAATTAATGGTACAAAATTAGTCACCAATCAGTTGGGCTATGTTCACATGGGTGAACACCACCAATACCGACACAGTGCTTATATTGATTTGGGTTAAACCCGGCGCTTCCACGCCCCTTTGGAGCAACTCATATCAAATAAAAGAAAAAATCTTTTAACTTTAGTAAGCTAATTGGTACTACGACATTTGTGTTTTGGCATATTACTCCTAAACGCAATAGTCGCGATGACAATGTTAGGGCACATTAAATAAAAGAGAGAGACAGAAACTATGGAACCATTATCAATAATAGCAATAGGAGCTGCTGTAGGTGGTGCAGCTGGAAAATTTGTTGAAAAGGCTTGGGATTCAGGAGAAAAATGGATTCAGTCCTATTTTAAAGACCATAAAGAAGTTGCACAACAAAAAGCAACTGACAATACAATGGATTTTTTAAATGAATTAGCTCAAAAGGTAAAACAACTTGAAGATTCAAAGCAAATCCCAAAAGATAAAATTGAATCAGCACAAGACCACCCTGACTTTTCTGCAATGCTTCAAAAAGCTCTTTTGACTTCAGCACAAACAGATAGCAAAGACAAACATATAATTTTAGCAAGACTTGTATCGGAAAGGTTAAAATCTGAACCAGAATCAATTTTAGCATTAGGTTCTAAAATGGCTTGTGATGCAATTTCTTATGCTACCGTAAACCAATTATTGATTTTAGGACTTGCAGTCAATTTTTACGGGATTAGACCAAATCCTTTTCCGCCAATAGGTGTAAATGAGACAAACTTTCAAGAATATATGAATGCTTGGTTAACTCAACGTTTAAAACCATATGAAAAAATAGAATTTAAACAAATTGATATTACACACTTAGAATCATTGTCTTGTCTGAAAGTAAATACATTTATTGGTCGTGGACTAAATGATGTGTTTAAAAAAGAAAATTTGGTTTATGACTTTGAAAAAATGGTAGACATTCAATTGAGAGAGAAAATGAAAAAGATTTGGAATGATGGGTTGCAAAAGATTGACTTGACAACTGTCGGACAAATAATTGGTGTTTCTGTTTCTGATTTATTAACCGATACAAATACGACATTTGACGGTTGGGAATAATAACGTGCCCTAACAATGTATATACAAAATAGGCGAAATGGCAGTAAATTCAAGGGTTGTAGCCCGCTCCAACTTTTGTGTAACTTGACAGGAAAGTGCCACGCAATCGCCTACTTTGCATATACTTACCGTTAGCATATGTATAAAATGACACTGCATCTATGAAAAAGAAGAAAATTGATGAGAAATATATAGAGCAACTAAAATCTTATATTGAGACAACGCAAAAGGCAATAGACTATTCTATTGAGAGATTTGACATTTTGATAATCTCACTTGCAACAAGTGGATTAATTCTTTCAATAGGTTTTGTTAAAGACATAATAAAAGATTTTACAAAGGTAGACCCATTTCTTTTAAAAATAACATGGCTACTTTTTGCGACTTCCTTAATAATGAATTTAGTATCACAAGTGACAGGTTATTATGCTAACATTCTTGACTTAAAAGTGACTAAGGATTTAATTAGGACCGAAACAGGAAAAGATAGTAAAATCAATGTTAAAAGGACAGAGTGTTTTCATAAGATATTTAATATTTCCACAATAGTGCTAAATGCGGGTAGCTTATTAGGACTTATTATTGGAATCGTAACATTAATAATTTTTATTTTTAAATATGTTTAATACCACTAACTATGAGTACAAATGACGAAATCAAAAGACAACAAGAATTAGAAAGACAAAGGCAAGAACAGCTTCGCCAAGAAAGAGAAAGACAGATAATTCGAGAAGAAGAACTTCGTCGGCTGAGAGAGATTCAAAATAATGAAAAGAAACAGAATGACGATATAGTAAAAGGTAAACCAACAGGTAGTAGACCTGGTAAAGATGATTAAATACAAATGCTAACAAAGCTGTATACGGCAGCCGGGGTTCCATAGCACAATGTGGCTTTCGTTCTCCACGTCAACCGCGTTTGGCCTGAAAATTTCATAACGGGCAGAAATGCCCCGGCCGGGCGCTAAATGAACAACAACCCCCAGACAAGTAATTGTATAAATCTGCATATTAATAACATATAGCCTGAATTTTTCGAAATGGAACTACATCTTTTGAGACCCAAAAAAGCACTGAACAAAGCCTTTTTAAAAGTTAAACCCAACAGGACTGAAATTCAAAATTTCAAGGCTAACCTTATCCAGTTACTCGACCGCATAAATGACACAGAATCAGAAGATTTCCATAAAAACCTTGTCATTGACTTTCTCAAAAAGACGTATTACGATCCCAACCACTTCATAAACACAAAAGGGCGAAACGACCTTGTAATTCACAATGGGCCCGAATCTAATAGCGGAGTCGAAGGGGGAAATAGGAAACAGCGGATTTATAGGAAACTCTCGCTCCGAACCAAGTAAACAACCACCGGCCAAAATTCCTCCCCTGCCAAGGGGAGGTGGGCACCGAAGGTGTCCGGAGGGGTCAACGGGAAACTTGAAACCCGAAACCTGAAACTCTCACCTAAATAAAACTGCGACTGAAAACTTTTCCCTCCCCCTCGGGGAGGGCCAGGGAGGGGCTTTCCCTACATTTCCTACACTTCCCCTCTCCGATGTTGATAACTCTCATGTTTTTTCTTGTTTATGTTTAGCTTTTCTTTATTAAATTAGCCATTCTTTGACAAGTCACTAATACCATCAATATGTTTTTGGGAAAACGAATAAAAGAATTACGGGAAGAAAAAGGACTGCTTCAACGCCAACTGGCTGCTGAACTGGAAATTGATTCTCCTATGTACAGCAAAATTGAACGCGGCGAACGCCGGGCAAAACGAGAGCAAGTCATTAAACTGGCCAAGCTTTTTCAGGTCGATGAAAACAAACTGCTCACACTCTGGCTGGCCGGACAGGTTTACGAGATTGTAAAAGACGAAAAGGTAGCAAAAGCTGCAATGAGTATTGTTGAAACCCAAATTCGATAATTAATATATGACAGATATAAAACAGGAAAATACCGACCTAACATTTTTCACGAACACTCCGGGTCAAACACTATTAAGCCGATTCAAATCCACATTAAAGGATACAAAATTTTTTGATGTGCTGGTTGGTTACTTCCGTTCAAGCGGATTCTATCAGCTTTATGAGGCACTTGAAGATGTTGATAAAATCAGAATATTAGTTGGGCTGAATGTTGACAGGCAAGCTTATGAAATCATGCAAATTAATGAGGAAAATGGAACCATTGATTTTGAATCACATCAGCGTACTAAAAATCTCTTTCAAAAGAATTTAATTACAGAAATAGAAGAATCCAGAGAAAATGACCAGCAACTTGAAATTGGCGTTCGGAAATTTGTTGAGTTTTTACAAACCGATTGTATTGACCAATCCTTGCCTAAATTGCAATTAGGAAATGGTAAAAAACTTGAAATAAGGGCATATCCGTCGAAAAATATTCATGCAAAAGTTTATATCAAACGATACAATGAAAGTATCAGCCATATTCAATTCGGCTCAGTAATTACAGGTTCAAGTAATTTTTCAGAATCTGGCCTGGTTGCAAATCGGGAGTTTAATGTGGAATTAAAAAATAAAACGGATGTTGATTTTGCCTTAACTCAATTTGAAGACTTGTGGAAAGATTCAGTGGATATTTCCGCCGATTTTATTGAAGCAGCAACAAAAAAGACATGGTTGAACGATTCGATTACTCCCTATGAACTTTATCTGAAATGCATCTACGAATATCTGGAAGAAGATATAAACATGGAGGATGAATACGACCCATATTTACCTCCGGGCTTTATGGATTTAAGGTATCAGCGACAGGCTGCAACCAATGCGAAGAAGATTTTGGAAACATACAACGGCGTCTTTCTCGCTGATGTTGTAGGGCTTGGTAAAACATTTATTACTGCAATGTTACTTCAACAATTACAGGGACACATGCTGGTAGTTTGTCCTCCAGTATTGAAAGATTACTGGGAAGATTCCCTTCGTGATTTTGGTGTTCGGAGTCATAAAGTAGAATCATTAGGTAAGTTAGACCATATTCTTAGAAACGACATTTCTAAATTCAAATACATTATTGTTGACGAAGCTCACCGCTTTAGGAATGAATCAACTCAATCCTATGCCAACCTGATGGATATTTGCCGGGGCAAAAAAGTAATTCTGGTTACTGCAACTCCTCTGAACAACACCGTTGATGATATTTTTGCACAATTGAAACTATTCCAGGCACCAAAAAACTCAACGATACCGGGAGTCCCAAATCTTGAAAAATTCTTTAATGCCTTGAAGCGACAATTAAAAGAAGCCAAACCGGAAAAAAATGATTTTACGCCTGAAAGTCAGGAAGAATACAGAAAAGCCATTAAGGAAGTTTCAGAGACCATCCGCGATAAGGTGCTAAAATTTGTAATGGTTCGAAGAACGCGAACGGATGTTAAAACATTCTTCAAGGATGATATGTCAAAACAAGGGCTTATTTTTCCTGAAGTTGACGACCCGGGCAGAATTGTATATCATTTTAAAGGCAAACTTGAAACCGTCTTTAACCAAACAATTGAACTGTTACACACCTTTAAATATGCCAGGTACATACCACTTTTGTACTACAATAAAGGCTTAACGGAATTTGAAAAGCAGCAGCAACGAAACGTTGGAGGATTTATGAAAGGAATCCTTGTGAAACGTTTGGAAAGTAGTTTTTATGCCTTTAAGAAGAGTGTGAGCCGGTTTATTGCTTCTTATGAGAAGTTTATTGAAATGTACAATAATGGTACGGTTTACATCAGTAAAAATGCAAATGTTTACGACCTTCTGGATAATGACGACCTTGAAACACTTGAACAATTAGTTGAAGAAGAAAAAGCTCAAAAATACATTTCAGATAATTTTGGCTCCTTCAACGGTTCAAAATTTATCGACGACTTGAAGTTTGATTTGCAATTATTGAAAAGGGTGAATGAACTATGGAAAGATATTGACGATGACCCAAAACTTGAAAAATTCATTTCCGATTTAAAAACGGTAAATACACTAAAAAAACAGAAGCTGGTCATTTTTACAGAATCGAAGGAAACCGGTGATTATTTATATGAAAATCTAAGTACAGAATTTCCGGGCAAAATAATGTTTTACTCTAGTAAAGGAGGAAGACATACCAATCTCGATATTACCTCAAAACACACCATTGCAAGGGAGATTATCAGGGATAATTTCGACCCAAACAGCAAAGAACAGGTTAACGATATTCAATACTTGATTACTACCGATATTCTTGCGGAAGGTATAAATCTTCATCGTTCAAATGTACTAATCAACTATGATTTGCCCTGGAACCCTACGCGGGTGCTTCAACGTGCAGGGCGTGTAAATCGTTTGGGGTCTAAACACAATAACGTTTGCATTTTCAATTTTTTCCCTACTTCTCATTCCGACCGTCATTTAGGTCTTGAAAGTAACATAACCAATAAGCTTCAAATGTTTCATTACATTATGGGCGAAGATGCGCGATATTTAACCGATGGAGAAGAAATAGGAAGTCAGGAGTTATTCAATACACTGAACAGCAAAAAGGCATATTCAGGTGAAGGCGAAGAAGAAATTTCGGAATTGAAGTACTTGGAAATGATGAGGGAATTAAGGGACAAAGACCCGGATTATTTCGAAAAAATAAAAAGGCTACCTAAAAAAGCCCGTTCCGGCATGAAAGTAAAAGAATTGGAATACAACGAAATGGTTACTTTCTTTCGTTTGGGCAAACTCAAAAAGTTTTATAAAAACATTCAGGGCAATTCGGAGGAAATCAACTTTTTCGATGCTGTGGACAAATTGGAATGTCCACCTAAAACTAAAAGACATCCCATACCCAATAACTACTTTGAGTTATTGAATACCAACAAAGCAAAGTTCCAGCTAGACACTACCCAGGGACAGGAACCAACCAAAACAACCGGAGGTCGCTCAAATGCTGCTTTTATTGAGCGTATTTTAAAGGACAAACAATTTAAAAACTATAAGAAATTTACTGATTCTGATGAGGATTTTATAAACCAGGTAAAACAGTTGCTGCAGGATGGGGCAATTGCAAAAAAAACAGCACAGGTAATTAAAAAGGCTATTGAAAAATCGGTTGCTGAACAAGGAATGCTCGACCCCATGAAAGTGCTGCATATCCTGCAAAACAACATCAGGTCAACCGCATTTGAAAACCATCAAAACGGGATTGGCTATCTAAAGAGAGAGGTAATCTTATCAGGCTACCTGATTAAGTAGGTTTAATTTGACAGAACATCAGAATGCAGGAAAACCAAAATATCGATAAAAAATCAATCCGGTTTATAAAAGGAAAACAAACCGATTGGGATGAATTGGCAAAAGATTGCGTTTGCTTTGCCAATGGACAGGGTGGTTTAATTCTTATAGGAATTGAAGATGAAGATGCAGTACCTCCAACCGGGCAAAAGATAAAAGACAGGACTTTGCCTGAAAAAATTCAGAAAGCCATCGTTGAGCGGACCACAAATGTTGGCGTTGCTGTTACAATTCAACAAGCCCCCAATAAAGCTGAATACATCCAGATTCAGATTTTTAGAAGCGCGCAAACCATTGCTGCTACAAACGACGGAAGATATTACATTCGGGTATCTGATACATGCCGCCCGGTTCCGCCGGACGAAATGTCCCGATTGGCGGCAGAAAAGAATGCATTTATTTGGGAAGAACAAACAAATAAAAAAATACCGGCAAGCCAATTCGATACAGACAAAAAAAATTCTTTTTTAAAGGCGATTAGAAATTCGACAAGAGTAAGTGCATTTGTTAAAGAAAAATCGGACGATGAAATACTGGAACACTATTTTTTGAAAAAAGGAAATCTTTTAACGAATCTTGGTATTCTTTGGATTGGAAACAGAAACGACCGGGCAGGGTTATTGTTTCCTCCTGCTGTTCAGGTAATCCGATATAACGAAGCAGAAGAAAAAGTTTGGAAACTAAATTTGGATGATTTCCGGTACAATCCTTTTGAGCTACTCGAACATGTTTTAAATGATGTGCCCGACTGGCAGGAAAGTGCTGAAATTGCCGACGGCATTTTTCGGAAAAACATTCCGTTTTTTCCTTTGGAAGTTGTTCGCGAGTTAACAGCAAATGCTTTGGTACACAGGTCATATACTACCAGAGGGGATATTTTTATAAATATATTTTCCGACCGGCTTGAAATACATAGTCCGGGAAGATTACCTTTTGGTGTTACTCCTTCAAATATTTTAAGTCAATCCGTAAGGCGGAATGAGCATCTTTCAAAGGTTTTTTACGACTTAGGCTTGATGGAAAAAGAAGGTAGCGGATTCGATTTAATTTATGCCAGGCTGTTAAATTCGGGTAAGCCAATTCCCATTATTAAAGATTTTGACGACAGGGTGACGGTAATCATTAAAAAACAGTTTATCAGCAAACAGGTTGTTCAGTTAATGGACAAGGCAAGTCAGGAATTTCAGCTACGACAAAAAGAGATTATTTCTCTGGGATTGATAGCTCAACACGAAACCCTAAGCGCACTCGAAATTTCAAATCTGTTAAACCAAACCGATGAACAAGGGCTTAGAAACTGGCTCGGAAGGCTTACCGATTTTGAGATAGTTTTAAGTAAAGGAAAAACAAAAGGAACTCAATACTATGTAAATCCCGAATATTTGCGGAAACTAAATTTCAAGGCAAAAACCACGCTGAAAAACATTGAAGATTATCGCCTGGAAGAGTTAATTTTCAAAGACATTGAAAATTATCCCAACAGTGCTTTTGGTGATATTCATCAGCGTATAGGACACGAAATTAATAAACACAAAATAAGGAGGGTATTAAAAAACATGGTTGATAATCAACGTATTTATTGTGCAGGTGAACGAAGATGGAGAAAATATGCTATTGAGCAAAATTTGCTAAATAACCAATAAATACTCAATAGAAACTCAACAAAAAACGCGATAAAATGCAAAAGCAAGAAGCTCAAAATATTATAGAAAGCACCTTTAACGCTTCATTTTCTGAAGAGAAGTTTACACTTTTCATTAAAAACCTGTTGAACGATATTGATACCACCCGGTACAACGAATACCGCGGCAACCTTATCAAAGATGCATACAAAGACCATATCAGGCAATACAAACGCATCGGGAAATACACCGACCCAAACGGCGATGCGCTGGATGTACTGATTGTTGAGGTAAAAGACCAGACAAAACTTGATAAAACACGGACATCATTACGAAACTTCGTAATAAGCCACCTCGATAGCTTTGAAAAAGATTATGCACTGGTAGCTTTTTATTCCAACTCCGACCACGGTGCCGATTGGCGTTTCTCATTCGTTAAACTCGAATACAAAACAGAAGTTAAGGAAGGTAAACTCAAACAAAGCAAAGAGCTTACACCCGCAAAACGTTATTCGTTTCTGGTTGGGGAGTACGAAAAAGCGCATACAGCTAAAAAGCAATTGTTGCCCCTGCTCGAAAATGTGTACAACAACCCTACCCTCGAAGAGCTGGAAGAAGCCTTTAGCATTGAAAAGGTTACCGATGAGTTTTTTGAACAATACAAAGCTTTGTTCCTGGGTTTAACCGAACAATTCGATAAAGACCAAAATGGGTTAAAAGAACAATTGGCAGCTGCCGGAATTGATATTCCGCGATTTACCAAAAAACTCCTCGGGCAAATCGTGTTCCTTTACTTCCTGCAGAAAAAGGGATGGTTAGGCGTACCTAAAACTGAAAAATGGGGCAAAGGAGAAAAGAAATACCTGCAAAAGTTATACGATGAGGCAGAGGAAAACGGAAAAAATTTCTTTGGCGATTACCTGCAACCACTATTTTATAAAGCTTTAGCCCACAAACACGCAGACGAAGGCATAAAAGGGTATTACAAAACCCTTGGCTGCAAAGTACCCTTTTTAAACGGAGGTTTGTTTGAAGCCGATTACAAATGGAAAGAGTCGCATATTACCATCCCAAACCATCTTTTCCGAAATCAGGATAAAGTAAATAAAACCGGCGATGTTGGCACGGGTGTGCTCGATGTGTTCGACCGCTATAACTTTACCATTAAAGAAGACGAACCACTTGAAAAAGAAGTGGCCGTTGACCCTGAAATGTTGGGTAAGGTTTTCGAGAATATGTTGGAAGTGACCGAGCGCAAAAGCAAAGGGGCTTTTTATACCCCTCGTGAAATTGTGCATTACATGTGCCAGGAAAGCCTGATTCATTACCTCGACAATGCGGTAAATTCCTATACGAAAACATATCAAGAATTAGGCGATAACCAAACCAACCTGTTTGGTAATACCGGGAAAAAAGGACAGCAAAGCCTTATTCAGGAGAAAGACCAGATTATTATTCCGAAAGACGATATTGAAGTTTTTATTCGCAAAGGATTTTTTGCGCTGGAAAACGACCAGCGAGTTCTGCGTGAAGGCAAGGAAACAAAAACTTACAAGTTCCAGTTACCGGAAAGCGTACGTTTAAACGCCGATTTATTGGATGAAAAACTAACCGAAATAAAAATTTGCGACCCTGCCATTGGTTCAGGCGCTTTTCCGGTAGGTTTATTGCACGAATTGGTGAACGCTCAACTGGTATTAAAGCAATACCTCAGCGAAAAATACCTGAACAAAAAACTGCGAAAGCTCGAGGTTACCCAACAGGAAATTAAAGAACAACCCGAAAAATACAATTACCGGGTAAAACGACACACCATTCAGGAGAGCATTTATGGTGTTGATATTGATGCCTCGGCCATTGACATTGCCCGCTTACGTTTATGGCTTTCGTTGGTGGTTGATGAAGAAGACCTCGACAATATTGAAGCCCTGCCCAATCTCGATTATAAAATTGTGTGTGGAAACTCTTTAATAGGTTTCCCGGAAAACTGGCGAAGTCCGGCATTTACAAAACTTGAAAATTTAAAAGATGAGTTCTTCCTTGAGACCGAAACAGAAAAAAAGAAGGAACTGAAAAAAGAAATTGACCAACAATTAAAAGAAAGACTGGATACTTCAGAGAGTGTTTTTGGATACAAAGTTGATTTCGATTTTAAGCTTTTCTTTTCTGAGGTATGGCATGAAAAAGGTGGTTTTGATGTAGTTATTGGAAATCCACCTTATGGAGCTAAATTTGAAGCCGCCGAAAAACGTATTCTAAAAAAATTATATCCTGAAATTAAAGGCCAACCAGAATCATATGAATATTATTTGTATCATATGATAAAACATATTTTGAATAAAAATGGCACTATTTCTTTCATCAATCCCACCAATTTTATTGAATCAAAACGAGCCGAAAACCTTCGAATTTATATTTTAGAGAATGGACTTATATCTATAATTTCCAATTTCCGCTATAATGTTTGGAAAAACAATGCATCCGAAACTTTAATATTTGTTTTTACAAAAATAAAAAATGGCACTACAAAGATAATCCATCCCAATAATGAACATGAGTTTCTAAGCAGGATTGGCACACAAATAATTGACCAAAATTTATGGAAAAAAACACAAGGTCATAGATTTATTATCCGAGGGGATAATAAAATCATGGCTAAAATATCCCAAGGAAAAAAAATACTGGGAGATTGTTGCGATGTGAGTCAGGGAATTATAGTTTACAAGACGCGAGAAGAAAGTAAAAGGAATCTTCATATCTCAGACTTCCCAAAACCTGGATGGAAAAAATTACTTGACACAAAAAGTAGTCTTAGAAAGTATAAAATAATTTGGGGCAAAAGATATTTGAATTATGGTGATTGGCTTTGGTGTCCGAGAGAAGAAAAATATTTTACATCTCCGAAAATGGTTTTCATCAGATTAAGAAATAAATCATTAAAAAGAAAACTTATTGGTGCATTTGATGATTCACAATTTTACAACAGAGATAATTTTAATAATATAATTTCTAACGATAATTATTTTTCCATCAAATATGTTCTTGCTTTATTCAATAGTGATGTTCTTAACTATTGGTACAAATCAATTTTTGATAACGTAAATATTAATCCAGAACAAGTGAGACTGCTTCCTCTTGCAGAAGCAAAGTTGATGGAGAAGAAAAATATTGAAATAATTGTCGATTATCTTCAATTCTTAAATAAACAAGGATATCAAATAGTATCTTCTTACTTTGATAATGTTATAGAAACATGCATTTATGAACTTTACTTTATCTCTGAAATTAAATCAGCCGGAAAAGAAATCCTGAAGCATCTGGGTGATTTAAAACCCATAACCGATGAAATGAGCGATGAAGAAAAACTGGCCATCATTCAAAGCGAGTTTGAGCGGTTGTATGACCCCAATCACCCGGTACGGAATAATGTTGAAACATTGGATAGCGTGGAGGAGGTACGGATAATTAAAGAGGCTTTAAAATGAGGCAAAAGCTATATACAGAAAAAGCCCACCAGAAGGCGGGCTTTAATTTCTTTGACCTGGTTACATTCGCATATAGCGAAGAGGCTTTACCAAGTATTACATTGAAAATGTACTGTTTTAGTCAATGTGACAATAAAAAATGATGAAAATTGATGGTCAAAGTGATGGTGTAAATGATGGTGCAAAAAATAAATAAATGAAAATAAAAACCATTGAAATAAACAACTACAAGGCATTTTATGGCAAGCACAAAATAGCCATTGGCAAAAAATAACTCAACACAATGAAACTATACACAAAAACCAAAAACAACATCACGCTATTAAAGGAAATCCCGTTCAAGCTTGAAAAAGACATCCAAAACCTGTTTGAATCGCAACTGTCAGAATTAGTGGGTTTACAGTTGGTTAAATCCGAATTTACTATCAAAAACAAACGCATTGATACGCTGGCTTTTGACCCTCAAAACAAAGCATTCATTATTATCGAATACAAACGCTCAAAGAGCAATAGCGTAGTTGACCAGGGCTTTACTTACCTCAATTTAATGTTGGAGAACAAAGCCGATTTCATTGTCGAATACAACGAATCCTGCAAAGATAGTATCCAGCGTAAAGATGTGGACTGGTCGCAAACCCGCGTGATATTTGTTTCTACCAGCTTTACTGAAAACCAGAAACTCGCGACCAACTTTAAGGACATTGCGATAGAGCTATACGAAATAAAACAATACGAAGGCGGGATAATCGCAATTAATCCCATCAAAAAATCTTCATCTGCGACCAGCATTCAACCGCTAACAGAGAAAGATGAAGCTATCAAGAATGTAACCAGGGAAATCAAAGTGTATTCTGAAGAAGACCACCTGGCCAACAAATCCGAAGAAATAACGGAACTGTATGAAGCATACAAAGATGCTATTTTGAATCTTGCCGATAACATTGAAATACAAGCCCGTAAAGATTATATCGCCTTCAAAAAAAACAGCAACATAGCAGACATCACTATCCAGCGAAAAGGGCTGAAAATGTGGATTAACCTAAAAAAAGGCAACCTTGACGACCCCAAGAAAATCACCCGCGATGTATCCGAAACCGGACACTGGGGCAACGGCGATTACGAGTTATTAATAACAGATACGAACAATTTAGAATACATTATGAGTTTAGTAAAACAAGCAATTTAAAATCCAACGCCATGACCGAAACTATAATACTCCCCATTCGTTGGACAGAAATGATGACTTGCTAAGTTGAATTTCCAAGCCATCAAGTATCTTTGTCGCATCAGGTGAAACATACAAGGGCCCTGCTGGCGATCAACCCTTTAGGGATAACCTGTGCTGAGTGAATGAGCCCCGGTTCCGGCCGGAGGCTTGCTCATTCAATTAGCCCATGCCTAAGAAAACGCATGGCACGAAGTGCCAAATTAAGCAGTTTTCTTGTAAAGTTGGGCCGGAATCATTCGATTTATTCCTTGATGCGTCTTTTTTTCATTGTAATAATTGAAAAAGGTTTTCAAGCCCGCATATAGCTCTTCACCGTTTTCAGGAGGGTTAATATACACGTAATCACGCTTAACCGTGCGCCACAAACGCTCTATAAAGATATTGTCAAGTGCCCGGCCTTTCCCATCCATGCTAATTTTTATCTCTTCAGCTTGCAGATACTCTACCCAAAGAGGGCACGTAAACTGGCTCCCCTGGTCTGAATTGATGATCTCCGGTTTTCCATTTTGGCGGATGGCATCTTTTAGCACCATAAGGCAGTTCTCTGCCCTTAAGTCATTGAACAGCCCCCATCCCACAACATATCGACTGTGAACATCAATTATGGCTGT
>Ga0209075_1003312_pt1 | contig 13531 bp, 11 predicted proteins | sample Stecom2011_FD_187523 | JGI IMG/M metagenome (GOLD analysis project Ga0209075, IMG submission 187523) | Agricultural soil microbial communities from Utah to study Nitrogen management - Steer compost 2011 (SPAdes) (version 2) | ecosystem: Environmental > Terrestrial > Soil > Agricultural land... | reverse complement strand
TTACAAGACGAATAACTTCTTCAACAGGAGTAGAGAAGTCAGCATCAAAATAACCTATATATTTATATTTATTTAATGCATTAATGTGGTTAATAGCTTCAAAAATAACATTAGCCTTTCCTTGATTCTTTTCATAATCAAGTAAAAAACATTTTTCTGGTTTTATGTTGATAATATTTTGAATGATACTGACCGTATCATCTTTACTGCCGTCGTTCGCAAAATAAACATCTACATTTGAATTCTCTAGAAGTTGTTTAATTTGATAAACGGGGAGTCTTTTTTCCTCATTATAGCAAGGAATTATAACAGCGGTTATTTTCATGTTTTTCTATTCAAAAAAGGCTTAGTAAACAGTACACTATTTGTTGAAATTTATTCCCTTTAGAAATGGTCTTAATTTTTTGAAGAGCCTTTATAAAGGAGGTCGTACGTTTTAAAATAAACGTTGTAAATATATGTAAATTTCTTAATGTATATTTTGTTTTTAATCATGTTTGATAGTTTTTATAGTCAATTTATTATGAAACTAATGTTTTTATATTCAAGCTTAATATTTGATAGGTGTAAATTCGCTATATTATTATTTGGTTTTTTAAAAAACATTACCTGTCGATAGTAAAGCGGAGTAACATCAGTTATTTGTATATACAAGTTTAACTTTTTATTAATATTCTCTTCTGGTTTTTACTATATATTTGCATTGTAATTGTAAAACCCAATTAAATTATGAAAAAAATAGTATTATCATTAGTTGTTGTAGCAGGACTGGCATTCTCAGCTACAAGTTGTAAAAAAACTGCAGAAGCTAAAGAAGCAGAAGTAGTTGCAGAAGCTACAGCAGAAGCTGTAACTTATAATGTAAACACTGCTGAATCTATCATTGAGTGGAAAGGAAGCAAAATCATTAGTGGTTCTCATAACGGAACTATTGCCCTTTCTTCAGGAGAAGTTAGCGTAAAAGACGGAGTAGTTGAGGCTGGAACATTTGTAATTGATATGAACTCAATTACTGTTTTAGATATCGAAGATGCAGAGAAAAAAGGATGGTTAGAAGGACACCTTAAAGGTGCTACCGAAGAACAAGCAGATCATTTCTTTAACACATCTGTATATCCAGAAGGTAAATTCGAAATTACTTCTGTTTCAGAAGGAAATATCGAAGGAAACCTAACTCTTAAAGGAATTACTAAAAACGTAAAATTCCCAGCTACAGTTACAGTTACTGATAATGAGGTAACAATCGCAGCTGATGCCTTTAACATCGACAGAACTTTGTGGGGAGTTAACTACAGCAACGAATCAATGACAGATGTTGCAAAAGACAATATTATTAGCAACAATATTGAAATTAAACTTACAGTAAAGGCTACAAAATAATTTATTAGGTTACGTTATTAATTCGTACTTATTGCAAAACTTTGCTCCTCGGGGCAAAGTTTTTGTTTTTAATAAACCTCACCTTTTATTGGCTATATTCACCTTTTTCGTAGCAATAATAATATTTTATCAGAAATCTAAATTATAAGTGAAATTTAGCTGATGAAAGTTTCAATCCATCCATAAAATTAGCATCAAGTGTAGCTAAAAAAAACTATCTTTGCCTACTTATTATTTTCGAAGATGAAGAATATCCGAAATTTTTGCATTATTGCTCATATTGACCACGGTAAAAGTACCTTGGCAGACCGATTGTTAGACTTTACGCAAACCGTAACAGAGCGAGAAAAACAAGCCCAACTATTAGATAGCATGGATTTGGAACGTGAAAGAGGAATTACCATTAAATCGCACGCTATCCAAATGGAGTATGAATACAAAGGAGAAAAGTATATCTTAAATCTTATCGATACTCCCGGACACGTAGATTTTTCGTATGAGGTATCTCGTTCTATCGCAGCCTGCGAAGGAGCATTGCTTATTGTAGATGCAGCACAAAGCATTCAGGCACAAACTATCTCAAACCTTTATTTGGCTTTAGAAAACGACTTGGAAATCATCCCGGTTCTGAATAAAGTAGACTTGCCAAGTGCAAACCCTGAAGAAGTAAGCGACGATATTGTCGAATTATTAGGATGTAAAGTAGAAGATATTATACACGCTTCCGGAAAAACAGGGTTTGGAGTGGATAAAATTTTGGAAGCCGTAATCGAAAAAATTCCTGCTCCCAAAGGAAATCCAGACGAACCATTACAGGCCCTAATCTTTGATTCGGTTTATAATCCTTTTCGAGGAATCGAAGTGATTTTTCGAGTTGTAAACGGTAAGATAACAAAGAATCAGAAGATCAAGTTTATGGCCACCGGAAAAGAATATTATGCAGACGAAATAGGGACGCTAAAATTAAACCAAGTGCCTAAAAATACCATAGGAACTGGTGATGTAGGTTATTTGATTTCCGGAATTAAAGAAGCAAAAGAAGTAAAAGTAGGAGACACCATTACAGATGCTAAAGAACCGACAAAAAATATGATTACCGGTTTTGAAGATGTAAAGCCAATGGTTTTTGCCGGGATTTATCCGGTAGATACCGAAGATTATGAAGAACTTCGGGCTTCAATGGAAAAACTACAACTCAATGACGCTTCGTTAGTATTTACAGCCGAAAGTTCAGCCGCATTAGGATTTGGTTTCCGTTGTGGATTCTTAGGAATGCTCCATATGGAAATCATTCAGGAGCGTCTAGAAAGAGAATTTAATATGACGGTTATTACAACCGTTCCGAACGTATCGTATTTGGCTTATACCAAAAAAGACCCGGAAACCCCATTTGTGGTAAATAACCCTTCGGATTTGCCAGAACCATCAAAACTAGACCGAGTAGAAGAACCTTATATCAAGGCAAGTATCATTACAAAAGCCGATTTTGTCGGAAACGTAATGAGTTTGTGTATCGAAAAAAGAGGACAAATTACCAATCAAACCTATCTAACTCCCGAAAGAGTAGAACTGACTTTTGATATGCCTTTGGCAGAAATTGTATTTGATTTTTATGATAGATTGAAAACAGTTTCTAAAGGATACGCCTCGTTTGATTATCACCCAATCGGAATGAGGGCTTCAAGGTTGGTTAGGCTTGATGTCTTGCTAAACGGACAAAATGTAGATGCCCTATCAGCACTTATTCACGAAGACAATGCATATCATATCGGGAAAAAAATGTGCGAGAAGCTAAAAGAACTTATCCCAAGGCAACAGTTTGATATTCCGATTCAAGCAGCTATTGGAGTAAAAGTAATTGCACGTGAAACTATAAAAGCACTCAGAAAAGACGTAACCGCAAAATGTTATGGAGGAGATATTTCTCGTAAACGTAAATTACTTGAAAAACAAAAGGCAGGTAAAAAACGTATGCGTCAAGTTGGGAATGTCGAAATTCCACAGTCCGCTTTTATGGCTGTTTTGAAATTAAACGATTAAAAAAAAAGAGGCTTCGGTCTCTTTTTTTATTCTTAAAATGCATTCATTTTGCTATCAAAAAACTAATTGATAGGTTTGCACCCTCGTATAAAGAACCTCCAAATTATCAACAATATATAGAGCTCTTTATTATATTTTCAACCTTTGATTAGGATAAAACACCATGCAAAAAATCATCAATTTGTTTGATTTCAAACAAAAGATTAATTACAAAAATGAAGTTCTGGCTGGTCTGGCTGTAGCTATGACTATGATTCCGGAATCTTTATCGTTTGCTATATTAGCCGGATTATCACCACTTACAGGCTTATATGCAGCCTTTTTGATGGGTATTGTAACAGCTGTTTTGGGTGGACGTGCAGGAATGATATCCGGAGGGGCAGGAGCAACTGTGGTGGTACTGATTGCTTTAGCCTCGTCATACGGAGTGGAATATCTTTTTGCTGCGGTAGTTTTAGCGGGTTTATTACAGGTTATGGTAGGTGCTTTTAAACTAGGTAAATTTATTCGATTGATTCCTCAGCCGGTTATGTACGGTTTTTTAAACGGATTGGCCATTATTATTTTTATGGCACAAGTGGCTCAGTTTAAGGTTGTAGAAAACGGAATTGAAACTTGGATGCAAGGCTCAGCCCTCTACCTGATGTTAGGGCTAACCTTTTTAACTATTGCTATTGTATTTGTTGTGCCAAAATTCACTAAAGCAGTTCCGGCTTCGTTAGTGGCTATATTGGTAGTGTTTGCTATTGTTTATTTTTTCGGAATCGATACCAAAAAAGTAATTGATATTGCATCGGTTGGAGGCTCATTGCCTTCGTTTCATATACCTGAAATTCCCTTTACGTTCGAAACTTTAAAAATCATCTTTCCGTATGCGTTAGTAATGGCTGGTGTCGGTTTGATAGAAAGTTTACTCACTCTGAATATGGTTGATGAAATTACCAACACCAAAGGTCATGCAAATCGCGAAGCAGCTGCTCAGGGTATTGCTAATATTACTAACGGTTTTTTTGGTGGTATGGGTGGATGTGCTATGGTAGCTCAAACCTTGGTCAATATAAGTGCGGGAGGTAGAGCTCGACTTTCGGCAATAGTTGCATCGATAACCATACTGATAGTTATTTTAGTTGCTAGTCCGGTAATTGAACAAATACCTATGGCAGCTCTAGTAGGAGTGATGATGATGGTAGCTATCGGAACATTCGAATGGGTAAGTTTTAGAATCATTAACAAAATGCCCCGTCATGATATCTTTGTCGGAATGTTGGTGGCTATAATAACAGTAGTCTTGCACAATTTAGCATTAGCTGTATTAATTGGTGTGGTTATTTCGGCTTTGGTATTTGCTTGGGAGAGTGCAAAACGCATCCGGGCCCGAAAATATATAGATGACCAAGGAGTGAAACACTATGAGATTTACGGACCATTGTTTTTTGCCTCTACTACCGTTTTTAACGAAAAGTTTGATGTATTAAACGATCCGGAACAAGTAGTTATCAACTTCAAAGAAAGTCGCGTAGTGGATATGTCGGCTATTGACGCTTTAAACAAACTAACCGAACGCTATCAAAAACAAGGTAAAAAAGTGCAGCTTACGCATTTAAGTCCGGATTGCAGAAAACTCATCAAAAATGCGGAGGATATTATTCGTGTAAACGTAATAGAAGACCCTACTTATAAGGTAATGTTAGATCAGTAACATTAAATCAAATAGTTTATATAAAAAAAGACTCTCATTGAGAGTCTTTTTTTGTTGTTGATGTAACTTTTATAGTACAAAATTTTTCGCATTAGTCAAGGCTTCGTCCATTCCATTAGGGTTTTTACCACCAGCTGTAGCGAAAAACGGTTGGCCACCTCCACCACCTTGGATGTATTTACCCAATTCACGGACTACCAGACCCGCATTGAGGTTTTTTTCAGCCACTAACTGTTTTGATATATAGCAAGTCAGCATTGGCTTATCCTCGTTTATAGTGCCTAAAACTAAAAATAGGTTATCGAGATTGTTTCCTAATTCATACGCTAAGTCTTTTGCTCCATTCGCATCTAAATCTACTTTTTTGGCCAGAAAATTTACTCCGTTTATGTCTTGAATTTCAGTCAAAAGTTCTCCTTTCAGGTTTTTGGCCTTTTCTTTTAAAAGCTGTTCAATTTGCCTTTTAAGTTTAGTGTTTTCATCTTGAAGTGAAAGTATTGATTTGAGAACATCTTGTGGATTTTTCAGACTGGCTTTAACCTCTTTTAATGTATTTCCTTCTTGTGTAAAGTACTGTTTTACTGCCTCTCCGGTAATAGCTTCAATTCTACGAATTCCTGCTGCTACAGCCCCTTCTGATGTGATTTTAAAATGCCAGATATCTGCTGTGTTTTTAACATGGGTTCCTCCACATAGTTCAATACTTTGTCCAAATCGAATCGTTCTTACATTGTCTCCGTATTTTTCTCCAAATAGAGCCATAGCGCCTTCGTCAAGTGCTTGTTGAAACGCAACGGAACGTTTTTCGACAAGAGGTAATTGTTCTTCAATTCTTTGGTTAACGAATTCTTCTACTTGTTGTAGTTCTTCCTCGCTTACTTTTGAAAAATGAGAAAAGTCAAAACGTAAATAATTTGGGGCAACCAATGAACCTTTTTGTTCTACGTGTGTTCCTAAAATGGTTCGCAATGCTTGATGCAACAAATGCGTTGCAGAGTGATTTTTTTGCGAACTTGCACGTAGGTTTTCGTTTACCTTAGCCGTAAATACTCCTTCTAAATTTGCAGGAAGATTCTTTACGATATGAATAATAAGGTTGTTTTCTTTTTTCGTGTCAAGCACCTCTAGGGTTTCGTTGATATTAAAAAGAACACCTTTATCACCTACTTGTCCTCCTCCTTCTGGGTAAAAAGGCGTATTATCTAAAACAATTTGATATAATATTCCGTCTTTTTTGCTGTCTATTTTTCGGTAGCGGGTAATTTTTACTTCGTTTTCTAATTGGTCATACCCTACAAAACTTTCTATATTTCCGTCGATTAAAACTACCCAATCGTCTTTAGCTACTTCCGAAGCTGCTCTCGAACGATTTTTTTGTTCCTGCATCGAGGTTTCAAATTCCTTTTCGTCAAACGAAAGCCCTTTTTCTTTTAAAATCAATGCGGTCAAGTCTTTCGGAAAACCGTAAGTATCATATAGTTCAAAGGCTTTTACACCCGAAACTACGTTTCCTTGGGTTGCTTTTACTACGTTTTCTAATAGATGAAGACCTTGTTCTAATGTTCTTAAAAACGAGTTTTCTTCTTCTTTAATCACGTTTTCAACTAGGTTTTGCTGAGATTTAATCTCAGGAAATGCTTCTCCCATTTGATTAGAGAGTACTTCTACTAGTTTATAAATAAAAGCTTCTTTCTGATTCAAAAATGTAAATCCGTAACGGATAGCACGTCTTAAAATTCTTCGAATCACATAACCGGCTCCTGTATTTGAAGGAAGTTGTCCGTCTGCAATAGCGAAAGCAACAGCCCGTACGTGATCTACCACCACTCTAACCGCAATATTTATTTTGTTTTGTTCGTCAGTGATGTTTTTAATAGTATTATCGGTATACTTCAGACCTGATATTTCTTCTACTTTCTGGATAAGTGGAGTGAATACATCGGTGTCGTAGTTAGAAGTTACGCCTTGCATAGCCATACACAAACGCTCAAATCCCATTCCTGTATCTACGTGTTTGGCGGGTAGTTTTTCGAGAGAACCGTCTGCTTTTCGGTTGAATTCCATAAAAACGTTATTCCAGATTTCTACCACTTGAGGATGATCTGCATTTACAAGGCTCTTACCTGAAATAGTTTTTCTTTCTTCATCTGTACGCAAATCAATGTGAATTTCCGAACAAGGGCCACAAGGTCCTTGGTCTCCCATTTCCCAAAAATTATCTTTTTTATTTCCTAAAATGATTCTGTCTTCTGGCACATATTGTTTCCAGATGTCCCAAGCTTCTTGATCAAACGGGACGTTTTCGGCTTCATTTCCTTCAAAAACAGAAACATACAAACGGTCTTTGTCTAACTTCAGAACTTCGGTCAAAAATTCCCATGCCCAAGCAATGGCTTCTTTTTTGAAATAATCCCCAAAAGACCAATTTCCTAACATTTCGAACATGGTATGGTGATACGTATCAAACCCTACATCTTCTAAATCGTTGTGTTTTCCAGAAACACGAAGACATTTTTGTGTATCGGCAATTCTTTTGCTTTTCGGAGTAGCATTTCCTAAAAAATATTCTTTGAATTGAGCCATTCCAGAGTTATTAAACATCAAGGTTGGGTCGTCTTTCAAAACAATAGGTGCAGAAGGAACAATAAGGTGGTCTTTTGATTCAAAAAACTTTAAAAATTGCGAACGAATGTCTTGTGATTTCATCATTTTGTTTTTTGTTTCAGGGTTCGAATTTAAATCTCAGGTTAAAAAAATCCTAAGCCTAAATCTCGTTTCCTAAATAAATTATATCTTTGTTTGTTACAGAGTGCAAAAATAGAACATTTTAGGATATATGGCTAAAGTAAAATATTATTACGATTCAGAAAATTTAGCGTATAAAAAAATTAAACCCAAAAGAAGTAAACAAGTGGGTTTTGTAGCTCTTTGGCTTTTTTCTTCCGCATTGTTTGGCTTTTTGGCTTTTTGGCTTTTAGTTAGTACTTCTGTGCTTGACACTCCTAAAGACCGAATTCAAAAAAGAGAAATCGAAAACTTGAAGTTTAGATATGCTCTTTTGAATAAGAAGATGGATCAAATTGACGAAGTTTTGCATGATATTGCCGAACGAGATAACAGTCTGTATCGAGTATATTTTAACGCTGACCCTATTCCGTTCGAACAGCGAAAAGCTGGATTCGGAGGAGTAAATCGATATAAGGACTTAGAAGGATTTGATAATTCAGAATTATTGATTAGTACCTCTAAACGAATGGATATCATTACCAAAGAGTTGGTTATTCAATCGAAATCATTAGACGAAATTTACGAATTAGCTCAATCACAAGAGAAGTTATTAGCTGCAATTCCTGCCATTCAACCTGTAAAAAATGAACAATTAACTCGAATGGCATCCGGTTTTGGGTATCGAAATGACCCGTTTACAAAAATCCGAAAATTTCATGCAGGAATGGATTTTTCCGCAAAAACAGGAACTCCGGTTTTTGCTACTGGAGACGGAGTTGTCGAAAGAGCAGATAACGTAATGTCTGGTTTCGGAAATTTAATTATCTTAAAACACGGTTTCGGATATAGTACGTATTATGCTCACTTAAGCAAGTTTAATGTTAAAAGAGGACAACGTGTAAAAAGAGGTGATATTATTGGTTATGTAGGTAGTACAGGACGTTCTGAAGCTCCTCACTTGCACTATGAAGTTCACATAAACGGCAAGCCTGTCAACCCGATAAACTTCTATTACGGAAATATTTCGGCAGAAGAATTTGAGGAAATTTCAAGATTGGCTAATCAAGAAAATCAATCATTAGATTAATTTGTTTTATAGATTGGAATATGAACATCGAGTTGCCAGAAAAATTATATTATAGCATCGGAGAGGTGTCTAAGGCTTTTGGAGTCAACACCTCACTTATTCGCTTTTGGGACAAAGAATTTGATATTCTTAAACCCAAAAAGAATGCGAAAGGAAATCGTATGTTTACTCCTGAAGACATTAAAAATCTAAAACTGATATATCATTTGGTTAAAGAGAGAGGCTTTACGCTTGACGGAGCTAAAACTCATCTCAAAGAAAATCAACAAAAAACTATGGACAAGTTCGAAATTATATCAAAGTTAAAAGCGATAAAGGCAGAACTTGTAGCTTTGAAAAACGAATTGTAACATTTTACCACAAAATTATACCAATAAACAAACCCCTAAAACTGAACAATTATGAAAAAATGGTTATTACCTATAGGAATTATTGCTTTAATCTTAATTCTGATTATTCCTTCTTATAACGGATTGGTAGCACTACGTGCAGACGCTCAAACTGCTTGGGCTAATGTGGAAAGCAGTTACCAAAGACGTAATGATCTTATCGGAAATCTTGTTGAAACCGTAAAAGGAGCAGCAAATCACGAAAGAGAAACATTGAGTGCTGTTGTGGAAGCTCGTGCCAAAGCTACCCAAGTGTCTGTAGATCCAAGCAATATTACCCCAGAACAAATGGCAGAGTTTCAACAAGCTCAAACTGGAGTTTCTGGAGCTTTAAGCAGATTGTTGGTAAGTGTAGAGCGCTATCCTGATTTAAAAGCAAATCAGAATTTTTTAGAGTTGATGTCACAACTCGAAGGTACGGAGAACCGAATTAATGTAGCTCGAGACAGATATAATGATGCCGTAAATATTTATGACAAAAAAATAAAAAGTATTCCTGCCGTTTTGTTTGCTAAATTATTAGGGTTTGACGAAATGGCTCGTTTCAAATCAGAAGAAGGAGCTGAGAAAGCACAAAAAGTTCAGTTTTAATTCTAATCTATTTTCTAAATGTCCAAAACAGAAGATTTTTTGACCGAAGTCGAAGAGCAAGAAATAATAGAAGCAATTATTAAGGCCGAAAACAAAACTTCGGGAGAAATTAGAGTGCATATAGAAGATCATACGGATTTGCCTCCTATTCAGAGGGCAAAAGAGATTTTTTATATCCTTAAAATGGACAATACCCGAAATCGAAATGGAGTGCTTTTTTATGTCGGAGTGCAAGATCACAGTTTTGTGATTCTCGGAGACAAAGGCATAAATGATTTGGTAGAAGCTGATTTTTGGGATAAAACCAAAGATTTGGTGATTTCGCATTTTAAAAACGGACAATACAAACAAGGTTTAGTCGAAGGAATCCTCAAAGCAGGAACAAAGCTTAAGGCTTTGTTTCCGTATCAACCTGATTCAGACAGCAACGAACTTCCGAACGAAATATCAAAAGGATAAATGATACAGCTAGCTCTTAAAACATTCAGATATTTTACAGTTGTATTTTTACTTCTGATACAGACCTTTGGATTATCTCAAACGGCAGATATTCCAGAGATGCCCGACAAAGAAACAAGTTATTACGACTTTGATACTAATGTTCTGTCTGAAGCAGAAAAAAATCATATTACACAAAAACTCCTGAATTATGCAGATTCTACTTCCACTCAAATTGTGGTGGTAACACTTCCTAGTACAAAAGGCGAGTATATCAACCGATATGCTACCGATTTGGCTCATAAATGGGGAATTGGTCAGAAAGATAAAGACAACGGAATTCTTTTGTTAGTGGCTGTTGAGGACAGAAAAGTAAGCATTGCAACCGGATACGGAACGGAACATCTGCTTACAGATGCCTTATCAAGAAGAATTATAGAAACTCAGATTTTACCTGAATTCCGAAACGGGAATTATTTTGCAGGAATTGATAAGGGCACGACTTCTATCATGCAAATTATGAGCGGTGAATACAAAAATAACAAAACTCAAGGAGGCGGAATTTCAGTAGTAGCCTTGTTTATGGTGTTTATATTTGTTGTTTTTGTTTTAATTCTCGCCTCACGAGGTAAAGGAGGAAGAAACGGAGGTAATTCAGGTGGTTTGGATTTAGGAGATATTATTATTTTGAGTAGCATGGGACGAAGCTCAGGAAGAGGAGGGTTTTTCGGAGGCGGTTTCGGAGGTGGTGGAAGTTTCGGAGGCGGTGGATTCGGTGGAGGCTTTGGTGGTGGAGGCTTTGGTGGAGGCGGAGCTTCGGGTAGTTGGTAAAACAATTTAATCACGTTTCATATTTAATTCCAATAAATTTTTGTTCTTTTGTAGGATTGTTTTTATCTTATGTCACAATTCGATTCGATACGACCTTTTTATGACAGCGAAGTAAACGAAGCATTGGCTTTGATTTTACATCATCCGATGATGAAAGCAATGATGAGCTTTACTTTTCCTGATAAAGATCCTTCTTTTTGGGAACAAAAGTTATTAGACACCCACTCTATTCGTGACTTTCAAGCGAAGATTCTGTATCATTCTATTCAGAGAATTTTAGAAAAATCTTCAGATGGATTGACGACCTCGGGTTTTGAAAAGCTTCATAAAAACACGTCTTATTTATATATCTCAAACCATAGAGATATTATTTTGGATACTTCACTGTTAAATGTCACTTTGCTTGATCATGGGCTCATAATGACAGCTTCTGCGATTGGAGACAATTTGGTTCAGAAAAAGTTCACCCATATTTTATCAAAACTTAATCGCAATTTTTTAATACAAAGAAACTTGAGTCCGAGAGAGCTTTTGCAAAGTTCAAAGTTGGTTTCAGAATATATTTATAAATTGATTACTACTGAAAACCGATCGGTTTGGATTGCTCAACGCGAAGGAAGGACAAAAGACGGAAATGACACTACTCAACAAGGAGTACTAAAGATGCTTGGAATGGCATCAAACGAAGAAAGCTTAACCGATTATTTCAAAAAGTTAAGGATTGTTCCGGTTTCAATCTCGTATGAGTATGATCCTACAGATGCATTAAAAATTCCGAGATTAGTAGCAGAAGCCAATCAAGAAACTTATATTAAAGAAAAAAATGAAGATTTTAAGAATTTAATAAGCGGAATTATTGGTCAGAAAAAACGAATTCATATCCATATCGGAGATGTTTTGGATTCTGAACTCGACTTTATAGGAACTCAAATAGAAGGTACAAACAAGCAAATACAAGCCCTTGCTCAAACCATAGACGCTTCGATTATTAGTGGATACAAGTTGTGGCCAACAAATTATATTGCTTACGATATTTTGCATAATACTGATGAATATGCAGCATTTTACACTGAAAGAGAAAAACAACTCTTTGTAAGGAGATTAGACATTAAAATTGATGAAACAAATCCGATTGAATTAGAAGGATTTTTGGCGATGTATGCTAATCCGGTAATTAATAAAAAGAAATATGAAGAACTCGAAGACTAATATTTTGCTTATTTATACCGGAGGAACCATCGGAATGGTAAAGGATACAAAAACCGGTTCTCTTAAAGCTTTTGACTTCAGTAAAATTCAAGAAAGAATTACCGAATTAGAACAGCTTGACTGTAATATTACTACGGTATCGTTTGACAAACCGATTGATTCTTCGGATATGAACATAGACAGATGGGTGCAGATTGTTTCGATAATTGAACAAAACTATGAGGCTTTTGATGGATTTGTAGTACTGCACGGTTCGGATACGATGTCTTATTCGGCCTCCGCACTTAGTTTTATGTTAGAGAATTTATCAAAACCGGTTGTTTTTACGGGTTCTCAACTTCCGATTGGAGATTTGCGTACTGATGCGAAAGAAAATTTGATTACAGCCATTCAGATTGCTTGTTTGAAAGAAAAAGGACAGGCGGTGATTCAGGAAGTTTGTTTGTATTTCGAATACAAGTTGTACAGAGGAAATCGCACGAGCAAAATCAATGCGGAGCACTTTGAAGCTTTTGATTCGGCTAATTATCCTCCGCTTGTGGAGTCTGGAGTACATCTAAAAGTACGCAATGATTTACTGCTTCCTAAAACCAACAAAAAAACTATTTTTCATAAACAATTAGACAATAATATCGTTGTTCTAAAACTTTTTCCGAGTCTTACCCAAAACGTATTAAATGCTATAGTGTCGATTCCGAATTTAAAAGGAATTGTAATGGAAACTTATGGAGCTGGGAATACTTCTATGGAAGAATGGTTTACGACTACGCTCGAAAAGGCTATGCAGTCTGGTATTCAGATTGTAAATGTTACACAATGTATCGGAGGTGAAGTCATTATGGGGAAATACGAAAATAGTTCGGCTTTAAAAAGAATTGGAGTTATTTCGGGTAAAGACATGACTACCGAGTCAGCAGTTGCTAAAATGATGTATATGTTAGGTCAAAAAGTTTCATCAACCGTGTTTAAGACTATTTTTGAAACTTCGCTCAGAGGTGAGATTTCATAGAAAATTCATATATTTGCCAACCTAATTTAGAAAGGTGCTCGAGTGGTTGAAGAGGCTACCCTGGAAAGGTAGTACACGGGTAACCGTGTCGTGGGTTCGAATCCCATCCTTTCTGCAAAGTGAAATACAAA
>Ga0209075_1003311_pt1 | contig 13531 bp, 7 predicted proteins | sample Stecom2011_FD_187523 | JGI IMG/M metagenome (GOLD analysis project Ga0209075, IMG submission 187523) | Agricultural soil microbial communities from Utah to study Nitrogen management - Steer compost 2011 (SPAdes) (version 2) | ecosystem: Environmental > Terrestrial > Soil > Agricultural land... | reverse complement strand
CCGACGGTGAGCTTGCCAACCGGTTGATGCACCCGTCGAGCCAGATTGACCGTGAATACGCCGTGCGGGTATTTGGTGAGGTAGACGACGCCATGCAGCAGCGTTTGCTGGAGGGTGTGTTACTGGGCGATGGCATGGCCAAGTTCTCCGACCTGGCTCCCGCTGGCGGCAGCGGCATCAACCAGTGGTTCCACGTGACCCTGATGGAAGGGCGGAACCGGGAAGTCAGGCGCCTGTGGGAGTCCCAGGGAGTTAGGGTCAGTAGGCTCAAGCGGGTGCGCTATGGGCCAATTTTCCTGCCAAGCCGTCTTACCCTGGGCAAATGGGAAGAGCTGGATCAGAAAGGTGTGGACGCCCTGAGCAAGGCTGTCGGGCTGTCTGCGGTGGATATTCCGCAAAAGACCCCCGGTGAGCAGGCGGCTCATGATCGCAGACGACGAAAAAGTCCCGGAAAGTCCCTGCAGCGTGCCCGCAAGGGAACCTGGCAGGTCAGCGACGCTGCACCCACCAAGCCAAAGCGCGATGACCGCAAAGCAAGGTCAGGCGCAAAGAAGCCGGCTCGTAACAATCGGGGCGAATAAGCCCCCCAATTGTCGCTCAGGAAATACTGGCGAAAACACGGGTGCAGTTGCGGCCCTGTGCTTTCGCCCGATATAACGCTTCGTCCGCCCGGGCCAGCCACTGCTCCTGCACCTCGCCTGCAAGGTGGGTTGCCACACCGCAGCTGCCGGTAACCGTCAGTGGCGTCTCACCACCATCCACCCGAATACTTTCGATCGCCAGGCGAATACGCTCGGCAACCTCCCGTGCTTCCTGCTCACTGGTGTGAGGCAGTAATACGGCAAATTCTTCCCCGCCAAATCGATACACTGTGTCTGAATTTCGAATGGCTTGTTCCAGCTTCTCTGCGGTTCTGGTCAGGATATGATCCCCAACCACGTGCCCGTGGTTGTCATTGATCAGTTTGAAGTGATCCAGGTCGCACAGGATGAGGCTCCAGGGCGCGCCATACCGGTCGGCCAGAGCGCTTGCCCGCAGCAGAGCTTCGTCAAGAGCACGTTTGTTACCAATGCCGGTCAGGGCGTCGGTCAACGCGGCTTGCTCAATGGCGATGTACTGGCAGGCGTTGCGCAGTGGGCAGATGGCTGCCGAGAGCATCATCTCCAGGCCAGTAAGTTCTTCGTCTGTAAACTTTTGCCGGCGGTGAAAGGCGAGCGTGCCATAGTAACTACCTTCCAGCGTGAGGCGGTATTCGCAGCGATGGGGCCCGCCCATACCGGATGAGAACACAAAATCCTGCCGGGCAATCCGATGCCGGTAATTGAGGGCATCAAACGGGATGGTTTGTGCAATTTCCTCTGCGATGATGCCTAGTTGGGTTTCCAGTGACAGGGTGGTAGACAGCCGTTTTGCCATCTTGGCAAGAACATCAGGGGACTGGTTCCAGTCATGAAACGACTGCTTCAGGGCGGCCAGCCTGGCCGGCTGCGTCTTTGACGGCTGAATCGAAGTCAGGTTTTTCACAATGGCTCACTCTGCTTCTGGAAACGGGTGTAGTTACAGTCTCATCAGCATGAACTGTGCCATTGAAAATAAAGGTATTATAAACAATGGAATATGATGCTTTCTTTAATTTATTTTGAGGTTTTGACAGGGTGATTGTCCGAAAGCGCCATTTTTCCGGCAGGGCATCGCCGCTGGTGCAAAACCTGCAATCAAAATGTCAGACAAGGGGTGGGGCTGGCCGGAGGCTGTGATAAACTTCTGCGCTTGACCATGTCCTGTCATAACAAGAGAGCATCAGGTTTATGAGATTTCAGGCACCGGAGAGCCTTTCAGAGCAAATCGCGCAGCATATCGGGCAACGGATCATCATTCGTGATCTCAAGCCGGGGGAGCGGATTCAGGAACTGAAGGTGGCCGGTGAGCTGAATGTCAGCCGTGGCTCGGTGCGCGAAGCGCTGCTGATACTTGAGCGCCGCCACCTGGTGGAAATCTTTCCGCGCCGGGGGGCGGTGGTGTCTGACCTGACCCCGGGTTCGGTCAACGCCCTGTACGATATCTACATCGATCTGCTATGCATGCTCGGGCGAAAAGTACTGGAGCGGTGGTCCGGTTCCGAGCTTGGTGGCGTGATGAGCCAGGTCAAGGAGCTGCAGGCGGTCATTGATGCACTCAACTCCAACGCCAGCGATGCCGCAGAACAGGTCATTGATGCCGGTTTTGGCGTCATGCGCTACGCCTACCGGTTGGTCGAAAACCCGTTTCTTGAAGAAACCCTTGAGAATTTCAGGCCCGCCATCAGCCGCACCTATTACGTTGCCCTTGAGCATTTTAGAAGTGAGATCGCCGAAACCGGCACTTTCTTCCGGCATCTGGCGGATGCGGCGGTTAAGGGCGATTCGGCTCTCCTGGAACGGGTTATCCAGGATTTCGGCGAACACCAGAGAGCACAGGTTTTGAGCATTCTCACGGAGGAGAACGCCTGATATGAGGCTCAAGTCCATCAAGCTGGCTGGCTTCAAGTCGTTTGTTGATCCCACTACGGTGCCATTCCCGTCCAACATGACGGCGGTGGTGGGGCCTAACGGTTGTGGCAAGTCGAACATCATTGACGCCGTGCGCTGGGTGATGGGTGAAAGCTCCGCCAAGTATCTGCGCGGCGAATCCATGACGGACGTCATCTTCAACGGCTCAAGTGCCCGTAAGCCTGTCGGCCAGGCGTCTATCGAACTGGTGTTCGATAACGGTGATGGCACCGCGCCTGGTGAATTCGTCAAGTTCAACGAAATTTCGGTCAAGCGCCGCGTGTCCCGTGAGGGGCAATCGGAATACTTCCTGAATGGCGCCAAATGTCGCCGCCGGGACATCACCGATCTGTTCCTGGGCACCGGCCTTGGCCCTCGTAGCTACGCAATCATCGAGCAGGGAATGATTTCCCGGTTGATTGAGGCGAAGCCTGAAGAGCTGCGCGTATACATCGAGGAAGCCGCGGGAATCTCCAAATACAAGGAACGAAGGCGCGAGACCGAGAACCGGATCAAGCGCACCCAGGAGAACCTGGAACGGCTTACCGACCTCCGCGAGGAGCTAGGGCGCCAGTTGCAGCATCTGGAGCGGCAGGCGGCCGCGGCCGAGAAGTATAAGGCCTACAAGCAGGAAGAACGGCAGAAAAAGGCCGAGCTTACGGTGCTGCGCTGGCAGGCGCTGGATAATGACTTACAGTCCTGGCGTGGAAAGATTCGGGATACCGAACTCGAGCTGGAAAAACTGCTGACCGAACGGGTTAATCTCGAAACCTCCTTAGAATCGCTTCGGGAAGACCACCACGAACGCACCGAACTTTTCAATCGGGCCCAGGCACGCTACTACGAAGCCGGCGCCGATATTGCCCGGATCGAACAAAGCCTGGAACACCAGCGGGAGCGCAGCCGCCAGACCGCCGCAGAGCTGGATCAGGCCATGGCCAACCAGCGGGAACTGGGGCGTGAGCTTGAGCAGGACGAAGAAAAGCTGGCGGGCATTCAGGAAGAGCTCGATATGATTGAGCCGGAGCAGGAAGCCCTGGCTATGCGTTCTGAAGAGTCTGGAGAAAAACTCCAGCTGGCCGAAGACGCCATGAGTGACTGGCAGCACCGGTGGGAGGAGTTCAGCACCCGATCATCCGACGCTCGGCGCCAGGCGGAACTCGCCCAATCCCGAATCCGGTCGCTGGAAGACGCTATTGCCCAACTACAGAACCGTCACGGCAAACTGCTGGACGAACAGGTGTTGTTGGAAGAGCAGCTGGACCGGGCGGAACTTGATGAGCTGCTCGAACAGCAGGAAACCCTCGAGCTACAGCGTGAAGAGGCAGCGGAGCGCATCCAGGCGCTGCAGGATGACGTTTACCAGAGCCGGCAGAAGTTGCGGGAAGCAGAGCAGGTGGTTGCCGAACGGCGGCAACAGGTGCAGAGCCTGAAAGCCGCCCTGGACTCCCAGGCGGCCTTGCTCGATGAGCAGATGGGCGGTCATGACGATAGCCTGCAGGGCTGGTTGCGGGATAACGGTTTGTCGGAAGCACCCAGGGTCGCCGCCGCGTTGCGTATTGAAGATGGCTGGGAGTTTGCGGTAGAGCAGGTGATTGGCCGGTTCAGCCAGGGGCTTGCATTACCGGGATTTGACCACCTTGCTGACGCCCTGGACAGCGCACCAAAAGGCCTTGCGCTGGTGTCTTCAGGCACTGAAACAAGACCTGCTGGCGGGTTGGCGGCCAAGGTGGACGGCGTGGAGGCGATCAGTCATCTGCTTGCCGGTATTGGGACGGCAGACTCGACCCGAGATGCATTGGCGCAGCGGGCCCAACTTTCCGCCGGTGACAGCGTGATTACCCCTGAGGGGGTCTGGGTTGCCCGTGACTGGGTACTGATGCCGGATTCCGAGGCAGGTCAGATCGGCGTCATTGAACGCCAGAAAAAGGTCAGCGAGCTTGAGGTACGGCTGCAAGAAGCAGAAGAACAACTTGAACAGGCGGCAGAAGCGCTTGAGTTACTTCAGGAACAGGGAGAGCGCGCCGAAGCTGCGAGGGAGGAGGCCCAGAGCCGTCTGAATGACGCTGAGCGGGAACTCGGTGCCCTGTCCTCAAAAGTCAGTGGTCTTAAAGCCCGGGCTGAACAGATTGATGCCCGACTTGGCCGTATCCGGGATGATATCGAGGATGTGGTCGGAGGCCTGGAACAGCAGAAGGAAGATCTCGAATCTGCCAGGGAAGAATGGAACATGGCGCTGGCGTCCACCGAGGACAGCGATGAGGAGAAAGAACGGCTGCTGGAACAGCGTGATACCTTGCGGGAGAATCTCGACAGGCTGCGCCAGGAAGCCCGTCACGACCGGGACCATGCCCACCAGTTGCAGTTGCAACTGCAATCATTGCAAAGCCAGCGCGATGGTTTGAAGCAGACCATCGAACGCATGCAAATGCAGAAAGAACGGCTGGAAGAGCGCCTGGATATGCTCCGGGAAACCCGAGAGAGCGCGGAAGAACCACTGGAAGACCTTCAGCTTCAACTCGAGGGGCTTCTGGAGCGCCGATTGGCGGAGGAGGAGAAGCTCTCGGCCGCCAGGGACGCCCTGGAAGACATTGACCGCGAAGTACGGGAGCGGGAGCAGGGCAGAAGCCGCACTGAGCATGTGGTGGGTGAGGTGCGTGCCCGGCTGGAAAAGCTCAAGATGGAATCCCAGGCGTTGGAAATCCGGTCGGGTAACCACATCGAGCAGCTCAGGGAGCTGGATGTAAAGCTCCAGGAAGTGCTGGGCCAGTTGCCGGAGGATGCCGATGAGAAAAGCTGGGCCGAAGAACTGGAAAAAATTGGCAACCGTATCCAGCGGTTGGGGGCCATTAATCTGGCGGCCATCGAGGAATATCAGGTACAGAGTGAGCGCAAGACCTACCTGGACGAGCAGCACAATGATCTGATGGAAGCCCTGGAAACCCTGGATACCGCCATTCGCAAGATAGATCGGGAAACCCGCCAGCGCTTCAAGGAAACCTTCGATCAGGTTAACGGTGGCCTGCAGGCGTTATTCCCGAAGGTGTTTGGTGGCGGCAATGCCTATCTGGAGCTGACCGGCGAAGACCTTCTGGAAACCGGCGTGGCGATCATGGCGCGGCCGCCCGGCAAGAAAAACAGTACCATCCACCTGCTATCCGGTGGCGAGAAAGCCCTGACCGCGATTGCCCTGGTGTTCTCTATCTTCCAGCTCAATCCGGCGCCTTTCTGTATGCTGGATGAGGTAGATGCCCCGCTGGACGATGCCAACGTTGGCCGCTACGCCAATATGGTGAAAGAGATGTCCAAACAGGTACAGTTCATCTACATTACCCACAACAAGATCGCCATGGAAATGGCGGACCAGTTGATGGGCGTAACCATGCATGAACCGGGTTGTTCAAGGCTGGTTTCGGTGGATGTCGACGAGGCAGCGGCGCTGGCTGAGGCCTGAGGGTTGGCGAAAAAGCCGTCAACCATGACAATAACGCCATCTCGGCCCGGAGTGCGTTGTATTCATTACGGGCTTTTCTTAGAGTAGCAACGTTCCGAACTGCAAACAGGACAGCAGCACTATGTCACTTAGGGAATGGTTAATTGCCATAGGTACCCTGGTTATTCTTGGAATCGTCATTGACGGTGTACGGCGGATGCGCCGCGCCCGTAAGGAATCCATGGCCATTTCTTCCGGAATGGGCGCGGACGATCTCAAGGATTCCCCGCTGGATGACGATTACAACCCCGAACTTCCCAATGGTGGCGCCCGGACAGTATCCAGGGGAACCCTCGAAGCCCGGGGTTATCTGAAAAGAGACACATCAGAAGATTTCGGCAGTTCAGATGACGAAGACGTGATGCTGGAATCAGGGTGGGGCGCGACTGACGACAACACCGACGATGGTATCCTGGGTGAGCCAAGGGTAGTGAACAGCCGCACCGAGCGTTCAGTGGAACCATCGGCGGATGATGCTCCCGAGGCCTACGACGAGGAAGACTCCGGCAGACCGGTATCAGAGCCCGAACCACAGCCGGAACCGGAACAGGCACCCGCGTCAGCAGCAGAACCGGAGTCTGGTACCGCTGCAATAAACCGAGTGAAAGAACCTCCCATAGTGACCACCGAGGTAGAGGAGGATACCGCTCGCCGGGAAGCCGCACCAAGCAAACGCAAGAACCAGCCGTTGGCGGGGGCCAATCGCCCGGAAGCCAGGGAAGTGCTGGTGATTAACGTATTGGCCCGTAATGGAGAACAGTTCCCCGGCACGACCCTGAAAAAGCTGTTTGAGGCCTGCGGCCTTGAACATGGTGACATGGACATCTACCACCGCCATGAAGGTGCTGACACCACCACACCGGTGCAGTTCAGCGTTGCCAACGCGGTGGAGCCGGGAACCTTCCGGCCGCAGGATATGCCGGCTTTGAATACTCCTGGAATCAGTTTCTTCATGAGCCTGCCCGGGCCATCCAATGCCATGCAGGCATTCGAATTCATGCTCGAAACCGCTCAGTGCGTTGTGCGCAACATGGGTGGTGAACTGAAGGACGAGCGACGCAGCGTAATGACTCCGCAGACGATTGAACACTGTCGGCAGCGCATCCGTGAATTCGAACGTAAACAGCGTTCCCATCGGGTATAACACTTAATCAGGACACTCGATCCGATGAGCCAGGTTTCTGCAGATATCCAGCAGCGCGTGGAACAGTTGCGCGCCGCCCTGGACGATCATAACTATTATTATTACGTTCTGGATGACCCCAGGATACCCGACGCCGAATACGATAGGCTGTTCCGTGAACTCCAGACACTGGAAGCGGATTACCCGGAACTGGCTTCAGATAACTCGCCCACCCGGCGGGTTGGCAGTGCTGCGGAAACCAGTTTTGAAGAAGTTACCCATCGGTTGCCCATGTTGTCATTGGATAATGCGTTCAGTGACGACGAGCTCCGTGATTTCGACCGCCGCGTGCGTGACCGCCTGGCAACCGAGGATCCGGTGGAATATGTCTGTGAGCCCAAGCTGGATGGCCTTGCGGTCAGCCTGCACTATGAGCGGGGTGTACTGACGCGGGCGGCCACCCGGGGCGATGGTTATACCGGGGAGGATATCACTGCCAATATCCGTACCATTCCGTCAGTTCCCCTGACCTTGCGAGGCAGCGACTTCCCGGATCTGGTGGAGGTTCGGGGAGAGGTGTATATGCCCAAGGCCGGATTTGAGCAACTGAACCGGCGCCTCGCTGAGCAAGGTGAAAAGACCTTTGTAAACCCCAGAAACGCCGCTGCCGGCAGCCTGCGCCAGAAGAAATCAACGGTCACCGCCAAGCGCCCCCTGGAACTTTGTGCCTACAGCATGGCCGTCACTGACGAAAGCCTGCTGCCTGAAACGCACTGGGAAAGCCTGCAGCAGGTTCGAGGCTGGGGGTTCCGCATTAATCCGGAAATGCGTAAGGCCATGGGGGTTGAAGCCTGCCTTGAGGCTTACCAGGAGTTGATGGCCAAGCGCGACACCCTGCCGTACGAAATAGATGGCATCGTGTTCAAGGTGAACCGTCTGGAGTTGCAGCAACAACTGGGTTTTGTGTCGCGGGCGCCCCGGTGGGCGATTGCCCACAAGTTTCCCGCCCAGGAAGAACTGACCGTTATTGAGGATGTCGAGTTCCAGGTGGGCCGGACTGGCGCTGTCACGCCTGTTGCCCGGCTCAAGCCGGTGTTCGTGGGTGGCGTGACCGTTTCCAACGCAACACTCCATAACATGGACGAGATTCGCCGGCTGGATGTGCACATCGGAGATACGGTGTTCATCCGCCGGGCGGGCGATGTCATTCCGCAAGTGGTGAAGGTGGTTCCGGAGAAACGCCCGAAGGGCGCAGCGGAAGTTGTCATGCCGAGCCAATGCCCGGTCTGTGACTCGGACATCGTCCAGATAGAAGGGGAGGCGGTCGCCCGTTGTTCCGGGGGGCTGTACTGCCCCGCCCAGCGTAAAGAAGCCATTCGCCATTACGCTTCTCGCAAGGCCATGGATATCGAAGGTCTGGGTGACCGGCTCATTGAAGTGCTGGTGGATGAAGGCATGGTGAACACCGTCGCGGACCTGTACCGACTAACTAAATTCCAGTTATCCAGCCTTGACCGTATGGGGGATAAATCCGCAGGCAATCTTGTGGCGGCCATTGACCGGGCCCGAAATCCGGTGCTGTGGCGGTTCCTCTACGCCCTGGGTATTCGTGAGGTGGGTGAGGCGACCGCGAAGTCGCTAGCTTCGCACTTCGGTACCCTTGAGGCAATTTCAGCCGCCGATGACGAGGCGCTGCAGGCGGTACCGGACGTTGGTCCTATCGTGGCCGGCCATATTCGCAGTTTCTTCGACCAGCCCCACAACCAGGAAACCCTGCAGGCTTTGAGAGACGCTGGGGTAAGCTGGCAGGAAGAGCAGGGTTTCCCTGCCGAGGCCAAACCCCTTGCCGGGGAAACCTGGGTGCTGACCGGCACTCTGTCACAAATGACAAGGGACCAGGCGAAGGAAAAACTGGAAAAGCTTGGCGCCAAAGTGGCCGGCAGTGTTTCGAAGAAAACCGCCTGCGTTGTGGCCGGCGAGGCCGCTGGCTCCAAACTGGCCAAGGCGGAACAACTGGGAGTACCTGTGCTGGATGAAGATGGGCTTCTCGCTCTGTTGAAGGAGCATGGCATAGAAGGCTGATGCGGCCCGGCCGGTGAATCTGAGAACTCGCGCAGATCTGGCAGGGCACAAATTGGCTAACATGGCGTTGATCTGTAACGGTGTGTAAATGGGGTGCTTTACGCCCCCCCTGGCACCGCCATAACAACAACGTCATGAAACGGATTTTTGCATGCGCGCCGATCTGCTCCCCCGCACCTTCTCCTCTGGCCGTCTCCTTGGCCTGGTCCTGATCGCACTGATGTCTGCCGGCTGTAAAACCGAAAAAGACCCCGATCAGCCCACGCTGCTTGGCGCGCCGCCCACCACGGCCTACCTCGGGGTTGAGTATTACTACAACTGGGGAGCTTATGGCGGCGAGAGCATACTGGATTACTCGCTGACGAACGCCCCGTCCTGGCTTGCGCTGGAAGATACCAGCAACAAAGCCCGCCAGGGCATCATCATGCGCGGCGTTCCTGGTCTCTCAGGGGGCGCGAGAGGTGAGGCCGATCTGGGCAGAAACGACAACATCGACATCGTCACCACCGATGGCCGCATGGCCGGGTTCCAGCCTTTTGATATTGAAGTCAAACGGAATGTAGTGTCGCTGGAGGCGCCGTCGTTCACCGAGGGTGAAAGCCCGGACATTCCCGACAGCTCCCGAACCCGTTGTGAACTGCCTGCACTGGATGTGGTCGGCGAGCATGACTATGAGATTGACCTGTACAACGACGATGGCTCGTTTAAGGAGTCCAAGGCAGTTACTTCTCCAACCAATCGCGTGTTTGCAAAGGTTCTTTTGGACCAACCCTCCGTGACAAGGGTTTCCATCGCGTTCGAGCTGCGCTCGGAATTCGATGAGAATGACTGTGACGACGAGGAAAACCCGCCACACCAGCGGTGCGAATACAGCAGTGACAACCTCGGCCGTGCCATTATCGGTAACGATATTGTCGCACAGGGCAGCAACACCGCTTTCCCGGTGGATGAACAGGGCGAGGAGCTGACCTACATCGAGTACTACGAGAACGACGCCGGCATCAAGGATCGGGGGCTGATTACCCTCGAGCCAGGTATCACCGAGTGCTACATTCCATTGGAAGTCATTGACGACACCATCCCCGAGCCTTCCGAACTGGCGCAGCTTCATTTAACCGAGGTGCGCACGGGCATTGCCTCCCTGGGCGCATCGGACACCGGTGTGCGAACCAACCTGACCATACGTGACAATGAGCCTATGGTTGCCATTGAAACGCTCAACGGTGGTCCCAGGGATACTCTGAACACTGGGACAACCGGGCAATATCGGGCCACGCTGTCTGGTGACCGGGAAGACGTCGTCAAGGTGCGTTTAACGCACGCCCAAGGCTCCACGGCACGGCTGGGAACCGAATTCGTTATTGAGCAGGAGGGCGTGGAAAACGATACGTTAAGCTTCCCCGTTGGCCAGAATGAATTGCTTTTCGAGGTCCGTGCCAGTGACAGCTATGCAGCGCCAGAGGACCTGCACGACCGGTTCGCAAACCTGGCGGTAGACAGCCGGTTCCAGGCGGGCCGGGAAGGTTACGCCAGAGGTGCCAGCGATAACCTGTTGAGGCTCAGCTTCAATCGTCTAAAAGAGTCTATTGTCTGGAATGACGGGTTTGTTGCGACGGACTTTACCATTGGTCATGGCGGTCGCTACTTTGTGGCCGGGAGCAACAACGGCCAGGTTCAGGTGCGCATCCATGATCAGACTGGCTCCCTGCTGGGCGACCCTGTAGTTGTTGCCGATCTCGCAGATGCCTCAGCCCGCCCCGAGGTCTTTGTGGATGTGGCGGAGCGCCGGGTGACCGAGGACACGGTCCGTGTCACCCGATACGAAATGGCCGTCGCATTCACTACTGATGAGTCGATCGGCTCGGGCGATGCCAGTGCCGGTGATAATGTGATTGTGGGTGTTTATCGACTGAGCGAAGGCGAGTACCAGCTGCGCTGGGACGAACTGTTCCGGATGGGCACGTCCGGGCATGACCGTGTTCGATGGATTGGGCTCAATCCTGGCAGTGGCTATGTTGCGATTGCGGGTGAAACCGACGGCGTATGGGACGGGGAGTCCTCGGCCGGCGGTATCGACGCATTCCTGGCACGAATCGATACCGTACCCGATGGCGATGCACTGGTGCCAACGGTCGCCTGGACACGGCAGGTGGGCTCTGCGGGTGATGACCATGTAGTCGGCGGGAGTGTGGCCGCTCTCAGCCCGCTACTGTTTGGCTTTGCACCATCATCGATCGACGGTACTGCGGTTACCGGCCCCTTTTTCTTTAGTGGCAGCGCCACCGGGGCGGTCTCGGTTTACCAGGTTGGAGAAGAGTCTGCCGAGGTCCTGCGGCACGGGTTTTATGACGATGGCAGTGCCTGGCTGATTGGTGACGGCCCCTTTGAGTATCGGGTGGAAGTCAACGAAGACGATGCTGACGAACTTGTTCGCACACGTGTGAACAGCCAGGCCGGGTTCGCCCTCGGTTACAGTACCTCGGGTGCCAGCGGTACGGCGTTGTCGGCCAATGATCAGAATGACACTGCCATCGTAGAGCTGAACCAGGGCCTGTTGTTTAACGGCGACATGATCGTTGCGGGTTCCACCGATGGGGTCTTCGCTGAAGAGTCGGGGAGTCCCTCCACGCGGCATGCAATCCTGGCAAGGCTGAATCGTGGTGAGGACGAGGCGGCATATCGGAGCTGGCGCATACAGCCTGAGGTTGAGGGCTTGAACGTGTTAAGGCTGAAAAACTACCGGGATGATGAAATTACCGCCCTGGTAGACCTGGGGGGTGAACGGACAATTCGCCTGTTCGGCCCGGAGGGCGGGGTATTGACCTCCGAGGGCCCTTAAAGGCTCAGGTGTGAGTCCTTAAACGGACCCTTGGTGTCGGCTTGCGTTGGCATACAGCTTCAGGTAATCGGTGCTGGTCACAATGCCCGATGGTTGACCTTTTGCGTCAACAATCAGTGCTGCATTCAATTGATGTGCGAGCATAAGCCGCGCGAGCTGGTGTGCATCGGTCTCCGGAGAGGCGGTCAGGAAAGCTGGCAGTTCAATCTGAGCCAGGCTCTGGTTTACCGCTTGCGGTGGGTTTTCGTGGAGCCAGGATAACAGCCAGCGCAGGTCAATCAGGCCAGCAACATTGTGGTCGGCCAGGATAACCAGGTGGTGCACATTGTTGTCTTCCATGCTGGACATGGCCTCACCCATGGAAGCCGTGGCGGGCACCGAGTACAGCGCTGGTGAGCAGATTGCCGAAACAGGCAGGTACACGCGCTCCTCACGCCGCTCTCCGGCTGCAGCCGTGCCATACTCCCGGAGCGCTCGGTGTCTACCGCTGTTGGCGGCCTGCTGAAATTCCGCGTCGGTGGCCTCGCTGTGGCCCGGTGAAATAGCGCCCGACTCTGTCAGGTCGGTGACATCACCAACGCGACGACTTCGCAAGGCTTCCGGTAATCGGGTTCCGATTGGGCGGCCCGGCTCACTGACGAAAATAGACATTGACTCACTCTCCCATCTGACTGCTGCAACATCCCAATGCAGAGCAGCTCTTCTAATGGTAACGGCAGAATGTCCTAAAACTGTAGGCTAACCTCATTACGCCTGAGTAAGTGTCAGGCTCGGTATAGCCGCCTGGTCTCCAGTCTTTGTGCCAGAGGTGCAGGCAGGCACTGGGGCTGGCCGCTGATAACATCTGCCAGGTACTCTGCCAGCAAGGGTGCCCAGGCGAGCCCTTTGCTTCCCAGGCCGGTTAGCAGATACAGACCGTTCAGTTTGTTTCCCTCGGTATCCAGCATGGTGCCGGCGACCGGCTGGTAATCGTGGGTGGTGCAGCGAAAGGCCACTCGCCCTTTCAGCTGTTCCGGATCTGGCTGCAACCCTTTTGAAACAGATGGCAGGGTGCGTTGCAGCTCATCAAGGTTTTCCTGATGGCCGGCCCGGGTCGGGTGCGGGGTATTGTCTTGCAAATCGAAGGTTGCTCCGGTGACGGCGCTGCCGCCATGAACCGGGTTCAGATATTTGGTTCCGCAGAGTACCGCCCGGGGCAAATTGAAATCCGCCTCCGGTAGTTCGGTAATCTGCCCCCTGATCGATTTCAATCGCAGTTGTCCCCCGGTAGGCACCAATGCGGCGCTGTTGTGGCCTCCGGCAATAATAACGGCGTCTGCGCGGCAATCCTCCCCGGAGATATTACGAATACACCATTGGTTGTTGCATGGCAGGAGGTTGGCGACCTGGTAACTGAATCGGGTTTCAATCAGCGGGTGCTCCACCAGATGCTCGCAGGCCTTTGCAGGCTCAAGCCAGCCAGAACC
>Ga0209075_1003310_pt1 | contig 13534 bp, 16 predicted proteins | sample Stecom2011_FD_187523 | JGI IMG/M metagenome (GOLD analysis project Ga0209075, IMG submission 187523) | Agricultural soil microbial communities from Utah to study Nitrogen management - Steer compost 2011 (SPAdes) (version 2) | ecosystem: Environmental > Terrestrial > Soil > Agricultural land... | reverse complement strand
CATGCGTGGAAACCCCCTCTCGCCAGGGGGTTTCCACTCTGTAAACCGGAACACCCCATACGACTGGGCGCTGCCCCTCGCTGCTGGCAACGAGCCGGCTTCCTGGCAAGCCGCGATCGTCCTCACAGTGGCAGGTGTGTGGGCGTACGGCCGATGGGACATTCGCGAAACTGAGGTGTAGCTGGACCTAGGGGTACCTCGGGTCGACCACAGCGGCTCATCCCTCGACCCGGATCGCCGGACCGATCATCCCCAGATGGGTGTGGTGGAAGGCATCGGGGTACTTCAGCCCGTATCCGCCCGCCCGGTCCATTCCGACGTGCGCCAGCCATACCGCGCCGAGTGCGTTGAGCAGAGTCGAGCCGCCGACGACGGCCCACCCCAGGAGGACGGCAGGCCCGAGCAGGATGTGCCCCAGGTTGTAGGTGACGGCGCCAAGCTCGGGACCGCGCAGGTAGCCGAGCATGGACACGTCCGGCGCCAACAACAGCAAGCCGAACAACCACCAACTCTCCCCCGTTTCGGCGAACATCCAAATGGCGGCACCGAGCAGGAGGAAACCTTCCAGTCTCTGCAATGCGGTGGGATTGGTCATGGGGGTACCTCTCGATGGCTCGATGACATCCAAGATAGGATCAGAGGCCGGCCGGCACCCCTAGCCTGAGAGCGTGGGCAACAACCCGTCCGTCCTGTTTCTATGCGTCCACAACGCGGGACGCTCCCAGATGGCGGCGGCCTTTCTCCGGGAGATCGGCGCAGGTCGAATCGAAGTCTTCTCCGGAGGGTCCGAGCCGGCGGAGTCGCTGAACCCGGCCGTGGTTGCGGCCATGGCCGAGCGGGACATCGACATCACCGCCCATTCGCCGCGGAGATGGACCGATTCTGATCTCCATACGGCCGACGTCATCGTCACCATGGGTTGTGGCGATACCTGCCCGGTGGTCCCCGGAAAGCGCTACCTGGATTGGGAGCTCGACGACCCGTCGGGTCAGCCGGTCGAAAGGGTTCGGGAGATCCGCGATGAGATCGAGGGACGAGTCCGGGATCTGGCCGCCGAACTGATCAGCTGACCGCGAGCGCGGGAAGCTCGGCGAGGACGGAACGTACGAACTCGGCACGATCGGGAGCCACCGAGAACCAAGCCCACTTCCCGCGCTGCTCCCTCGTGATCAGTCCCGCGTTCGTCAGCACCGACAGATGGTGGCTCACGGTTGCCTGGCTCCTGTCGAGCGAGTCGGTGAGGTCGCAGGCGCACATCTCCGGCGCCGAGGCGATCAGGCTGAGCAGGCGGAGACGAACCGGGTCGCCGAGGACCTTGAAGGTTTCGGCCAGCTCCTGGGCCGAGTCCGGCGACAGGGCCTCACCGGTACAGCACGTCGATTCCACGAGCCCAGCCTAATGCATTGACACGCGTCGATACGAGTCGTATCGTGCGACAGTTCGATACCCGTCGATACGAGGAGACGCTGGTGACCGGTCACAACAAAGAACTGCGGGAGAAGGTCAGGGAGCGATACGCAATGGCGGCGACCAGCGGTTCGTGTTGCGACAGCAGTTGCTGCACCACCGACGCGTCGCTGAGCGTCGACATCACGGGAGGCGCCTATGGAGAGGAACTCGGCGCCATTCCCGCCGGTGCCGCCCAAGCCAGCCTCGGTTGCGGCAACCCCGTCGCCGTCGCCGAACTGAACGAGGGCGAGACCGTCCTCGACCTGGGATCCGGTGGTGGGATCGACGTCCTCCTCTCCGCCCAGCGGGTGGGGCCCTCCGGTTTCGCCTACGGCCTCGACATGACCGACGAGATGCTCGAACTGGCTCGCAAGAACGCGGCCGAAGCCGGAGCAGACAACGTCGAGTTCCTCAAGGGCTACATCGAGGAGATCCCCCTCGAGGAAGGTACGGTCGACGTGATCATCTCCAACTGTGTGATCAACCTCTCCACCGACAAGCCGGCCGTCATCGCAGAGATGGCGCGAGTACTCAAGCCCGGCGGGAGGATCGGGATCAGCGATGTCGTCGCCCAGGACTGTGTCACGCCCGAGGAACGCGCCGAGCGCGGGTCGTGGGTCGGATGCATCGCCGGGGCGTTGTCTTACTCCGAATACCGGACGCTCCTCGCCAACGAGGGATTCGACGACATCTCCATCACCGCCACCCACGAGGCGACGGAGGGCATGGACTCGGCAATCATCAAAGCCATCAAGCCCGCCTGAGCTCCGCTGCGGGGCATTCCGTGCTCGCGAGCACGGTGTGGTGGCAGACGACACGGCGTGCTCGCGAGACGACCGTCCCGCGCCGTGAAAAGGTTGGTCCCTGTCTCCGCCCGTCCACGCCGCACATGCTCGCTTCTTCGACTTTGCCCCTGAAAAGTGACTGGAGCGTGAAGAGTGGCCGACCCTTTCGAAGGACTAGACCGGATAAATGAGTGGCAGGAGGAGCTCTACGTCCACTTCCACAAGAACCCCGAGCTCTCGATGGCGGAGAAGGAGACCGCCGCCGAGATCACGAGGCGACTCGAGTCCTTCGGTTATCAGACGCACCAGATAGGCGGGGGTGTCGTCGGCCTCCTGGACAACGGGGACGGCCCCACCGTCCTCTTTCGAGCCGACATCGATGCCCTGCCCGTCGAGGAGGACACCGGCCTTCCCTACAGCTCCGAGGTGCCGGGCGTCATGCACGCGTGCGGCCACGACTTCCACATCACCTCGGGCCTCGGCACGGCCGCCCTCCTCGCCGAGAACCGGGACTCCTGGTCCGGCACCTATGTCGCCCTCTTCCAGCCAGGCGAGGAAACCGCCGAAGGAGCCCGCGCCATGGTCGACGACGGCCTGGTCGGCAAGGTGCCCCGGCCGGACGTTGCATTGTCCCAGCACGTCCTGACCAAGCCCGCGGCGGGTGAAGTCGCCACCGCCTCCGGTCCGGTCCTCTCCACCGCCGCCAGCATGAAGGTGGTCGTTTACGGGAAAGGCTCCCACGGTTCAATGCCTCACCTCGGAATCGACCCCGTCGTCCTCGCCTCGGCGATCGTGATGCGCCTCCAGGGCATCGTGTCCCGAGAGATCGCGCCGAGCGAGTTCGGCGTGGTCACCGTCGGGAGCCTGCAGGCCGGGTCGAAGGCGAACATCATCCCGGATCGGGCCGAGCTTCGACCGCATCGGTCGGGTGAAGATCGCTCTCGCCGGCGTCGGCCTCAACATCCTCGGATCGGCTCTGCTCGTGGCCGCCACCGGGGCCCTCGCCCTCCCCCTCCTGATCACCGGCCGGGCCCTCCAGGGTTTCGCGGCCGCTTGCATCATGCCGTCGACCATGGCCCTCCTGAAGGCCTATTGGGACGGGCCGGCCCGCCAGCGGGCCGTCTCGATGTGGTCGATCGGGTCATGGGGCGGCTCGGGTCTCGCCGCCGTGTTCGGCGGTGGTGTCGTCGCCTCGCTCGGCTGGCGGTGGATCTTCGTCATCTCCATCGCCGTGTCGGTGCTGGCGTTCTTCCTCATCGTGGGCACCCCGGAGAACAAGCCCGCGGCCGGCCAGGGCGGCGCCTTCGACTACCTGGGGCTGATCCTGTTCGTGGCGGGAACCCTCTCGGTCATGGTGATCCTCATCTTCGGACAGGGGCTGGGTTGGGCCAGCCCGACGGTCATCGCCCTCGGGGCCCTCGCCATCGCGTCGTCTTCTTCTTCATCCGGTGGGAACGGCAGCGAACGAACCCGTTCATCGACCTCTCCCTCTTCCGGAACACGACCTTCACCGGCGCCACGATCTCGAACTTCCTCCTCAACTGCACCATCGGGATTCTGATCGTCAGCCAGCAGTTGTTACAGCTCGCCGGTCAGAAGGCGGACGGCAGCGCCTTCACCGCCTGGGACGCCGGCGTCCTCACCATCGGCTACGGCGTATTCATCATCGGGTTCATCCGGGTCGGCGAGAAGCTCCTGCAGCGCTTCGGCCCCCGCAAGCCCATGGTCTGGGGCTCCCTGATCGTGATCGTCTCGATCGGCCTGCTCATGCAGACCGAGCTGCTGGTGGGTCACTACGTGGTGCTGGCGGTGATCGCCTACTGCCTGTTCGGCCTCGGTCTCGCCTTCTACGCCACGCCGTCCACCGACGCCGCCCTCTCCAACCTTCCCGGCGACAAGGCGGGCTCGGGCTCCGGCATCTACAAGATGGCTTCGTCACTGGGAAGCGCCATGGGGGCCGCCGTGTCCCTGGCCGTGTTCACGGCCATGGCCGGGACCCCCTCCCGGCTCATCGGCGACGTGATCGAGTTCCAGGGGCGAACCGACAACCTGGCCCTGCGTCAGGCGGCGATGGTCGCCCTTGGCGTCAACCTGATCTTCGTCATCCTGGCGATCCTGTCGATCGTGATGGCGGTGCCGAAGGGCGGGGGCAGCCGCGACCTCGGCGAGATGGCCGAGTCGCCGGCGCCCGAGCCACAGCTCCCGCCGGACGAGGCCAAGGTCGAGATCCTGCGGAGGCTGGCGGCGCTGCCGCTGTCCAAGCTCGAGCTCATCGAAAAGCAACTTACGCTCCAGGAGCTGGCCAAGCTGGACACGGACGTCCTGGAGAAGCTGGTCGAGAAGCACCTCGAGTAAGCGGGCCGACCCGTCTTAACCTCACGACCGCATGTGCGGACGCTTCTCACTGACCGGTGATCTCGACTTCTACGCCGAGTACTTCGCCGTGGACGAGGTGGTGACGCCGGCGCTCGAGAAGCGCTGGAACGTGGCGCCCACCGACCCCGTCTACGTGGTCGCCGAGCGGGACGAGAAGCGTCTGCTGGGGACGATGCGCTGGGGGCTGATCCCCCACTGGGCCAAGGACGTCAACGAGCGGGGCCAGATCAACGCCCGGGTCGAGAGGGTGGCGACCAACAACACGTTCCGGGACTCGTTCGCCCGTCGCCGCTGCCTCATCCCGGCCGACGGCTTCTACGAGTGGGGCCCACACGAGGAAGGACGCCACCCGCACTGGATCTACCGCGCCGACGGCCACCCGATGGTCTTCGCCGGCATCTGGGCCGTGCGACAGGACCACGACACCGGCGAATGGCTCCGCAGTTGCGCCATCATCACCCGCCAGGCCGAAGGTGTGGTGTCCCCCATCCACGACCGGATGCCCGTGGTGGTGCCCAGGGAGGCATGGGAGACGTGGCTCGACCGCCAGATGAACGACCCCGAGGCAGCCCTCGACCTGATCCGGGACGTCGAAGCCGATGTCCTCATGGAGCACCGGGTGTCCAAGGCCGTCAACTCCGTCCGAAATGACGGGCCGCATCTCGTCGAGCCCGCCGAGCCAGACACCCTCTTCTGACCGGGACATGACCGGTCGGGCGGAGCCCTTGGGGTTAGCCTCACCCGCGCTCTGAAAGCAACGAAGGCGGTGTCAGTCATAGGCGTGGTCGCGCTCGTCGCGGCCTGCTCGGGCTCGCCCGGCAGCCCGAACGCGACCGCCACCGCCCGGGAGTGCATCAGCGTGACCGGCGGCGCCTCCAACGTGGACACCGGATCGCTCGCCGACGACGCGATGACCCTGTCGGGTGAGATCTTCCTGTGCTCTGACGACGTCGTGGTCGCCTCCCCCGACAACCTTCATCACGTCATGGCCGGGGCGCAGCTCGCCGCGGCCCTCCGCTCCCCCATCCTCTTTCCCGACCCGTTGCTCGCCTCCGAGCTCGGCCGGCTTCGACCCGAGCGGGTCCACGTCCTCGGCGACCTCGAGGTGAGCGTGCCGCCGGGGGCAGAGGTGATCAGCCACACGGTGCTGGAGGCCCTGGACGAGACGGCTGCCGCACTCGGGAGCCCCGAGCGGGTCACGATCGGACCGGCGATCGACGCCACTGCCCTGATCGCCACGGTGGACGCCATCGACACCGGGACCAGGATCGTCGGCCCGGAGACGGAGCCACCTGTCGGAACCGCGGCCTCGGTGCGTCCCGAAGCACTGGTCGAGGGTCTGGCGGCGAGGGAGACCGAGGAGCGACTGTGGCTCGTGGATGCGGCAGACCCCGTGACACTGTTGTTCGCGTCGGCGTCGGTGCACGCCGTCGGCGCCACCGTGCTCGCCGTCGACTCGGGCGACCTGCTCGGCAACCCGACGTTCGTCTCGGCGCTGGCCGGCAGGGACGCCTCGACGGTGCGATACGTCGGAGGGATTCCGGATGCGGCTACTTGGGAGATCAACGCCCTGACGCGGGGCGATCAACTGCCGGGCGGTGGTTTCAGGATCCTGACGCCGGAATCACCCCGCCGGTATGTCGCCTTCTATGGCCACCCCCAGGCCGGCTCGCTGGGCGCCCTGGGCCAGCAGGATGGCCCCGCCGCCACGCTCGAGCGCATGCAGCCCCTGCTCGAGGCCTACACAGCCGACGGGCACCGGGTGATCCCCACGTTCGAGATGATCGCCTCGGTGGCAGCGGCCAGTGCCGGAGCCGACGGCGACTATTCGACGGAATGGCCGCCGGACACCTTCGTACCGTGGATCGAGTTCGCCGCCGAGAACGGCATGTACGTGGTGCTCGATCTCCAGTCCGGTCGCTCCGACTTCCTCTCCCAGGCGAAGTTCTACGAGGAGCTCCTGCTCCACCCCCACGTCGGCCTCGCCCTCGATCCGGAGTGGAGGCTGGAATCGAACCAGGTCCATCTGGAGCAGACGGGCTATGTGGAGGCTTCGGAGGTCAACCAGGTGGTCCACTGGCTCGCCGACCTGGTGCGGGACAACGGGCTGCCCCAGAAGATGCTGATCGTGCATCAGTTCAAGCTGAGCATGATCCGCAACCGCGAGGCGATCGAGGAGCGGCCGGAGCTCCAGGTCGTGATCCAGATGGACGGCGAGGGCGCCGAGCCGTTGAAGGACAACACCTGGAACGTGATCACCAAAGACACCGACGGCGTGCACTGGGCGTGGGGTTGGAAGAACTTCTTCGTGCGTGACGACGGTGGCCCGCCCACACCCGAGTCGACGATGTCGAAGGTGCCGACGCCGATATTCGTCAGCTACCAGTAGACCTACCCGATCCGGGTGATCACCTCGATCAGACGGGTCAGGTCGTTGATCAGGGTTGGGTGCAGGTCCGGATTGGTCGACGCCACCATCAAGGACGGGACGATGCTCTTGAGCTCGCCGAGGATCAGCCGGGCGTCATCGGTCTGGGTGGACAGCAGCCTCTCCGCGGGCTGGATCATCCTCGGAGCGATGGCCCCGCCGAAGGAAGCGAACAGATCGATGCGGTGGCCGTCGTCCTCCCGGGTGTAGATGCTCCGCTCGGAGCCGTCGGGCAGCACCACCCGCACCCTGTGGAACACCACCTCCGACACCGTCTCGGTGCCCGCGTCGGAGACCTCGAGGTCGCCGGTCAGGTAGTCGCCTGCCCCCTGGGCGAACCCGGACCAGAAGTTGGCCGACACCTGCGCCCCATCTCCCCGCAGAGCCTCCGCGACGTCGCCGAAGCTGGCCCCCTCTGCCAGCGACGCCAGCGCGGCCTGGCCGGGCATGGCGAGCCCCGCCACGGACGCAAAGTCGGGCACGTCGAAGGCCGTTATCAGGGCCTCGACCGCGGCCGTCGCGGTCTCGGCGCCGTTCGACGGGCCGGGTGTGGCGCCGTCGCCACCGCAGGCGGCGAGACCCGCCAGCAGCGTCATCATGACTGCGATCTCACGCCACATGATGAGGGAGCCTTCCCGTCTCGAGCACTTGTCTCCTTCTGTCCCGCTCACCCAGACGGAGATGTTTCCAGAGCCAGACGAGGTACCCCAACCCGACGGCCTCCTTGAGCCAGCGCCACGGGTCGGACATCGCACGCTCCCACGCCGCCGGCCAGAACGGGGCCTCCCCCGCGGGGAAGTCTCCGAAGAACGGCCAGAGGAATACCTCCTGATTCACCCACATGCCATCGAGCAGCAGGTGGAACAGCCACCCGACGCCGACCGCCATGAACGCCCGCCGTCTCCTCCCCCGTCGCGTGGCGAAGAGGACCGCCACCATGTAGAGCGACGGGGCCAGCAACGAGTGAGCCCACAACTCCGACGTTGAGTAGCTGGTGAGGACGAGCGTTCCGAGCGGCATGTCGATGAGGTCGGGCAGGAAGGCGCCGAGGAACAGGAACCGCACGTCGACCTTGGGGTCCCGGAAGATCCACCGGAACAGCCAGAGGGTCGCTCCTAGATGCCAGAAGATCATTCAGGCGACGAGGATCCGACGGCAGTGCACGCACCGCGGCAGGTCGGTGGAGAACGCCTCTTCCCGCTCCGAGGGCGACAGCGCCATGTGGCAACCGCCGCAGACACCGTTCTCGAAGGCCGCGATCCCGACGCCCTCCTTGTTTCGGCGAAGCTCCTCGTAGAGGTCGACGAGGTCGGAGGGGACGGGCTGGAGTGCCTCCTTCTTGGCCTCCTCCTTGCGCGCCAGTTCGGAGTCGATCTTGCGCCACTCCTCCTGGATCACTGCCTCGAGACGCTGATGCTCGGCTCGGGTCTCGTCGATCTCGGCCTGGATCCGGGCGACCTCCTCGCGGGCCGGGTCGAGCTCGTCGAGCAGGGCGAGCACCCTGCCCTCCATCGCCTCCCGCTGCCCGCGGAGGCTCTCGACCTCGAGCCGCATGTACTCGGTCTCCTTGCCGCTCATGCCCCCGGCGAACAGCCTCGTCTCGGTCTCACTGAGCTTCGACTCGAGGATGGAGAGCTCTCCCTCCCCCTTGTCGACCTTCAACTCCAGGTCGCGGAGGGTCTCGGAAGCAGCGGCGAGCTCCTTCTCCAGCCTCTGCAGGTTCTCGTGGGTCTCCCGGTACTCCTCGAGCTCGGGCAGCGACTTCCGCCGGTCGAGGAGGCGGTCGATGTCCAGATCGATCTTCTGGACGTCGAGCAGGTCGTAGAGACCGGAAATGGTCATGGACGGAGGAGCGTAGTGGCGTGTCAGGACCAGGTCTTCGGGTCGAGGCCGGTCAGATCGATCACCTCGACCCCATCGACCCCGGAGACCAGATCGACGAGGGCCTTCATGCCGGGTCGCTCGGTCGCGGTGTGACCCGGATCGACGATTGCCAGGCCCAGGTCCAGGGCACGGACGGCGTTGTGATGAGAGACGTCACCCGTCACCAGCACGTCGGCCACCCCGGCTGCTGCCTCGATGAACGACGAGCCCGAACCGGGCACCACCGCCACCCGGCTCACGGCCTTGTGGCGATCACCGTGGACACGCAGCCCCGAGGCCCCGAACAGGTCGGCCGCCATGGCATCCACCACCGCCAGGGTTCCGTCCAACTCCCCCACCCGGCCGATCGCCGGCTCATCCTCGGTGCCACCGAAGGGCTCCACCCCGCCCAGCCGGAAGGCCGCCGCAAGCGCATCCGCCGTCCCGCCGGGGGCGGCGTCGAAGTCGGTGTGGGTCACGAGGAGGGCGACGCCCGCCCGGATCAATCGGAACGCCCGTGCCTCCGCCGAGCGGCCGGCGACGACCCGGCGGGTCGGTGAGAACAACAGCGGGTGATAGGAGACGAGCAGGTCGACCGGCGACTCTTCCAGACGGGCCACCACCGCCTCGGTCACTTCGTGACACACACCCACAGTCTCCGCCCTGGCGCGAGGGTCGCCCACCTGAAGGCCGACGGGGTCCCACGTCGCTGCGTCCTCCGGCCGGGTGCGGGCCGCCATCTCGGCGACGATGTCGGCAACTGTCCTCACGGGCGGCCATCGTATCCCGGAGCGGGACCGGGATCGCTCAGAGATGACGGGCGGCAGCGAGTCGCTCCAGGAACGGCACCACATCCGTCTGTGACTCGAGCCGCATCGTCGCCAGAGTCTCCCCCGACCCGACCTTTACGCCTATGTCGGCGGTCGAGAGTGCACCGAAGGCGTCCTCGTCGGTGACGTCGTCACCGATGTAGCAGGTCATGTCGGCCGCGTGGCGCTCGCGGAGCCGGCGCACGGCGTCGCCCTTGTCCCAGCGACTCACCGAGAGCTCGATCACCTTCTTGCCGGCCAGCACCCTGACCCTGGGTTTTCGCGCCGGGCCGATCATCACCTCCTCGACCACCTTCTCCTCCTCGCCTTCCGCCTGGCGGTAATGGATGGCGACGGACGTCGGTTTGATCTCGATGAGGGTCCCGGGATGTCTGGCCGCGATCGCCTCCAGATCGGATCGCACCGATTCGAGCAGCTCCTGTTCCCTGGCCTCGGGACGGGTCTTCTCCTCCCACTCCGCGCCGTGACCACCCACCAACTCGATGCCTTCTATCGGGAACAGATCCTCCAGCTCGGCCCGGCGTCTCCCCGAGACCACCGCCACCTCGGTGCCGGGTGCGGCCGCGAGGCGTTCCAGCACCGCCAGTGTGGCGCGATTGGGACGGGCCAGCGACGGATGCTCGGCGATGGGTGTCAGCGTCCCGTCGCAGTCGAGGACCACCAGCAGCTGGCGGGCCGTGCACAGCGCCGTCGCCGCCTCCTCCGGTGTCATCCCCCCTCCACCATCATCGCCAGACAGTCCTCGGCCCACTCGAACACGTCCGACTTGGTGACGACCCGCCGCAGGGCGCGCATCCGCCTGCGCTGCTCCTTCTCGTCCATCTGCAGGGCCTCGGCAAGGGTGGCCGCGACCTGGTCCACGTCGTGGGGGTTGACGATGAGAGCCTGTCGCAGCTGCTCGGCGGCCCCGGCGAACTCGCTGAGGATGAGCACGCCGGTGTCGTCGGAGCGTGACGCCACGTATTCCTTGGCGACGAGGTTCATGCCGTCGCGGAGAGGGGTGACCATCATCACATCGCCGGCCAGATAGGCGCCCACCAGGTCGTCGGGCTCGAACGACCGGTACAGGTAGTGCACCACCGGCAGACCGGCGCGGGCGTTCTCCCCGTTGATCTGGCCCACGAGACGCTCGACCTCCTCCCGGGTCTCCTGATACAGGGGCACCGCCTCGCGGCTCGGGACGGCGATCTGGAGGAACTGGACGTCCTCGGGAGTGAGCGACTCCCGCTCCAGCACGGTCTGGAAGGCACGGAGCCGGACGTCGATCCCTTTGGTGTAGTCGAGCCGGTCGATCCCGAGGACGAGGCGCTTCGGATTGCCCGTCTGACGTCGCAGGTCGTAGGCGATGCGATGCACTTCCTCCTGGGCGGCGAGACGCTGGAACGTGGCGACGTCGATCCCGATGGGAGCCCGATCGACGCGGACGTCACGGCCGTCGTGACGCAACCGTCGCCAGTCCGCGCCGCGGACACCGCCATAGCGCCGGGCGGCGGCGGCAAAGTTCTGGGCGTCCTTGCGGGTCTGGAAGGCGACCATGTCGGCGCCGAGGAGGCCTTCCACGATCGGGGCTCTCCAGGGGAGCCGGGAGTAGAGCTCGACGGGCGGGAACGGGATGTGGAGGAAGAATCCGATCCTGACGTCGGGTCTGAGGTCCCGGAGCATGGCCGGAACCAGCTGGAGCTGGTAGTCGTGCACCCAGACGATGTCACCGGGCTCGGCCACGGCAGCGGCCTTCTCGGCGAATCGACGGTTCACGGCGACGTAGGCAGCCCACCAGGTCCGATGAAACTCGGGCGGGCGCACCCCGTCGTGATAGAGGGGCCAGAGGGTGCCGTTGCAGAAGCCGTGATAGAAGTCGTCTTCCTCAGTGACGCTGAGGGGCACGGCCACCTGATCGATGCCGTCGACCTGGAACTCACCGTGGTCGACATCGGGCACACCGGCCCATCCCACCCAGGCCCCGCCCCGACCCTTGAGAAGCGGCGCGAGCGCGCTGACGAGCCCGCCCGGGCTGGTCTCCCACTGCCCCTCCTCATCGAGCTGGACGGGCAACCTGTTGGCGACGACGACCAGTCGTCGATCTGAAGTGCCCATGACTCCACTTATACCCGGAGGCGGGGCCTCTCAAATGTGGCTCGGGCACGGGCGGATGAGGATTGAGTGGGCGTTGACGGACTCGAACCGCCGACCCCTGCCTTGTAAGGGCAGTCCGGGCAATTTCACCATCTCGCCCCTAGCAGGAGGAATGGCCTGTTTCCCCAGGTGGCGCCCGGTTTTCGTCTTTCCATGTCTCGCGATGGATCACAGTGTTTCTCAGTGAGTGAAGCACTAGAGAAGCATTGCCCGAGCTGAACATCGAGAAGTCTGCCTGCCTATCAGCTGGCAGGACACACCGCACCTTGGCACCCCAGTCCCGGCGCACTCAGCCCTTGTCTTGAGATGCGTCGTCCAAAGTGCACCACACTTCAGCTCGTGCGTAGCGCGTCAGCGGGCTGAAGTCTGGCAGCCTTTACGGACGGATAGAGACCGGCCAGCAGGCCGGTTAGAGACCCGGCTGCGAGAGCCAATGGCGGAAGAAGAGGCGGAAGGACGGGAGTCCATCTGTTCACGTAACTCGCGACCAACACGGCGATGATTCCAAGTGCCGTGCCGATGACGCCGCTTAGCGACCCAAGAAGAGTGGATTCTGCGAGGAATTGAATAGCAATGTGCCGCCGCCTGGCACCGAGAGCCCGTCTGAGTCCTATCTCCGGGGTTCGTTCCAGCACGCTCACGAGAGTTGTGTTCGCAATGCCGATTGTGCCTATGAGGAGGGTTACACCAGCGAGGCTGAGGAACAAGGTGGCGATGTCTGCCTCTACTCCACGCCTGGTTGCTATTGGCTCAGGCGGCACTGACACAGTTAGGCCTGTTGGATTATTGGGCGCCAGGGCCAGTGGGGCTTGTGTCGAGATCAGCGAGTTTGCCCCCGGCGTAGTGGTGAGGAGGACACGGCTCGGATTATCGACGCCAAGGTCGCGCGCCGCGGTTGCAGAGGTAACGACGACAGCAGCCGTTAGGGATGATTCGCGTCGCGGCGAATCAAAGATCCCCGTCACCTGATACAGGTAGTCGCCAATCGAAATGGCTGGCTCGCCTTCCACTCGTTCGATTCCGAGTTGGACGGCCGCGTCCCTGCCTATGAGGGCAACGCGATCGGCTCGCTCTACGTGGCCTTGGTCGAACGTGCGGCCTTGGACAAGGGAAGCTCCGATTGCCTCAACAACAGTTGGCGAGGCCGCCACAACGGGTAGGTTCAGATAAGTGGGCTCGCCTGGCATTCGATATGGGAATGGGCGGATGCTCGCCCGATCGGTGGGGATGTAGGCGAGCGCCACTGCTGTCTCGACCCCGTTGAGCTCTAAGAGAGTTGACGTGGCGGCCCAATCGAGAGTTTCACTGTTCTGATTAATCGTGGGATCTGCTGGCTGGATGGTGATGTCGCGGGCCTCGAGGGCGTCAAGGCGTTGGACTATCTGGTTCCCGGCTGTTGAGGCAAGGCCAAGCGTGGCGACAAGCGCGGCGACTCCCAACACGGTGCCCAGGCCCGTCAGAGCGCTGCGACCGGGCCTCTCAAACAAGCCGGCTGCCGCTTCATGAAGGACATCCACGACTCTTAGCCCCATGTCACGGTCAAGAACTCGACATCAAGGTGCCGTCATGCAGTTGAAGTACGCGGTCGGCACTTCGTGCGACTTGAGAGTCGTGTGTGATCACGACGACCGTGTGCCCTTGTTGTGCAAGAGATCGCAGCAGCTTCAGAA
>Ga0209075_1003309_pt1 | contig 13537 bp, 13 predicted proteins | sample Stecom2011_FD_187523 | JGI IMG/M metagenome (GOLD analysis project Ga0209075, IMG submission 187523) | Agricultural soil microbial communities from Utah to study Nitrogen management - Steer compost 2011 (SPAdes) (version 2) | ecosystem: Environmental > Terrestrial > Soil > Agricultural land... | reverse complement strand
ATGATTCAAGGATTTAATGATTCATGGATTTGATTAGGACGCTTATATACTTATTATTCATTGAAAACCATTAAACATGAAATATAAAATCACCATTGTAGGGTTAGGATATGTCGGTTTGCCCTTGGCCGTAGAATTTGCTAAAAAATACCCTGTTGTGGGTTTTGATGTCAATACCCGACGTATTTCGGAGCTACAAGCAGGAAAAGACCGCACTTTAGAAGTGGAAGATGGTCTGTTAGAGCAAGTTCTTAATTTGGAACCTTCAACCAACAAAGGTTTGTATGTCAGCAATCAGCTAGAAGCTATAGCCGATTCCAATATTTATATCATTACGGTTCCAACACCCACCGATGAGTTGAACAAACCGATCTTCACGCCTTTGATTAAAGCCAGTGAAAGTGTAGGAAAGGTATTAAAACCCAAAGACATTGTTATCTACGAGTCGACGGTGTATCCAGGAGTTACCGAAGATATTTGTGTGCCTATTTTAGAACAGGTGTCCGGACTGAAGTTTAATACCGATTTCTTTGCAGGCTATTCTCCAGAACGTATCAATCCGGGAGATAAAAAGCACACAGTGACTAAAATTTTGAAGGTCACCTCCGGTTCTACGCCTGAAGTGGCTGTAGAGGTGGATAACTTATACAAATCGATTATTACAGCGGGCACGCATATGGCGCCTTCTATAAAAGTAGCTGAGGCCGCCAAGGTGATTGAAAACTCTCAACGCGATATCAATATTGCCTTTGTAAACGAACTTTCCAAAATCTTTAGACTTTTGGATATTGATACTAAGGCCGTATTAGAAGCTGCAGGCACCAAGTGGAACTTTATTAATTTCACCCCAGGTTTAGTAGGTGGGCACTGTATTGGAGTGGATCCGTATTACTTGGCTCAGAAGGCTATAGAATCTGGTTATAATCCAGAAATCATCCTTGCAGGAAGAAAGATGAACGACAGCATGGGGTCCTATGTCGCCACGGAAACCGTTAAAATGATGATTAAAAAAGGCGCGACCATCAAAGGTTCGAAAGTCTTAGTCTTAGGCATTACCTTTAAAGAAAACTGTCCAGACATTCGAAACTCTAGGGTGATTGATATCATCAGAGAGCTAGAGAGTTACGATGTTCAAGTAGACGTTTTCGATCCATGGGCCTCTTCGGAAGAAGTGAAAGAAGAATACGGTTTCGATTTGCTGTGTGATAAAAAAGAAGTCGCACAAAATTACGATGCCATTATCTTGGCTGTCAGTCACAATGAGTTTATTAAAATAGATATTGAACGATTGAAATCTCCTATCGGGGTTATTTTTGATGTGAAGTCGCTGTTGCCACGTGAGATGGTGGATGGGAGACTTTAGTTGGAAGTTGGAGGCTTGAAGTTGGAGGCTAGAAGCTGGAGGTTGGAGGCTGGAGGTTGGAAGCTTGAGGTTGGAAGCTGGAGGCTGGAGACTAAAAACTAAAAACTAACAACTATAGACTAATAACTAGAAGCTGGAAGCTGGAAGTTGGAGGCTAGAAACTAAAGACTAGAAACTAACAACTAAAAACTAAAAGTTGAGTTGGTTTGGAGTGTGACTGGTATAAATTAGCTCTGGAGCCAACTAAGATGCACTAAACACTTGTTAGAGCTTATGTATTGTGCACACTTATAATCATCCCGGTGTTTTGGTAGCTAAAAAACTCTTAATAAGATGTTAAAAATTTTTTCATTATTAGCAGGTCATTGTTTATATTAGCCACAACCAAAAAACTAAACCCACATTGAGTAAGCTAGAAGACGACGCTTGGTTATATACCATTTCTTCCAAACGTAAATTAATAGACTTCAATTTTCAGGAAATCTGGCGTTATCGTGATTTATTGATGTTATTTGTAAAGCGTGATGTGGTGACTGTGTATAAACAAACCATATTAGGGCCTTTATGGTACTTGATTCAGCCTTTGTTTACAGCGCTTACTTTCACCCTTATTTTTAATAAGGTGGCTAATATAGAAACAGGGACGGTGCCTCCTTTTTTGTTCAACTTAGCAGGAGTTTCTATTTGGAATTACTTTAATACTTGCTTAACTTCAACCTCAGATACTTTTAAGAGTAATGCGGCCATTTTTGGCAAAGTCTATTTCCCAAGAGTTATAGTGCCTTTGTCAATTATCATTTCCAACTTAATGAAGTTCGGGATTCAGCTGCTTATTTTTATAGCCTTTTATATTTATTATTATATGAATGGTGCTGCCATTCAAGTAAATAGTAGCATCCTGTTTTTCCCAATCATAGTGCTGCTGATGGGCTTGTTGGGTTTAGGTATGGGAATGATGATTTCTAGTATGGTCACCAAGTATCGTGATTTGAAGTTCCTAGTCGGTTTCGGCGTGCAGCTGCTTATGTATGTGTCGGCTGTTATGTATCCCCTAGCTTTAATGCGTGAAAAACTACCTAAAATTGCTTGGGTGGTCGAGTACAATCCCTTAGCCTATATTATAGAAACCGCCAGGTATATGTTGTTAGGTACTGGGACTTTTAGTTGGTTTGGGATATTATATACCGTAGGCGTGACTATCGTGGTGCTGATGTTGGGGATTGTGATATTTAATAGGACGGAGAAGACGTTTATTGATACAGTTTAGACGGATGTCGGTTGGCAGTTGTGAGTTGTCAGTTGACGGTTGTGAGATGGCAGTTGTGGGATGTCGGTTGTGAGATGTCGGTTGTGAGATGTCAGTTGTGGGATGTCGGTTGTGAGATGACAGTTGTGGGATGTCGGTTGTGGGATGTCGGTTGTGGGATGTCGGTTGTGAGTTATCAGTTGTGGGATGTCGGTTGTGAGATGTCAGTTGTGGGATGTCGGTTGTGAGATGTCAGTTGTGGGATGTCGGTTGTGAGTTATCAGTTGTGAGTTGTAGGATGTTGGTTGACGGTTGTTAGTTGTGAGTTGTTGGGTGTCCGTGGTGAGTGGTTTTTTAACAAAGAACAAATACTAACTAAAAGCAATCATTATTTAATCGACAACAGAAAATAGAAAACAGATAAGAATGAAATCTTATAAGGATTTAGATATTTATAATTTAGCTTTTGAATATGCTTTGGAAGTGCATCATTTATCTTTGAAGTTGCCAAAGTTTGAATTGTATGAGCAGGGAAGTCAAGTAAGACGATCTTCAAAAAGTATCAAGGATAATATCGTTGAAGGTTATGGAAGACGACGTTACAAGCAGGATTTTTTAAAGTTTCTGGTTTATGCTCACGCTTCCTTATTAGAATGTATTGCTCAATTAGAAATGATTCATGAACTTTATGCTGAAATAGATACCAAATTACTGATAGAAAAGTATGATGTTTTAGGAGCTAAATTATTTAAGTTTATAAAATATGTTGAATTGGAATGGAGGACCTAATAACTTCGTTTAAATTTTAAACAGACAACAGACAACAGACAACAGACAACAGACAACAGACAACAGACAACAGATAACAGACAACCGATAAACAATGACCATCCTAAAAGCCGAAAACATCAGCAAACAATACCGACTAGGCCTCGTGGGCACTGGTACTCTAAGTCACGATTTGAATCGCTGGTGGGCGAGTATTCGTGGGAAGGAAGATCCGTATTTGAAGGTAGGCTCTGTAAATGATAGAAGTACGAAGGCCGATAGTGAGTATGTCTGGGCTTTGCGTGATATCAATTTTGAGGTGAAACAGGGCGAGGTGTTAGGAATTATTGGTAAAAATGGCGCAGGGAAATCGACTTTACTGAAGATCTTATCTCGTGTGACGATTCCCACTACGGGAGAGATAAAAACCAAAGGACGTATTGCGTCTTTATTGGAAGTAGGGACTGGGTTTCATCCAGAGCTCACCGGACGAGAAAATATTTATTTGAATGGGGCTATTTTGGGTATGACCAAAGCCGAAATAAAAAGTAAGGAAGCAGAGATTATCGAGTTTTCTGGTTGTGAGCGTTATGTAGATACCCCAGTAAAACGCTATAGTTCTGGAATGCGGGTGCGTTTGGCCTTTGCCGTAGCTGCCTTTTTAGAACCGGATATTTTGGTGATTGACGAGGTGTTGGCCGTTGGAGATGCCGAGTTTCAGAAAAAAGCTATAGGGAAGATGCAGGATATTAGTAAAGGCGATGGGAGAACGGTGCTGTTTGTGAGTCATAATATGGCAGCGGTGAAAAGTTTGTGTACCCGCGCTATCGTTTTCGAACATGGGAAAACGGTTTTTGAAGGGGGTACGGATGAAGCTGTGAGTTTTTATTTAAAAAATAAAGAAGATAGGTTAATAACAAATCTTCCAGTTAAGATGGTTAACGGGGAAATCTTAGATTTTAAAGTTCTAGATTTTATGGGAAACCAGTCTAATTTATTATTAGGAGAAAAGTGTGTTTTCGATTTAAAGCTAAAAATTAAGAAGCCTGAATCTATTAAGATAAATATACGATACCAATTATTTGATAAAGATGAAAACTTGATTACTACTTTAAATACATATCATTTAGAAGCTAATAAAATGATTGAATCAGAAATTCAAAATTTTATTTGCACGATTGATAAATTAAAAGTAGCACCTGGAATTTATGATATAGGATTACAAATTCTAGACTTAAATGCACGAACCACCGTATATCAAGAAGACTTTTTTAGTGAAATTACTGTTGAAAGTGGAGATGTATTTAAAACAGGTAAGTTGCCATCTAGACAGAATTTAGGAGTGTTTTTGTCTGAACAGTCTTGGGAAATCCACTAAAAAATATGATATCACATAAGCATAAATTTATATTTATTCATATTCCTAAATGCGCAGGCTCTAGTATAAGGGATTTTTATTTTGATACCCCAAAGTTGGATTGGCGTCAACCGAATTATGAATTGTTATATGGTTGGTGTCCTGAAAGACGAATTCATCTACAGCATGCAACACCGAAGGAATTAATTGAAACTAATTTAATTCAGAAAGATGTATGGGATGAGTATTTTAAGTTTGCTTTTGTACGGAATCCGTGGGGTAGGGCTTATTCAGATTACAAGTGGATTATGTTGGATTCTAAGGTAAAAGATAGTTTTAAAAATTTTATACAAAAAAAAGGAGCTTTTGAAAAATTACTCAATGATAAAAGTGTAAAAGAGTACAGAGGTGATCATTTAAGACCACAAATAGAATATTTTGGTGATAAAGATTATCCATTGGATTTTATAGGTAGGTTTGAAAATTTACAAGAAGATATTAATAAAATAAATGATATTTTAAATATTGCACACTCATTTAATGTGCATTCCAAAAATAATACAAAAAATAAACTTTCTCACTACTCTAAGTTTTATACAGATTCTAATAAAAAAATTATAGACAATGTCTATTTAGAAGATATTGTAGCTTTAAATTATAGATTTGAGGATTTTAGAAGTGGATTTGATAAGTTTAAAAAACTATTTTAAGCAAGTAGTATGAAAAACACTTCTTTTATAGTTATTGTTACATATAATGGCATGCGTTGGTTAAAGCAGTGTCTAGATAGCTGTGAGGAGTATCCAGTAATTGTTGTAGACAATGCTTCTACCGATAAAACTGTTTCCTTTATAGAAACCCATTATCCACATGTTACATTATTTAAGCAAGTTTCTAATTTAGGTTTTGGACAAGCCAATAATCTGGGCATCAGTTACGCACTAGAACAAGGAGCAGAGTATGTGTTTTTATTAAATCAAGATGCTTATTTGCATGCTGGATGCATCGATTCATTAATTGAGGTGCATAAAAGAAATCCAAAGTACGGTATTTTAAGTCCTATTCATCTAAATGGCGAAGGTAGTGCAATAGATGATAAATTTTTAATGTATCTAAATAGATATAAAGTAACAAATAAGCTTTTTACTGACGTATTTACAAGTGGCTTTTTAAATCTTTATGATATTGAATTTGTGAATGCAGCTGGTTGGTTAATTTCACGTGAATGTATTGAAAAGGTAGGTGGATTTGACCCGATTTTCTTTCACTATGGTGAGGATAGAAACTACTGCCAGCGTATAGCGTATCATGGTTTTAAGTTAGGTGTAGCGCCTAATATATTTATTTACCATGATCGTGAGAATAGAGTAAATAAAAAGAATAAAAAACATTCAGCGAACTATTATAAAGAGTTTGAAAGATACTTGAAAATAGACTGGGCAGATGTAAACTTTGATGAATTTGATGAAAAATATGATGCTCGTGCTCGGTATTTGTTAAATAAAAAAATTAGAAACTTGATGAAGTTGAGGTTTAACGAAGCGAAGGATTGTCATGTCAAACGTAAGATAATGCTTAAGTTAAAAGAAAATATTAAGCAAAGTAGACTTATTAATACTAATAGCTTAAAGCCTTATATATAGAGTTGTGAACGTATCTGTTATTATCCCAGTATACAACGCAGCCGCTTTTTTGGAAAGAGCCGTTAAAAGTGCTCTAATACATAAAGAGGTTAAGGAAGTTCTATTGATTGAGGATGGATCAAAAGACAATTCATTACAAGTGTGTAAGCGGTTGAGTGAACAATTCGAAGTTGTAAAGCTTTTTCAGCATCCAGATGGCCAAAATCTAGGAGCAGGAGCTACAAGAAACCTTGGAATACTAAATGCAACCCAAGAATATATTTCTTTTTTAGACGCCGATGATTACTTTACAGAAATTCGTTTTAAGAAAGAGAAAGAAATATTTAAAAACCATACCGATGCTGATGGTGTCTATGGGGCCATAGGAGTGGAGTATATTGATGAAACTGGAGCAAAAGCATGGCAAGCTAAGGGGCATAACGAAACAATGCTCACTACTGTAAACAAAGAAGTTGACCCAGATCACCTCTTCGAGTTCTTAATTGGTTATAATAAGTTTGATGGTTATAAAGGATATTTTCATTTAGATGGTTTTACTGTAAAGCGTAAAGCAATACTAAAGAATAAACTATTTTTTGACTCTTCACTACGTCTACATCAAGACACTGCATTTTTTTGGAAATCGTCGTATTTATTAAGGTATTATACAGGAGAGTTTCAAGAGCCGCTTGCAATACGGGGTATTCATGCAACCAATCGTTTTATCCATGCTAAGAATTTAAACAAAAGTAGAAGTAAAATGTATAGAGTTATGCGAGAATGGTCTATGGACAATAAGTTAGATGATAATGTAATTAAGCATTTTGATAAAATATTTTTCAAATATTTTATTTCATCTAAGCCGAAAATTGAAAAGCCGTTCTTTTATTTAAAGATTCTATTAACTGATAAATACATTAGAGGTGATTTTGGTAAACGACAACTTAGGTTTATATGGAAGCAATTAAGGTAATTAGGTGTAATATTTCAATACTCTTTATTTGATACTTGATATAAGTCAAAAACCAACCCTCCAAAACTTATAAACTTTCAATTATTTCTCGGCGATTTTAAATCCTTTTCACCACAATTATTTTCCATTATTTCATCTTTAAATTTCATAGGATAATTTCTCGTATTTTTTGGTGCTAAAATGTATGGTGTCAGAGAGGTGGTTGGTGAAGCCTTTCCAATACCGCTTTTTCAAATTGGAGATTATAAAGCGTTAGCAGAAAGTTTGATTAAAGTTTATGATAAAGAATTTAATCTGCAACATATATGTGATTATTCATCAAATAGATATAAGTATTTTACAGTAGAGAAACTAGTTGATAATTATTTGAGGATTCTTGGTGTTTAGATGAGAAGTATGTAGAATGATGTTACATAAGTTACTATAAAAAAGTGAGGTTTTTAAAACAGAAGTCATATTAATTACTAATCTAAACTTTTTAAATTTATTGTAGATAATACCTTTTCATTAAATAGGTTAACTCCTTTTTGGTTTAAATGGTGGTTGTCATAAAAATGTTGGGTATCATTAAGGTTCATCATTTCATTGAAGTTATAATATTTACCGTAAGTATTCATAAGACTATCATAATACTTAGGATTTGTATAACTTGAATATTGATTCTTTGTAATTGGAGCAAATACTAAAATTAAATTAATTTCTTTTTTCTTTATTAATTCAATATTACGTTTGAATGCATCTAGTTGTTTTTCGTTTAAATTAAGTGCTTTATTGTTAATCTTATTTGGTTTGTAGTAGCTAACTTCCTTTTCTATATAACCTCCTGGAATATAGATGTCTTTCCCCTTTTTTAATGGTTCTTTAAATGAGTTGTTTAATTTCAGCAATTCCCTAATAGTTGCATAAATAAGAGTATTATATGTGAGTATATGGTTTGTTCTAGTTGCCATTTGAATTGAATATATATCATTTTTATCATTAGAAACAAGATCTAAAGAAGACTCTACGCCATCGGAAATTAGTGTGGATGGAAACACTTCATAAATGACTGTTTTAGGACTAACTTTCTCTAAGTATCTTTTAAGCAGTGCTTCTGTTTGAATAGGAGTTTGTGCACTTGAGCCTAAGTTGAATGTTTTTAATCCATTGTTTTTAAAGATTCTTGTGTCAAAACCTCTATAACAATGTGACGAGCCTAAAAAAAGAATGTCAATATCCTGAACGTTTTTAATTTCCTTTAACCTAGTATTCATATGGCCATAAGCCCCTAGTTTATAATTTATATTCGGTTCTAATTTGCTCAATCTGTAGCTGCTACCAAAAACAAAAAGAGCCAATACGTAGAATATGGATGCAAACAGTGTAAATAAGAAAATAGTATAAATAAACTTTTTCATAGAAATTTTAAAATTGGAAATAAATAAAAGGAGTTTCTTCGGTTTGCATAAACATTCCAATTAAAAATAGTATGGATGCGTAGAATATCCATCTCAATGGTTTTTTCCATTTCTCAGCTATATCTTCAATAGCAAATTGTCCTTCTCTACCACGCCATTCTATTAATACTAAGATAAAAATTAATGTAATTATAGTTTTAACCTTCGTTTGACTAATATATCTTGGATAGGTAAAAAGTGACGAAGAAAAAATTTCTGAAATATAACTTATGGCATGTGTTAGATTTTCTGCTCTAAAGAATATCCAAGCAATAACGGTTAGCCCAAAAGTTAGTAGCATTAATAAAAACTCTTTAGTGCTAGGAAGGTACTTTCCTTCGGCAACAGTATCTAAGTTTTTTCTATTATTTTTAGTTAATAAAATGGGTAGAAAATAAAGGGCATTTAAGGCTCCCCAGATTATAAATGTCCAATTGGCACCATGCCAAAATCCGCTTACTAGAAAAATAATAAATACATTTCTCACTTTTAACCAAGTTCCGCCCCTGCTTCCACCTAGGGGAATATATAGGTAGTCTCTAAACCAGGTAGAAAGAGATATGTGCCAGCGTCTCCAGAACTCGGAAATGTCTCTTGAAAAATAAGGAAAAGCAAAGTTTTGTTTTAAATCAAAGCCGAATAGGCGAGAAGTTCCAATGGCTATATCGGAGTATCCAGAAAAATCCCCATAAATTTGAAATGTGAAGAAGATTGCTCCTAATACTAAGGTACTGCCCGAATGCTCTGCTGAATTATTAAAAATTAAATTCGCATAGTGTGCGCAATTATCTGCAATGACTATTTTTTTGAATAAGCCCCAAAGGATCTGTCGCATTCCATCGACTGCTTTGGAATAATCAAAATGTCGTTTAGAATAGAATTGTGGTAATAAATTTGTAGCACGTTCAATAGGACCAGCAACCAATTGAGGAAAGAAACTTACAAAAGCAGAAAATGCGATAAAGTCGGTAGTTGGTTCAAGCCTCCTCTTATAAACATCTATTGTATAGCTCAAGGTTTGGAAGGTGTAAAAACTTATACCTACTGGGAGTATGATATTAAGGGAATTAGCATTTATTTCAGTTCCAAAAAATGAGAAAGCAGTTTTAAAGTTGTCTAAAAAAAAGTTATAGTATTTAAAGAAACCTAGAAAGCCAAGGTTTACCACTATGCTGAGCCAAAGCAGTGTTTTTCGTTTGCTTTTATTTTTGTGTTTGGTTAATGCTATTCCGATGGAATAATCGACTATGGTGCTAAATATAATCAAGGATAAAAAGCGCCAGTCCCACCAACCATAAAAGACATAGCTAGCAATAACAATTAGAAAGTTCTGAAGCTTTAAATTTTTATTTGCTACAAACCAATATAGTATGAATACTATAGGTAAGAAGATTGCAAAGTCTATAGAGTTAAAAAGCATTCATTGTTTTCTTAAGTTGTTTCAATTTGTAAAGAGATATGGTTGCTAATATATAAAAATCTTGTTTGCTTTATCTTATTATATTGGAATCCTGTTTTTGCAGGAATGACAATTAGAGTGTAAAAGACAAGCACCCCTTTTTTTAACTGATTGTTTAATCTTTAGTTTTTATAGGTTAAAATAGCTATTAATCTGCTTTTAAGGAGTATAGTGTCGTATTTTTTGCTGTTTTCGAAAAAATGATTGGTAGAACGTTATAAACATCCACTATAAATATATTTAAATTTATTCCTAATTAAAAACCTCTTAACTATTGAATTTACTAGTGTTTTGGGAGGATGTGTTTCTTGTTCAAGTATAAGACTATTGCAAACAAAATGTTTATAAGTTTTATTTATACTTTTTTGATTATTTTTTATTTTTATAAAGCAAAGGTAATAGTGCCTGCGCCACCTGATAGTAAGGGTGTCATTTAAATTCTTTTAATATGGTTCAAATAAAAACCATAGCAAAAAGGAACCCTCAGGACCTGCAAGCTCCAGAGAAGTTTTATGCACAACCTGTGTATTCAGGAAGTGTAGACTTAAATGAGCTAGCTTACTTTGCTTCTAAGCAGAGTACGGTAAGTAAGGCAGACTGTTATGCGGTTATTATTTCTTTATTAGAATTAGTAACCTATAACCTAAGTGAGGGTAAAATTGTCCGAATGGGAGATTTGGGCATTTTTAGAGTTTCTGTAAGCAGTCAAGGGCAAGACTTGGCGGAAGATCTTACAGTAAGCGCCATAAAAAAGGCGAAAATATTATTTTCGCCCGGTGCTGATTTGAATGCTATGCTGAAGTCCTTAAAGTATTCGAAAGTACAAGGGTAAGTAGATGCATTCTAGCTTCTGAAGGCCTCGAGTAAGTTGTCGCTTACTTGGGGCTTTCTTATATGTAAAAATATAAAATAAATACATAACAAGAGTTATGTTGGGGATAAATTGTTGATAAAAAAACATGTTAAGACCTTTTTTTTTTACATGCATTTTATCTCACCAGTTCCATGAACTACTCCCACCGCATCCAAACAACATTGCCATCGGTTCCATTTCTAACTCGCACCGGTTCCATTTTTTTTGGGGTTTAAGGCTCTCTTTTAAGGCTAGGTCTATTTATATAAATAACAGCTTTTTTCTCTGTTTTTTAAGGTCTATTTCCTGTGACTTTGTATATTAGTCGGGTAAACGTGCCTTATGCAAGATCAGCCTTTAGTTTCTATTATTATTCCTACTTTTAATCGCGCGCATCTTATTGGTGAAACGCTAGATTCGGTATTGGCACAAACTTACCAGAATTGGGAGTGTCTTGTGGTGGATGATGGGAGTACGGATGATACGGAAACTTTACTTCAGGATTATATTGTTAAAGATTCTCGCTTTCAATATCACAAACGTCCAGATACGCATTTACCAGGTGGTAATGGCGCTCGTAATTATGGGTTTGAGGTGAGTAAGGGGGAGTATATTCAGTGGTTTGATAGTGATGATTTGATGATGCCTGAGAAAATAGAAAGATCTGTTTTTGAGATTAAAGATAAAAATAAGGATTTGGTGGTTAGTAATTTTAAAATTTTTGGAAGACAGGCTAAAATACTTTCATTGAAATTTGATGATTTATTGAAATTTCAGATTGCGTATGGTACAATAAATACACCTATGTGTTTTTTTAAAAAAGAGATATTAAAAGAATATGCCTTTGATGAAACATTAGTCCGTAGCCAAGAATTTGAGTTTTTCACAAGATTATTTGGTACTAAAATTATTGATTTTTCAATCATCGAAGAACCTTTGTGTAAAATTAGGTCACATCAGGATTCAATAACAGGTAAATTTGAGAAAGGAGGAGAACGTTATATAGATTCTATGCTTTTTGCGAAATTAAGTGCTGTTAACTATTCTGTAAATCTCGATTTGAAAACTCAAGAAATTGTAAAAGAGCATTTTGAAAAGGCCTTATGGAAATCATTAATATTTAGACATAACGAATTATATTGGAAGTATTTAAACTTATATAGCAATCAAAGTAAAAACATGAAACTGTTTAGAAAATTTAAATTGAGCTTATTAGCTTTATTCTTTTTCACATTTAATAGGGGCGGGAAAGTAATTAAAAAACAGTTTTTTAGTTAAAAGTAAATTATCAATATGAGTCCATTAGTTTCTATTATAATTCCAACATTTAACCGGTCAGACTTCATTTCTGAAACTTTAGACAGTGTTATCAAACAAACCTATCAAAACTGGGAATGCATTATAGTAGATGATGGTAGTACTGATGATACCGATGAAGTGTTACAAACATATTTAGATATGGATGCTAGAATTAAATACTTTCAACGTCCAAATAACTATGGAGCTGGAGGAAACGGTGCTAGGAATTATGGCTTTCAATTAAGCCAAGGCATGTATGTAAATTGGTTTGATAGTGATGATATTATGGCACCCGATTTTATTGAAGCCAAAATGCAACCGTTTATTTCTAACCCAGATACGGATGTTGTTTTTTCAGCATTTGAAAATGTCAATGAAAAAGGTAAAAGAACCCGAATTGCCAATCAAAGTTTTAGTGGGATTATTTTAGATGATTTGGTAGACGGACACGTGTCATTTGGACCTTTATCATTTATGATACGTAGAGATAAATTAGAACATATTCAATATGATGAAACATTAAGAAAGAATCAAGATCTCGATTTTTTCTTTCGATTTTTTACCTCAAACGATCAGTTGAAAATCGTCCATATCAATAAAATACTTTTTACAGTTCGTGCTCACCCTGGTTCCATGTCTTATCGTTCCGATAGAGATATTTTGAAAATGGCTTCTATATATAAAGTATATCTAATGGTTTTAAACTATTTTGAGGCACAAAACCACTCAAAAGGTATTGATAGATATAAATACAGATGTTTAAATAGTTTAAAAGTGATGCTACATAATGGATACTATCGCGAAGTAATTAATAGATTATTTTCGTTTCCGTATCTAAACAAGTTTCAAAAAACCTATTTGATGGGTTGTATTTTATCTCAAGTTTTGATAAATCGAGGAGCAACCCAATTTGTTAGAGTCGGTTCAAAAACCTCGTAATTAAATAATAGAAATACAAGAAACGACAATTTCAAATAAAAGTACTAGGCAATCTAAAACAGTAATACATGGCATTTAATATCAAGAAAAAATTACAAGTCTATATCAAGGACCGTATTACGGAAATTGGTAAAAACCAACAACAAACACAACAAGTTGTTTTGGATTATGCTCAAATCAGTAGATTGTTTCCGGAGCCTAATTTTATTCCTTACACGGCAT
>Ga0209075_1003308_pt1 | contig 13541 bp, 10 predicted proteins | sample Stecom2011_FD_187523 | JGI IMG/M metagenome (GOLD analysis project Ga0209075, IMG submission 187523) | Agricultural soil microbial communities from Utah to study Nitrogen management - Steer compost 2011 (SPAdes) (version 2) | ecosystem: Environmental > Terrestrial > Soil > Agricultural land... | reverse complement strand
AATTTGGTTGCTTTGTGATACAAGAGAAATAATATTTCGGATAGGAAGTCTTGAAAGTCCTCCTAGATCTATATTGGGTTTTGTTGGGAGTCCTAAGGTTAATAGAAATGAGATCGTCAATTTTGTTTATGACGGTGAAATTAAGAAATGGCGAATTGCAAACAATATAGATTAAATATAAAAACTCATTCTTCATAAAAAAAAGCCTTTCAATTCGAATTGAAAGGCTTTTTCTTAGTTAAGCTTCTCCGGTAGGGCCGAAATTCAGAGGAATATTCGGTTGGTCGTAGTCTTTAATTGTTCCGTGCTTATTCTCAAATCGCTGGATGTTATCGCCTAAGGCTTTTAAAAGTCTTTTTGCGTGTTGCGGAGTGAGAATGATTCGGGATTTTACTTTGTTCTTTGGAATTCCAGGCATAATCGCCAAGAAGTCTACTACAAATTCCGTTGCCGAATGATTGATGATAGCCAAGTTACTATAGGTTCCCTGAGCTACTTCAGGATCTAATTCAACATTGATTTTGTGTTGTTTTTTATTTTTATTTTCTTGATCTGACATGGTAAAGGTATTTGTTAATGCTTAATTTAAAAGGAAAGATATCCAAATCCCTTTAAACAAAAAAGGTGCGCTTCGAAAAACGCACCTTTTATTAACTTTAGTTATAATTAACTTCTTGTTTCTTTTGGGTCATTTCTTCCAATTCTTCTTTGGAACCCACGATTATAGAATCGTATCGGCGCAAGCCAGTTCCTGCTGGAATTTTATGACCGACGATAACATTTTCCTTGAGTCCTTCCAAGAGATCGATCTTACCAGCTACTGCTGCTTCGTTCAATACTTTAGTTGTTTCCTGGAATGACGCTGCAGAAATAAACGACTTGGTTTGTAGTGCCGCTCTGGTAATACCTTGCAGGATTGGTGTTCCTGTGGCTGCTACAGCATCGCGAGCTTCTACTAATTCTTTATCGTTACGTCTCAACAATGAGTTCTCATCGCGTAGTGCGTGGGCTGTTAGAATCTGACCTTCTTTCAGGTTTTCAGAATCGCCAGCGTTGGTTACTACTTTCATTCCAAAGATTTTCTCGTTGTCTTCGATGAATTCGTCCTTATGAACCAATTGGTTTTCCAAGAAATTCGTATCTCCCGGATCGACAATTTGAACTTTACGCATCATCTGTCTAACGACCACCTCAAAGTGTTTGTCGTTAATCTTCACCCCTTGCAGTCGGTATACCTCTTGAACTTCGTTCACCAGGTATTGCTGTACGGCAGCAGGTCCTTTAATTCTAAGGATGTCTTCTGGCGTAATTGCTCCGTCTGAAAGTGGCATTCCTGCGCGGACGTAGTCATTCTCCTGAACGAGAATCTGGTTCGATAGCTTGACCAAGTATTTCTTTTGGTCTCCGAATCTAGATTCTACGATAATCTCGCGGTTTCCACGTTTGATTTTACCAAACGATACCACCCCGTCGATTTCACTTACTACTGCAGGGTTCGATGGGTTACGCGCTTCGAAAAGCTCAGTAACTCGTGGTAAACCTCCAGTAATGTCACCCGCTTTCGCTGACCTACGTGGAATTTTAACTAAAATCTTACCTACTTTAATCTTCTCTTCATCGTCTACCATCAAGTGAGCCCCTACCGGCAGGTTGTAAGAACGAATGACTTTATCGTCTTTACCGAGAATCAATAACGTTGGAATACGTTTTTTATCTTTTGTCTCCGATACAACTTTTTCTTGGAATCCAGTTTGCTCGTCGATTTCAACTTGATACGTCACACCTTGAACGATGTTTTCGTATTTAATCTTACCAGCAAATTCAGAAATAATTACTCCGTTATATGGATCCCACTCACAAATAATATCGCCTGCTTTTACTTTATCGCCATCCTTAACATGGATCTTCGATCCGTATGGAATGTTGTTGGTGCTCAAGGTAATTCCTGTCTTTTCATCGACTACCTTGGCTTCCGACGTTCGCGAAATTACAATGTTTGCTGGGTTTCCATCGGTATCTTCACCTTTTACGGTTTTCAGATCATCGATTTCCACTTTACCTGAAAACTTCACAGTAATTTTATTCTGCTCGGAAATGTTCCCTGCAATACCACCCACGTGGAACGTACGTAGTGTAAGCTGCGTTCCTGGCTCTCCAATCGATTGTGCTGCAACAACACCAACGGCTTCTCCAATTTGGACCATCTTGTTTGTCGCTAGGTTACGACCGTAGCACTGGGCACAGATTCCTCGTGTAGCTTCACACGCTAACGGCGAGCGAACTTCGATGGAATCGATAGGCGAATCGCCTATGGCTTTTGCAATTTCCTCGGTAATGTGTTCTCCTGCTTCGACAATGATATCTTTCGTAAACGGATGAACAACGTCGTTAAGGGCGGTTCTACCCACAATTCTCGCTGCCAACGTTTCAACAATCTCTTCATTCTTCTTCAATGCAGAAACTTCAATACCTCGTAGCGTATTACAATCGTGGATGTTTACGATTACGTCTTGTGACACGTCAACCAAACGACGCGTTAAGTAACCCGCATCTGCCGTTTTAAGGGCCGTATCTGCAAGTCCTTTACGTGCTCCGTGCGTCGAGATAAAATATTCGAGAATCGAAAGTCCTTCTTTAAAGTTAGAAAGAATTGGGTTTTCAATAATCTCACCCCCTCCTGCACTCGATTTTTTAGGTTTCGCCATCAGCCCACGCATTCCGGTTAGCTGTCGGATCTGTTCTTTAGATCCTCGTGCTCCCGAATCAAGCATCATATACACCGAGTTGAACCCTTGTTGGTCCTCGCGGATGCGCTTCATAGACAATTCCGTCAACTCTGCGTTGGTGGCGGTCCATACGTCAATAACTTGGTTGTAGCGCTCATTGTTTGTAATAAGCCCCATGTTATAGCTATTGATAATCGTATCAACTTGCGTGTTAGCATCTTCAATTAAGGTTACCTTTTCATCTGGAATAATAATATCTCCCAAGTTGAATGAAAGACCTCCTTCGAATGCATACTTATATCCTAAATCTTTAATCTCGTCTAAGAAATTAGCTGTCGTCGGTACATCCGTAACTTTTAATACGTCACCAATAATATCCCTAAGCGTTCGCTTAGTCAATACTTCGTTAACATATCCAGCTTCTGCAGGAACGTGTTCGTTGAAAATTACCCTACCTAACGTAGTGGTGACCAATCGCGTGATTACTTCACCTTTTTCATCGATGTCCTTTACACGGATCTTAATTTCAGCGTTAATTTCTACTCTTTTCTCGTTGAAAGCAATAATGGCTTCTTCTGGAGAGTAAAAGGTCAAGCCTTCTCCAATAACTTTACGTTCAGGAGTCGATTTTCTAAGCTTGGTCATATAGTAAAGACCAAGAACCATATCCTGAGAAGGTACCGCAACTGGCGAACCGTTTGCTGGGTTCAGAATGTTGTGCGATGCCAACATCAACAACTGTGCTTCTAGGATGGCTTCAGGTCCTAACGGCAAGTGTACTGCCATCTGGTCACCATCGAAGTCAGCGTTAAATGCCGTACACGCCAATGGGTGTAGTTGAATCGCTTTACCTTCAATTAGTTTCGGTTGGAACGCTTGAATACCCAATCTGTGGAGCGTTGGCGCTCGGTTCAACATTACTGGGTGTCCTTTCAAGACATTTTCCAAGATATCCCATACTACGGGCTCTCTTCTATCTATAATTTTCTTTGCCGATTTAACGGTCTTCACAATCCCTCTTTCAATCAGTTTTCTGATTACGAAAGGTTTGTAAAGTTCGGCAGCCATATCCTTTGGAAGTCCACATTCGAACAATTTCAATTCGGGTCCGACGACAATTACCGAACGGGCGGAGTAATCCACACGTTTACCGAGTAAGTTTTGACGGAACCTTCCTTGCTTTCCTTTTAAGGAATCTGAAAGTGACTTTAAAGGTCTGTTACTGTCTGTTTTTACGGCTGATGACTTTCTCGTGTTATCGAAAAGTGAATCTACCGATTCCTGAAGCATACGTTTCTCGTTACGCAAGATAACTTCAGGTGCTTTGATTTCCATCAAACGCTTAAGGCGGTTGTTTCGGATAATAACGCGACGATATAAATCGTTCAGATCCGAGGTCGCAAAACGTCCACCGTCAAGTGGCACTAAAGGACGCAATTCTGGTGGAATCACGGGAATGACTTTCATAATCATCCACTCCGGATTATTTTCCCGATTGGTATTGGCCTCGCGTAAGGCTTCAACAACTTGCAAGCGTTTTAACGCTTCCGTCTTACGTTGTTTTGAAGTTTCGTTATTTGCCTTGTGGCGCAAGTCATACGACAAGGCGTCTAAATCGATTCGTTTTAAAAGATCGATCAAGCACTCCGCTCCCATTTTTGCGATAAACTTATTGGGGTCGGTATCTTCCAAGTATTGATTCTCTGCTGGGATACCATCGAGAATACCAAGGTATTCCTCTTCGGTCAAGAAGTCTAATTTCTTTACTTCTTCCCCGTCTTCATATTTGGCGTTACCCGGTTGGATGACTACATAGCGCTCGTAGTAAATAATCATATCCAATTTCTTGGACGGCAATCCGAGCAAGTATCCAATTTTATTCGGAAGGCTTCTAAAGTACCAGATATGTGCAACAGGAACAACCAGGTCGATGTGTCCCACGCGGTCTCTACGCACTTTCTTTTCAGTCACTTCCACACCACATCGGTCACAAACGATCCCTTTATAGCGTATTCTTTTATATTTACCACAGGCACATTCGTAGTCTTTTACAGGTCCGAAAATGCGCTCACAGAAAAGTCCGTCACGCTCTGGCTTATGCGTACGGTAGTTTATCGTTTCGGGCTTAAGAACTTCTCCTCTAGATTCTGCAAGAATCTTTTCTGGAGATGCCAAGCCAATAGAAATCTGGTTAAATTTCTGTACTGTGTATTCTTTATTTCTGTTCATCATGATATAAAATAAACTTTGTTGTTTTGAATGAAATCACTACTGTGATTTCTGTAGGAATTGTATTTCACGCTTTCGCGGGAATCTTTTTGGTTGCGTGACCCTCACTTCGCAGGAGGACCTCTCTAAGATTCCCGCCTTCGCGGGAATTTATTCCTCTAACCTAATGTCCAGTCCGAGACCTTTCAATTCGTGCATCAACACGTTGAACGACTCAGGAAGTCCTGGCTCAGGCATCGTTTCACCTTTTACGATAGCTTCGTAGGTTTTTGCCCGTCCAATAACATCATCAGATTTAACCGTCAATATTTCTCTAAGTGAGGCAGAGGCTCCGTATGCTTCAAGAGCCCACACTTCCATCTCTCCAAATCGCTGACCTCCAAACTGAGCTTTACCACCCAGCGGCTGTTGTGTAATAAGCGAGTAAGGTCCAATAGAACGCGCGTGCATCTTATCCTCAACCATATGCCCTAGTTTCAACATATAGATAACACCTACTGTTGCTGGTTGGTCGAAGCGGTTTCCTGTTCCACCGTCATACAGATACGTGTGTCCGTATTGTGGCAATCCAGCTTCTTCTGTTAGCGCGTTTATGTGCTCTATTTCTGCACCGTCGAAAATTGGCGTAGCAAACTTGCGACCCAATTTCTGTCCGGCCCACCCTAAAACAGTTTCATAAATCTGTCCAATGTTCATACGTGATGGTACACCCAACGGGTTCAACACGATGTCCATCGGTGTTCCGTCGGCTAGGAAAGGCATGTCTTCCTCACGTACAATACGTGCAACAATACCCTTGTTTCCGTGACGTCCCGCCATCTTGTCCCCTACTTTCAGCTTTCGTTTTTTAGCGACGTAAACTTTAGCGAGTTTCAAGATTCCAGAAGGAAGCTCATCACCTACGGCAATAGTAAACTTCTCTCTTCTCAGGTTTCCTTGAAGGTCGTTTTCTTTAATCTTGTAGTTGTGCATTAAATCCGCAACCAACTTGTTGATCTCGTCATCTACAGTCCAAGTACCACCTGTTAGGTGCGTATATTCATCTACAGAGTTCAGCATTCTCAAAGTGAACTTCTTTCCTTTTGGGAAAACAACTTCACCCAATTCATTTGTTACTCCTTGTGCCGTTCTACCTCCTAGGATTTCGAAAAGTTTTTCGACTAATCTGTCTTGAAGTGCAACAAATTTAGCTTCGTACTTCGCTTCTAATTCAGCGATGTCTTCTTTATCCTGTGCGCGTTTGCGTTTGTCTTTAATAGCTCTTGCAAACAGTTTCTTGTCGATAACAACACCGTGCAACGAAGGAGAAGCTTTAAGCGATGCATCTTTTACATCTCCAGCCTTATCCCCAAAAATTGCGCGAAGCAGTTTTTCTTCTGGCGTTGGATCACTTTCACCTTTTGGTGTAATTTTTCCAATTAAGATATCGCCTGGATTCACTTCAGCTCCTACGCGGATCATTCCGTGCTCGTCCAGTTCTTTGGTCGCTTCTTCCGATACGTTTGGAATGTCATTGGTCAATTCTTCGTGACCAAGTTTTGTATCGCGAACTTCCAAAGAGTACTCATCGATATGAATCGAGGTAAAGATATCTTCACGGACCACTTTTTCCGAAATCACAATGGCATCCTCAAAGTTATACCCTTTCCAAGGCATAAAGGAAACCATCAAGTTTCGTCCAAGGGCCAATTCGCCTTTTTCTGTTGCATATCCTTGACAAAGTACTTGTCCTTTTTTCACCCTGTCGCCCTTGCTTACAATAGGTCTTAGGTTGATACAAGTACTTTGGTTTGTCTTTCTAAACTTGACCAATTGATAGGTTTTCGAATCACCGTCAAAACTGATCATTCGCTCTCTATCGGTACGGTCGTACTTAATTGTAATTTTGTTTGCGTCTACATACTCCACAACTCCATCGCCTTCAGCGTTGATCAACACGCGGCTATCAGAAGCTACTTGTCGTTCCAATCCTGTTCCCACAATAGGAGAATCGGCCACTAACAACGGTACGGCCTGACGCATCATGTTCGATCCCATCAACGCACGGTTCGCATCATCGTGTTCTAGGAACGGAATTAAAGATGCTGAAATCGAAGCGATTTGGTTTGGTGCAACGTCGGAATAATTCACTGTCGTTGGCTCCACCAATGGGAAGTCACCTTCCATTCGCGCCACCACTTTATCGATGTCGATCTCTCCATCCTTCTTCATCGGAATGTTGGCCTGTGCGATGTGCATGTCCTCTTCTTCCTCTGCAGATAAGTAAATCGGATCGCTCTTCAAGTCGATTTTTCCGTTTTCCACCTTGCGATATGGCGTTTCGATAAATCCAAGCGCATTGACTTTCGCGTATACAGAAAGTGAAGAAATAAGTCCAATGTTCGGACCTTCCGGTGTTTCAATCGGACAAAGTCTTCCGTAGTGTGTATAGTGAACGTCTCGCACCTCGAAACCAGCACGCTCTCTCGAGAGTCCTCCTGGTCCTAAGGCCGATAGACGACGCTTATGTGTAATCTCTGCTAATGGGTTCGTCTGGTCCATAAATTGAGACAATTGGTTTGTCCCAAAGAAGGAGTTAATAACCGACGAAAGGGTCTTAGCATTAATCAAGTCGATTGGTGTAAACACCTCGTTATCGCGGACGTTCATACGCTCGCGAATGGTACGTGCCATACGTGCCAATCCTACACCAAACTGTTGCGACAACTGTTCTCCTACTGTTCTAACACGACGGTTACTCAAGTGGTCGATGTCGTCAATCTCAGATTTGGCGTTGATTAATTCGATTAAGTATTTAACGATAGTAATGATATCTTCTTTGGTAAGCACTTGCTTATCCATAGGAATATCAAGACCTAATTTTTTGTTCATGCGATACCGTCCAACATCACCTAAGTTGTATCGTTGGTCGCTAAAGAACAATTTATTGATAATTCCTCGTGCGGTCTCCTCGTCTGGCGGCTCCGCGTTACGAAGTTGTCTGTAAATATGTTCTACCGCTTCTTTCTCAGAGTTGGTAGGGTCTTTTTGTAAGGTATTGTGGATAATTGCATAGTCAGCAACTAAGCTGTCTTCTTTGTGCAATAGGATGGTTTTTGTACCCGAATCGATAATCTCCTCGATGTGTTCTTTTTCAAGAACGGTATCGCGGTCTAATACAATTTCGTTTCTTTCGATCGATACAACTTCTCCGGTATCTTCATCCACAAAGTCTTCGTGCCAAGTTTTCAGCACACGTGCGGCAAGTGATCTGCCCACGTACTTTCGAAGTCCTGTTTTTGTTGCCCGCACTTCTTCGGCAAGGTCGAATATTTCAAGGATGTCCTTGTCTCTTTCAAAACCAATAGCTCGGAAGAGTGTGGTTACGGGTAATTTTTTCTTTCTATCAATATACGCATACATCACGCTATTGATATCTGTAGCAAACTCAATCCAAGATCCTTTAAATGGGATCACTCGTGCTGAGTATAGTTTTGTTCCGTTCGCGTGGAATGACTGTCCAAAGAAAACCCCAGGAGATCGGTGTAGCTGCGAAACGACGATACGTTCGGCACCGTTGATACAGAAGGTTCCGCTTGGTGTCATATATGGGATGGTTCCCAAGAATACGTCCTGTACGATTGTTTCAAAGTCTTCGTGCTCTTCGTCTGTACAATACAGTTTTAATCTAGCCTTCAGAGGCACGCTATAGGTGAGTCCGCGTTCGATACATTCTTGAAGAGAATATCTAGGAGGATCCACAAAATAGTCCAAAAACTCTAAAACAAATTGATTTCGAGTATCGGTAATTGGGAAGTTTTCCAAAAAGGTTTTGTATAGCCCTTCTTGGTCTCTCTCTTCTGATTTTGTCTCCAATTGGAAAAAATCCTGGAAGGATTTAATTTGGATATCCAAAAAGTCGGGATAATCCGGCCTGTTTTTAACAGAAGAAAAATTAATTCTTTCAGTTTGTTTTGTTGACATCTATGGACGGAATTTTAATTAAAAATGAAGTTTGAAAGTATATAAAAGGGTTAGCTCCTATATACGAAAAATAGGTTTAGACCTTCCCATCCGCTTAAAGGCGGGCGGGAGATCTAAACCTTAAGGTTTGGAACTCGATTGGCTTATTTAAGCTCAACCTCTGCTCCTGCTTCTTCTAGTTGTGCTTTTAAAGATTCCGCTTCGTCCTTAGAAACTCCTTCCTTAATTGGAGAGGGTGCGTTATCTACTAAGTCTTTAGCATCTTTCAAGCCAACACCTGTAAGGTCTTTAACTAGTTTTACAACTGCTAATTTTGAACCACCAGCAGCGGTTAAGATTACGTCGAATTCAGTTTGCGCTTCTTCTTCTTCAGCAGCAGCGCCACCTCCGGCAGCAACAGCAACTGCAGCAGCTGCAGGCTCAATACCGTATTCGTCTTTTAATATTTGGGCTAACTCATTAACTTCTTTAACTGTTAGGTTAACCAATTTTTCTGCAAAGTCTTTCAATTCTGCCATTTTCTATCGTTTTTAAGTAAGTGTTTATATAAGTGTAATTAGTGCTATAGTTTTAAGATTCTCTCTCGGATAGTGTTTTAACAATTCCCGCCAGTTTTCCACCACTTGATTTAAGTGCAGAAACAACATTTTTAGCAGGTGATTGTAACAATCCAATAATCTCACCGATAAGCTCCTCTCTCGATTTAAGCGCTGCCAAGCTATCTAAGTGTTCATCGCCCACATAGATTGACTCTTGGATATACGCCCCTTTTAAGAGTGGTTTTTCAGATTTTTTTCTGAATTCCTGAATGACTTTCGCTGGAGCGTTTCCAGTTTCGGCCAACATAATGGAAGTGTTTCCTTTCAGGATATCGGTTAAATCTCCAAAATCTTTATCCGTATTCTCCATTGCTTTTTGAAGCAATGTGTTTTTCACAACCGCAAGACTTACTCCAGCTTTAAAACAAGCTCTTCTAAGTCGCGTCGTACTCCCTGCATCTAAACCTGAAATATCAGCTAAGTAGATATTTTCGTTTTCGGTTAATGTTGCAGTCAAAGTTTCAATTACTTCTGATTTTTTTTCTCTGTTCATAACTTCAAATTTTACTGCTCAATAAACCTTTTTGTATCTACTTGGACTGCAGGACTCATGGTGCTGGACATATATATACTCTTCATATAAACTCCTTTAGTGACCTGCGGCTTCATTTTTACGAGGGTTGTTAATAATTCTTTTGCGTTTCCTGCAATCTGCTCTGCGTCGAAAGACACTTTGCCGATAGCGGCGTGAACAATTCCGGTTTTGTCAACCCTAAAGTCGATCTTACCAGCTTTCACATCTGAAACTGCTTTAGCTACGTCCATCGTTACGGTTCCTGTCTTTGGGTTCGGCATAAGACCACGTGGTCCTAATACTCTACCTAAAGGTCCCAATCTACCCATTACGCTGGGCATGGTAACAATAACGTCTACGTCTGTCCATCCTCCTTGAATTTTCTCGAGGTATTCGTCTAATCCTACGTAATCCGCTCCAGCTTCTTTAGCTTCTTCCTCCTTATCGGGAGTAACAAGCGCCAAAACTTTTACGTCTTTTCCGGTTCCGTGTGGAAGCGTTACAACCCCTCTTACCATTTGGTTCGCTTTCCGTGGATCCACGTTTAAACGAACTGCGATATCGATTGAGGCATCAAAGTTTACGTCGGTTATTTCTTTTATTAAAGCCGAAGCTTCTGCCAATGAATAAGCTTTGTTTGGCTCAATCTTAGCGCGTGCTTCTTTTTGCTTTTTTGTTATTCGTGCCATGTATTAGTTTCTTTTTATCAGATTAAAAAGGTGCTTCCCCTCTCACTCGAATTCCCATTGAACGCGCAGTACCAGCTACCATTTTCATAGCCGATTCCAGTGTAAAGGCATTTAAATCTGCCATTTTATCTTCTGCGATTCCTTGTACCTGTTCCCAAGTGACGGATGCTACCTTTTTGGCGTGAGGTTCTCCCGAACCTTTCTTCGCCTTAGACAATTCAAGAAGTTGTACTGCAGCTGGAGTAGTTTTTACGATAAAGTCGAACGACTTATCCTTGTAAACCTTAATCTCAACTGGAAGTACTTTTCCTTGCTTATCCTGAGTTCTAGCGTTGAATTGCTTACAGAACTCCATGATGTTAACACCGGCAGCACCAAGGGCAGGTCCAACAGGGGGTGATGGGTTTGCAGCACCTCCACGAACTTGCAACTTTAATACTTTACTGATTTCTTTTGCCATTGTTCAATTTTTAGTTTTGGTCTCCTCCAATTGGAAGCTAAAGGAAAACCTATATTAGGCGTAACAATTATACTTTCTCTACTTGCATATAGCTCAATTCTAACGGCGTCTTTCTTCCGAAAATCTTAACCATAACTTCGAGTTTACGTTTTTCTTCGTTTATTTTCTCAACAGTTCCGTTGAACCCGTTGAAAGGTCCGTCGATTACTTTAACCGTTTCGCCAACCGTATAAGGGATATTCACACTTTCTTCTTGAACCGAAAGCTCGTCAACCTTCCCTAACAATCTATTTACTTCTGCTTGGCGAAGCGGAACAGGCTCACCTCCTTTTGTTTCCCCCAAAAAACCGATAACTCCATTGATCGATTTTATGATGTGTGGGATTTCGCCACTCAGATTGGCTTTAATCATGATATAGCCCGGAAAGTAAACGCGTTCTTTACTGACCTTCTTACCGTTGCGAATTTGAATTACTTTTTCAGTTGGCACCAATACTTCATCGACATAGTCTTCGAGCTCCAATCGTCTGATCTCATTTTCGATATACGATTTGACTTTGTTCTCTCGACCACCAATCGATCGTACTACGTACCAATTTTTTGTATGTGTTGTCTCAGTCATTTTTAAGACTTGATCCATTCAAAATATAAACCTACAATCTTACTGAAAAGACTGTCCATGCCCCAAACCACCAATGCTAGGATAATCGAGAATACGGCTACCACAACAGTTAGTTTTTGAGCCTCAGCCAACGTTGGCCAAGTCACATGATTTTTTAATTCCTTGTACGATTCTGTAATATAATTTACCATTTGTCGTCTTAATAGATTATGGATAAAACTCGATACACGGTGCTGTTTTTAACGAGTATATGCGATTTTGCCTGTATCACTCGGACAACGTGTTGCGCTTTTTTCAGCACGGATGGAGAGACTCGAACTCCCGACACCTGGTTTTGGAGACCAGTGCTCTACCAACTGAGCTACACCCGTAGACCAAATTTGCTATAAAAGCCCAATAGGTATCCGCCAAATGGAGGATACCTATGAAGCGCTTTTATACAATTTCAATTACCCCAAGATTTCAGTAACCTGACCTGCTCCTACAGTTCGTCCACCTTCACGGATCGCGAAGCGAAGACCAACATTCATAGCAATTGGCTGAATTAAATCTACTGTAATAGTAAGGTTATCTCCTGGCATTACCATTTCTACTCCTTCTGGAAGGTTAATTGTTCCAGTTACGTCAGTTGTACGTACGTAGAACTGTGGACGGTAGTTGTCGTGGAATGGCGTGTGGCGCCCACCCTCTTCTTTCTTAAGGATGTATACCTCAGCTTTAAATTTATCGTGTGGAGTTACAGAACCTGGCTTACAGATTACCATTCCTCTACGAATATCTTCTTTTTCAATACCTCTTAATAGGATACCTACGTTATCTCCTGCTTCTCCTCTATCGAGAATCTTACGGAACATCTCAACTCCTGTAATGGTAGAAGTTAATTTCTCAGCACCCATTCCGATGATGTCAACTGCATCTCCTGTGTTTGCAACACCAGTCTCAATACGTCCAGTTGCTACTGTACCACGACCTGTAATAGAGAATACATCCTCAACAGGCATCAAGAAAGGCTTATCAACATCTCTTTCTGGAAGTTCGATCCAAGTATCTACTGCATTCATAAGCTCCATAATCGCGTCTACCCACTTTTGCTCACCGTTAAGTGCACCTAAAGCAGAACCTTGTACTACTGGACCATTATCACCGTCGTACTCGTAGAAGTCCAACAATTCGCGGATTTCCATTTCAACAAGCTCTAAAAGCTCCTCATCATCTACAAGATCCACTTTGTTCATAAACACAACGATTCGTGGAATACCTACCTGACGTCCAAGAAGGATATGCTCACGAGTTTGTGGCATCGGCCCATCAGTAGCAGCAACCACAAGAATGGCTCCATCCATCTGAGCAGCACCCGTAACCATGTTCTTTACATAGTCGGCGTGACCTGGACAGTCAACGTGCGCATAGTGACGATTTTCAGTTTCGTACTCTACGTGTGAAGAGTTAATCGTAATCCCTCTCTCTCTTTCTTCCGGAGCATTGTCAATCTCGTCATAAGACTTATGCTCAGAAAAACCAGCATCTGCCAATACCTTAGTAATAGCAGCAGTGGTAGTTGTTTTACCGTGGTCAACGTGTCCAATCGTACCTATGTTAAGGTGGGGCTTGGATCTATCGAATTTTTCTTTTGCCATTTTGTGTTAGTTTTAATCTTAGTTTATATTAGTATTCAATTGTATTAAAGCTTGAGCCAATGATGGGAATTGAACCCATGACCTCTTCCTTACCAAGGAAGC
>Ga0209075_1003306_pt1 | contig 13544 bp, 9 predicted proteins | sample Stecom2011_FD_187523 | JGI IMG/M metagenome (GOLD analysis project Ga0209075, IMG submission 187523) | Agricultural soil microbial communities from Utah to study Nitrogen management - Steer compost 2011 (SPAdes) (version 2) | ecosystem: Environmental > Terrestrial > Soil > Agricultural land... | reverse complement strand
CCTTGATGCCATAAACCGAAAGGTCTTTGTCCGAATCTAATAGCCTCTGAATTTTTGCCACGATGCCAGGCTGAAAACCTTTGAGGCCGGTATCCTTCGTCGGTCCAGATTTATCACTGGATCCGTCCTTGGTGGCCATGGGCCATTTTACACCTTTTTCATTGCCGTGCTGGTGATAATTCAGTTGAGCTAGCTGGGATCGCGATTCCCTCTGTGTTGGTTTACCCTTAATTTTGGGCATCGAACCACCTCCTAGTGGATAGTATGCCCGGGTCGTACCGTGCTATAATAGCAAGTAGAGGTGGGAGCCATGGAGAATATCCAAAACGATGTCAAACAGCAGATGCGCCAGCAAATTGAGGCCCAGGGGGAAATCTATTTTTGGGGCACAGTGGAGCAGGGCCAATTGGTCCAAGCGGAACCGATTTCCAGTGACGATTTTGCCCAGTTGCAGGGGGACCCCCAATTTCAGAGGGTTGTATTATATAATCATAACTGTGGGGATTTGACTCCCCGGGGTTCAGAAATTACCCAGGCAGCCCAGCTGTCCAAGGCTGGGATTGGCTTTATAATAATAAATGATGAGCTATCCCGCTGGTATGTGTTGACCGAGCCGGCCAAAGCTAGGGAGCAGGCAGCTGTTCACCAGCAGCAAGTGGAAGAAATTTTGGCCCCCGGAGGAAGGGTGGCTCAGGTCATGGACGGGTTTGAATCTCGTAGTCAGCAATTGGCCATGGCCAACGCCCTGAGCCATGCCCTGAATAGCCAGGAGCATGTCCTGGCCGAAGCCGGTACTGGCACCGGGAAAAGCCTCGCTTACCTGGTCCCTGTCCTGTTATGGGCCCAGAAAAGCAAAGTCCGGGCGGTAATTTCCACCAATACCATTAATCTGCAGGAGCAGTTAATCCACAAGGATATTCCTCTGCTCCAGCAAGCTATGCCTGGAGGCCTCAAGGCCGTTCTGGTCAAGGGTCGTGCCAATTATCTGTGTCGTCGAAAGTTCCGGGAAGTGCTTCAACAAGGGGATAAAATTGTCGATGAACAGGACATCCCCTCACTCCAGGAGATGGTCCACTGGGAGAAGACCACCAGGGATGGGTCAAGGTCTGATCTGAGCTTTACTCCCCGCTGGGAATTGTGGGACCTGGTCTGCTCTGATGGAGATACCTGCTTACGAATAAATTGCCCCTTTTTCCGCCAATGTTTTTTTCACAGGGCGAGATTAGAGGCGGTGGATGCCCAGATTTTGGTGGTAAATCATAGCCTGCTCTTCGCAGACATAGCCTTGCGCAGACAGGGCGGCGATACATCGGTTTTGCCCGAGTATGCCTGTATTGTTTTAGATGAGGCCCATAATGTCGAGCGGGTGGCCACCGATTGGTTGGGCGCCCGAGTTACACAATTTGATTTCAACCGGCTTTTGCATCGCCTGTGGTTGGCCAGGCGCAACAATAATCGAGGCCTACTGGTGACTTTAGACCAAAAACTGGCCAGCCTGGACCAGAACATGGCCCGTGACCTCATGGACACCATTCACCGCCAAGTAGTTCCCGACATCATCCGCTTGAGCGAAGCCGTTACTGCGTTTTTTACCGGTATCGCCAACTATTTGCTCCAACAGGGAATCCAGGACAAGGTGCGCCTAATCGGGGACTTTATCACTGCTCCCACCTGGCAAAGCCAGGTCACCAAGGGCCAGCACCTCTCTGTTCAGACAGACGAGTTTTGCGCCCAACTTGCTTCATTGCACATGAGTCTAGAAAACCTAGGTCCCCAAGCCTTTGAGGACCTAATTGGTCCAAGTATGGAATTGGCCGCCCTTCAGAATCGTTTAACTAACTTATCCAGGGACCTAAAGGAAGTACTGACCGGAGAAGACGATACCTTGGTGCGCTGGTTGGAACTGCGCAAATACCGCACTGGGCCAGGGGTTGTCCTTCAATTTGCCCCCCTCTCGGTGCGGCAAGAACTACGCCAAAATATTTGGGACAAATATAATTCGGTGATATTAACATCGGCTACGCTGACGGTGGGGCAAAACTTCGCCTATATTCGGGACCGGCTAGGCTTTGTCAAGGATCTGGCTGTCCAAGAAAGCCGATTTGAATCACCCTTCGACTATCAGCAACGGGTTGTACTGGGCATAGCCACAGATCTGCCTGCCCCCGAGGAAAAGGATTTTGTCCGCAAGCTGCCCCAGGCTGTGGCGGCCTCCTTGGCCGCTTCCCAAGGGAGGGCGCTGGTTCTCTTTACTTCCTTTGCTCTACTAAACATAACTGGGGCTGCCATTGCACCCAGACTTATGGAAATGGGCATCACTCTCTTACGCCAAGGGGCAATGCCCCGCCATATTTTGCTGAATAAATTCCGCCGGGATACGTCCTCGGTTTTGCTGGCCACCACATCCTTTTGGGAGGGAGTTGATGTGGCGGGGGAAAGTCTCAGCAATGTTATCTTGACCCGCTTACCCTTTACTGTTCCCGACGATCCGGTAACCCAAGCTAGAATGGAGGATTTGAAGAAACAGGGGAAGAACCCCTTCTACCACTTTCAAATCCCCCAAGCTGTGTTGCGTTTTAAGCAGGGTTTTGGCCGCCTAATCCGGACCAAACAAGATAGCGGAGTGGTCCTGGTCTTGGACAAGCGAATTCAGACCAAGCGCTATGGGCGTTGGTTTTTGGAGGCTCTACCTTCTTGTCCCATCAAAAGCGGTCCGCTAAAGGAAATATTGACTTGGCAGCAGGACTTTTTGCAGAAATAAATAAAGCCCGAATATGGGCTTTATCTACTAGCAACAGCCGTTGATTAGTGGGCAATCTCCCTGGCATTGTTGGCAGTGCTCAAACTTTGCCTCGTCTTCCATGGGTTGGGGGTCGTTACGCAGGGCCTTGCGCAACTTTTTGAGTACCAAACGCCTCCCTCCTTTCAAGGATTAGTATGCCCTAATCGTCGGTTTCTGGTTCTTCTTCAAATTCATTTTGGTCCTGGGCATCGGGTTCGTTTTCATCATCTTCATCCTCTAGATCCTCATCTCCCTCCTCCTGATTCTGATCTCCGGAATCCGGTGGGGTCTCTCCTCCGGATCCGTGAAGCCAGCACTGTAAATTTTGCATCCAGGGCTGGCGCCGCACCCAGGCACGAAGATGCTGAGGACAATGGGGATTGGCAGGCAGTCCGGTGGAAGTACAAATTTCAATCAAATCTCCACCATGCTGTTCACATCTCTGCTGAGGTTCGGTACCGGGCAAAAACAGTTCTACATAGGTTTCGGGACAGAAATGGGTGGCCAACTGGCCACTGTCGGCACAGACAACGGCCTCATGGATATTGTCCGGTGGAGAAAAATCCTGGGGCGTTTGACCGTCATAGTAACGGTTCATAAAATCCTTCCAGGCCGGGACAGCATCTTCCACAGCATTGCTGAGTGCACCCGGAAGAGCCTGCCCTGGAAGGTCAAATCCAAAAAAGATGGTGGCCAAAATATCCTTGGTATAGCCCACAAAGACAGTACCAGTCACTACTCCTTTGTCATTAGAAGCCGTGCCAGTCTTGCCGGCCACAACAGGCATATTGCTAATGCCTTGGACACCTTGAAGCATATTGGTGGTGATATAAGCAAGTTGTTCATCCAGGACTGGCTGGCGTGGAGGTTGAGCTTGATAGATTTGGATTCCGTCTCTGTCGCGAATTTCTTGAATGGTGTAGGGGGCAACCGCATAGCCGCCGTTGGCAAAGGGTGCATAGGTCAAAGTCAAGTCCATGGGAGTGGACTCAGGTCCCAAGGGCAATTGCAAATCTGCCGCTGAGCCGATATTGTTTTTTCCCAAAGCCGGGTTGAGCCTGGCCACCATATCTAAAAATTTATCCCGGCCGATGTCATCGGCAACCTTTACTGCCACCACATTGCAGGATTCCTCCAGGGCGCGGCGAATTCGCAGCTCTTGATTGTGGTATCGGCCGCCATAGTCACTGGGGCGGTAGGGATCAGGGTTTCCATTGGGGTTGGGAAAATCTGTTTCAGAGCAGAGTACAGTGCTGGCTGCGGTATAGCCGTTTTCCAGAGCCGCGGCGTAGAGGGGCCCTTTATAGGCAGAACCCATATCGTAGACTCCTTGGTAGACCCGGTTATATGTTCCTGTTAGCTCCACGCTGCCCACCATGGCCATTATTCCTCCGGTGCTGGGATCTAGGGCTATCAGGGAGGCCTGGATATCTGCCTCCTCTTGGTAAGCCTCCCCCCGCTGCTGGATTACCTGTTCCGCAGCTGCTTGGGCGGGAAGGGAAAGGGTGGTGTGTATTTGCAACCCCTGGTTGTAAATTAGATTATTTAACTCTTGGTGGCTTAAATCTCGATAGCGACGGTGTTGACCTAGAATTTCTAGAGCTTCGTCTACCACCTCTTGACGAAAATGCCGGGCGCGAGCAACCCGCTCCTCATGTTCCACCGCCACCAGTTCACGTTCTTGAGCCTGTTGGCGTTGCTCTGCATTGATATAACCCAGTTCTTCCATGCGAGCCAGGACGATATCTCGGCGCTGATGGGCCAGCTCGGGATTGTTGACCAGCGAATAGAGGTTGGGCCCTCGGGGGGCACCGGCCAGCATTGCTGCCTCGGCTAAATCCAAATCCCTGGCCGACTTGTTAAAAAAGTACTGGGAAGCCGCTTCGACACCAAAACGTCCATGGCCAAAGTAAATTCTGTTTAGATAGCGTTCTAGAATCTCGTCTTTGGTAAAGTGACGTTCCAATTTTATGGCATAAACTGCTTCCCGCAGTTTTTTGTCCAAGGTTCGGGCGGGACCGCTGACATGAAGAAAATATTCGTTCTCAGCCAATTGTTGGGTAATAGTACTGCCACCCTCCACCACCCGTCTGTTTTTTATATTGCGCCAAAAGGCCCGGGCGAGGCCGCGAAGATCGATACCGAAGTGATTCCTAAACCTTGAGTCCTCGATGGCAATTATTGCATTGGTCAAATGGGGAGACATTTCGTCTAAACTCACCACTTGGCGAATTTCGGTGGCCAGTAGGCCAATTTCGTCGCCGTCCCGGTCTAAAAGCAGAGAGGGCTCCTCCAATTGGCGAGCTAAATCTATGGATTGATAAGTTACAAAAAAGTATACTCCCCCGGCGATGGCCAGGCCTATGGGGATCAGAGCAAGCAATAGCAACAGCCTCGCCAACTTTCGTTTCCGCAGCATTATCACCTCCTTGGAGGCTAGCTTTCTAGCCTTATAATTAGTATCCCGAAATCCGGAAAAGATATAAAGGTAAAAATAATACCAATGAGAAAAACTTCAAAATGTAGGGTTAGGTGGTGGTGACGGAGGAACAATCCGGGAAATTATTAAGCATCCCCAGGTTTCGAGGGCTGTGCTGGTGGAAATTGATGGGGAGGTTATCCATTACTCCCAGAAGTACTTGCCAGAGATATCTCTAGCCCTGGATGACCCCAAGGTGGATGTGCGAGTAGAGGATGGCATCGCCTACCTTCAACAGCGACGGGAGGAGTTTGATGTAATCCTAATCGATTCCACCGAACCGGTGGGGCCGGCAGTAGGTCTATTCAGCCGCCAGTTTTATGCCTCGGTATACAGGGCCCTGCGCCCCCAGGGTATTTTAATTGCCCAAACAGAGTCTCCTTTCTTCAATCAGGACATATTACTCAGGGCCTACTCTGGCATGAAGGCTGAATTCCCCATTACTCGGACCTACCTGGCCAGCGTTCCCACTTATCCCAGTGGCCTGTGGAGTTTTACCCTGGCATCCAAACGGTGGCATCCCCTGGAGGACCAGCGTCAGCCTCCGCCAGGTTTTAAGAGCAGGTACTACACACCGGAAATCCACTGTGCCAGTTTTGCCCTGCCCCAGTTTGTCCAGGAAATATTGGAGCAAGCCTAATGGAATGGGGTAGGGACAGCGTCCGGGGCCAGCCATTCATGGGTGCCAGTGCAGACCCCGGCGCCGACAATGTTCTATTGGGGGCACCCATGGATTTCTCCGCCAGCTTTCGCCCGGGGTCTAGATTTGGGCCCGAGGCGGTGCGTCAGGTATCCTATAATTTGGAGGAATACAGCCTAAAGCTTGAAAAAAGCCTTGACAGTGTAGATTTTTTTGATGCAGGAGATTTGTTGCTACCCTTTGGCAATGTAAGCCGCTCTTTGGATTTAATTGAAAAGGCTGTGACTCAAATCCTCCACCATGGTCAGAGGCCCTTCATCATCGGAGGCGACCATTTAACCACCCTTCCTTGCCTCAAGGCTTTTTCCCGCCAGTACTCGGGCTTAAACCTTGTTCATATCGATGCCCACGCCGATTTGCGGGATCGGTACATAGGTGAGGAGCTCTCCCATGCCACAGTGGTCGGGACTGCTATCCGCACCTTACCTTTGAATGAAATCTGGCAATTTGGCATACGTTCAGCCACCCAGGAGGAGCATAGATTTGCTCGCCAAAACACCAATTTCTTTCCCTTTGAATTGCTTCGGCCTCTGCAGAAAGAATTGGCACATCTTACTGGCCCCCTGTATATAACACTGGATATTGATGTGGTGGATCCTGCCTTTGCTCCAGGTACAGGCACCCCTGAAAGTGGTGGCATCAGCCCCACCGAGCTCTTCACCAGTTTGGAGCTCTTGGGACAATGTAATGTAGTGGGTTTTGATTTGGTGGAAGTGGCGCCGGCCTACGACAATTCTTCGATAACTGCGGCCTTGGCAGCAAAAATTATTCGTGAGGCACTCTTATTATTTGGCAAGCAACCTTAGGGTTGCTTTATTCCGCCCCCGCGTGCCCGTTTTCGGGCATTAAGGGCAAAAAAAATAGCATGGGGGGATGGTTATGGAATCGGCTCTGTTACAGGTAGTGCTGAGTCATAGCAATGAAGGAATACATATGATTGATACTGAGGGGATAACTCGCTTTTACAATGAGGCGGCAGCGGTCATGGATGGTCTGGATTCCAGGGATGTCTTAAATAAACATGTCTTACAGGCTTTCCCTTCGTTAAATAGGGATACCAGTACGCTTCTCCAGGTATCCAGGACCGGCAAGCCCATCATCGACCAGCAGCAGATATATACCAATATTAAGGGGCAAGAAATAATAACCATTAATACCACCCTGCCCGTTTTTGGGCAGGGCAGGCTGCTGGGTGCTGTGGAAGTCGCTCGGGATATATCCCGGGTGCGAAAATTGGCAGAACAAGTCCTAGATCTGCGGCGAAAATTAGACGTTAGTCCCCCACCAGATCGGGCTCGTCAGGCTGCTAAGTACACCTTTGACGATATAATCGGGACCAGTCCCGACTTGGAGAAGGTACTGACCCAGGCCAGCTTGGCAGCCCACACTGATTCACCAGTACTGGTCACCGGTGAAACTGGTACGGGTAAGGAACTACTAGTCCAGGCCATCCATAATGCCAGCCTGCGGCATGGAAGCCCCTTTGTGGCCCAAAACTGCGCTGCTTTACCTGAAAGCCTACTGGAGGCCATTTTGTTTGGTAGCACTAAGGGCAGTTTTACCGGCGCCCAGGACCGCCCCGGGCTATTTGAATTGGCCCATGGAGGAACATTATTTTTAGATGAACTAAATGCCATGCCCCTACAGCTTCAAGCAAAACTTTTGCGGGTACTGGAAACCGGGGTGCTACGGCGTTTGGGGGGCAGCAGCCGTCGCCATGTGGATGTGCGAATCATCACCGCCATGTCCGAGGATCCTCTCGGCGCTTTGCGCCCCGATTTATATTTCCGCATCAATGTGGTCCGGCTCACCCTTCCTCCTCTTAGAGAAAGACAGGGAGATATACCCCTGCTCTGTCAACACTTTCTTCAGCGCTTCAATGCTAAGCTGGGGACAAGGGTCACTGGCATAGCCCCCGAAGCCATTCAGGTATTGAGGACATGGTCGTGGCCGGGAAATGTCCGAGAGCTAGCTAACCTTTTGGAGGGCATCTTAAACTTTCGCAGCACCGGTCAAATTACTTGGGAGGATTTGCCCGAGGAATACCGAGAAAATCCAGATGGCAAAAACTTGCGCAGGGAGCTGGCCCGGGTGGAGAAGCAAATGATCGAATCGGCCCTACGGGAGACCAGGGGAAATATCAGCCGGGCGGCCCAATTATTGGCCATTCCCCGCCCCACATTGCAGCGCAAACTGGCCAAGTTGGGGTGGCATGGAAATTGCTATAAATAAAAGAGAACAAATAAAAAGGGGAGTGATTTTTATGAGTAAGCAGGGTTGCCAGTATGGCTCCCACAGGAGCATTGACCCCCAGGGCTCATTGCCCCAGCCTGCCCAAAAAATAGACAATACCATGGACATTTGGGACAATGAAATACTGGTGGATGTGGAGACATTGAACATCGATGCTGCAAGCTTTCGGCAGATGGCTGAACAGGCCGGCAATGACCCCCAAAAAATTGGGGAGATCATTCTTGACACTGTGGCAAAACGGGGTAAACAGCACAACCCCGTCACCGGTTCCGGTGGAATGCTCATTGGTCGCATTGCTGCCATCGGACCCGGCCTAAATACCAATGTCACAGTGGGAGATAGAATTGCCACCCTAGTATCACTATCCCTCACGCCATTGAGGTTAGAAAAAATAATAGCTATTCACCCTACTACCTGTCAGGTGGATGTCCAGGGGCAAGCTGTGCTCTTTGAAAGCGGAATCTTCGCCAGACTGCCCGGCGACATGCCAGAAAAGCTGGCTTTGGCTGTTCTGGATGTGGCTGGCGCTCCTGCCCAGACCGCCAAAATAGTCAAGCCCGGGGACACCGTTCTGGTCATAGGCGGCGGTGGAAAGTCTGGTATGCTTTGCCTCCATGAAGCAAAGAAACGGGCAGGGGTCAATGGAAAGGTAATTGCTCTGGATTGGCCGGACACAGCTGTGGCCAGAATCCAGGAGCTGGGTGCAGCGGACTATATCATTCAGGGCGACGCCACCCAGGCTATTTCAGTGCTAAAGGAAGTTCAGGAAATAGCTGAAGAATTGTGCGATGTTACCATTAATTGTGTGGATATCCCTGGAACAGAGATGACATCCATTCTCTCAACCAAGGATGGTGGAATGGTTTACTTTTTCAGCATGGCCACCTCCTTTACTGCGGCCGCCTTGGGTGCCGAAGGAGCAGGGAAAGATGTTACCATGCTGGTGGGCAATGGATACACCCAAGGTCATGCCGAGACTGCCATCCATTGCCTTAGGGAAAACCCTGTGCTCCGAACTATATTTTCCGGGCTATATTCATAAGGAGGAAGAGCATGAGTTATAAAGATATTGCCCTGTACAAAGATGTCACCCAGGAACAATGGAATGATTGGCATTGGCAATTGCAGAACAGGATTAGCGATGTAAACACACTGAAACAGGTAATACAGCTGACACCCGATGAAGAGGATGGGATTCGCCGGTGTTTGGAATCCATGCGCATGGCCATCACACCCTATTACGCTAGTCTGATGGACCCAGAAGACCCCAATTGCCCTATCCGGCGCCAAGCAGTGCCGGTGGCCAAGGAATTGCACAGAGCCCTCACCGATATGGATGACCCCCTGGCCGAGGACACGGATTCCCCTGTGCCGGGCTTAACCCACCGTTATCCCGACCGGGTGCTGCTATTGGTTACTGATCAATGCTCGATGTACTGTCGTCACTGTACCCGGCGGCGCCTGGCAGGGGCCACCGATCGGGCCCTGCCCCAGACCCAAGTTGACCTGGCCATCGATTATATCGCCAACACCCCCCAGGTCAGGGATGTCTTGATTTCCGGTGGGGATGGATTGCTGATTTCCGACCATCATCTGGAGACCATCATCAAAAAATTGCGGGCAATAGAACATGTGGAGGTCATTCGCATCGGAACCCGTGTTCCTGTGGTCATGCCCCAGCGTATCACAGATTCTTTGGTGAATATGTTGAAAAAATACCACCCCATCTGGGTAAACACCCACTATAATCATCCTAAGGAATTGACTGCCGAAGCAGGTGCTGCCTTGGCCAAATTAGCCGACGCCGGAATACCCTTGGGCAATCAGTCGGTTCTGCTGCGAGGGGTAAACGATTGTGTGGGTGTGATGAAAAGTCTGGTCCAGGGCTTAGTCAAAAATCGAGTTAGACCCTACTATATATATCAATGTGACCTGTCTCGGGGAATTGAGCATTTCCGCACCAGCGTGTCCAAGGGAATCGAAATCATCGAGGGTCTGAGGGGGCACACTTCCGGTTTTGCGGTTCCCACCTATGTAGTTGATGCCCCTGGCGGTGGTGGAAAGATACCTGTTATGCCCCAGTACTTGATTTCCCAATCCCCGGAAAAGGTGGTGCTCCGGAACTATGAAGGAGTCATAACCACCTACGCCCAACCAACGGACTATCACTCACCGGATTGTAGCCAATGTGAATACTGCCAAGAATCCGTGGGTGTATTGAGCCTTGTAGAGGGAAAGGAAATTAGTCTGGAACCTTCCAGTTTGGAAAGGAAACAGCGGCGTAAGTGAATAAACTGTTGGCCCTGGCCGTCCGGCATAAGGCAGTAGCGGTGGTGGGGCTGGCTAAAAACACCGGCAAAACTGTGACGGTAAACTACTTGGTTTCCGCCGCCTCCCATCTGAACTTGGGCTTAACCTCCACCGGTCGCGATGGCGAAACCTTGGATATACTTAGCGCCGAGCCCAAGCCTTCCATTTACCTCCCCCGGGGTACAGTTCTGGCCACAGCTAAGGATAGCCTGCGGCGGGGTACGGCCCGTTTGGAGATACTGGCTGCCACGGGGCTAAGCAATGCCCTGGGGGAGATTGTCCTGGCCAGGGTGCGGGAAGCTGGCACAGTGGAGATAAGCGGTCCCGAGCGCACTGTGGACCTAAAGAAGACAATTGCCTTGTTGAAGCAGCGTGCCGATTTAGTCATCGTGGACGGGGCCATGGACCGGATCGCTGCATCGGCTCCCACGGTGACCGACGCAGTTATTTTGGCCACTGGCGCCGTGGTGGGCCGGGATCTGCAGACAGTGGTTAGGGAGACGGTGCATGTTGCCCATCTGCTGATGTGCCCAGAAGCCGAATCTCTTTCCGCCGAAGCCCGCGGTCTAGTGGCCTCGGGTAGAATCGGTTTGCAAGACAGCCGAGGAAATGTTAGGGCTTTGGACCTGCCCACAGCGGTACATGCTCCCTTAGAGTTGTTGGATTACCTGGATTTGGAGCATAGACGTCTCCTATTGGGGGGTGCCCTAACCGACGAAATGGCAGAGCTTTTGCTTTCCGCTTCCCGTCGAAATCGGGGTATGGAAGTCATTATCAAGGACGGGACTCGTATCTTTGTCCAGCCGGTCCGGTGGCAAAAATTGCTCAGGGCCGGGGTAAAAGTGAGGGCTTTGAAAGCCATGGAATTATTGGCTGTTACCGTCAATCCCTTTGACCCTTGGGGCCGCCAATTGCCGGGGCCCCAACTGGTGGAGTCTTTGCGAAAATTATTACCGGGATTGCTGGTTTTAGACCCTTTGGGGGAGGGAGGTAGCTAATTTGTTTATCGACGAAACCACTGCCCAGCGCATCGGCCTGGATAGGGTTTTGCATCGGCTTCAGCCCCTTAGTCCCTATGGCAAGCTGATGAAGGAAAAGCAGAAATACTTTGCTCCGGGTTGTGAGGATATACTGAGACGGGAATGGCAAAGGGTGCACTCCCTGGTTCAGGCCTGGGACCTTCACCGGGCAAAGTTCCAAAATGTCGAACTGGTTTTCCATACGCTTCGGGACATAAGGGCGGTGGTGCGCAAGGCTTGCAACGGTTACGTCTTGGAAGACGTAGATTTGTACGAAATCAAATCCTTTATCCAGGGGACAAGGGAATTGGAGAAGGAGTTAAGCGAAATTTGGGCAATTCCCCCTTCATTGCGAATTCCCCCAGTCCCTCAATTGTGGGGACGCCTGGCCCTGGGAGGCGAGGGCGGCTTTTATTTGGATGATAGCTTTGCCCTGGGCTTGGCCAGCTTACGCCGGCAAATGCGCCAGCTTCAGACCAAGCTCGCCGGAGCCCGCCGGGAGGCCCAGCTCAGGATTGCCAAGGAAACCGGCAGGAGCTTTAATCATCTGGGGAGGCTGCGGGTCAGCAAGTTGGATACAGAAATATTGGAACAGTTGGCTCAGCGCAGGGATCTGTTGTTGGCTTCTGAGACCTATATGGAAGTGGAATATGTACTTCGGGATAGCCAGGATATGGTGGCCCTGGGTGGACAGCTACAGGAGACCCAACAGCGGATAGAGGCTTTGGAGCATCGGGTGCGCAAGGAACTGACCCAGTCGGTGGTGGCTAGCTCCCGGCGCCTGCTGGCAGCTTGTCGTCGCCTGGGTGGGATAGACCTGCTTCTGGCCAAGGCACGCTTAGCCCGGGAAACGGGGGGGAGTATGCCAGAATTACAAGCCGCCCCCCTGGAGCTGGAGAGCTTTGTCAATCCCGTTGTAAACGAGTTCTTGGCGGAGCAGGGCCTCAGTTTCCAGCCCTTGTCTTTAAAACTGGGCACCACAGTGACTGTTATTACAGGGGCCAATATGGGAGGAAAGTCAGTTTCGTTAAAATCCTTGGGACTGGCAGTGGCCATGGCCCAGTGGGGTCTTTTGGTCCCCGCTCATAGCTTTAGGTTTTCCCTGCGTTCCTTTGTCTTTTATTCGCAACAGGACGAAGACCCAGGGCAAGGCCTCAGTACCTTTGGCACCGAGATTAACTCTTTGGCAGAGGTGCTTCCCCGTCGAAATGAGCCAGGGTTGTTTTTGCTGGACGAACCAGCCCGGGGTACAAACCCCTGGGAAGGCAGTGCCTTGGTCAAAGGGCTCATTGCTTGGCTGAGGGAGGGAAGCAGTCTTGCCTTGGTGGCTACCCATTTTCCAGGCCTCTTCAATATGGAGCAGGTTACCCATTTACAGGTGGCGGGATTGGCGGAGGCAAATTTGGAACAATTGGAAGATTTGGGTGCGGAAGGAATTCGGAGCCTGCAAGAATTGATGGACTATTCCCTGGTCCCCGGGCATGGCAAAATTCCCCGGGATGCCCTTAAGGTTGCGGCGTTTTTGGGTTTGGACCCGGAGATTTTGTCCCGCGCGGCCCAGGAACTGGAAAGTTAGCTTCAGGAGGTGGAAAGATGAAATTAGAATTAAACTCGGCAACTGTGGAAGCCTGCAGAGAAGCGGCTCGGCAGATTGCCATCGATGTGCAGGAATTTATCCAGATCAGGACCACAGAAACGGTGGAACGAACGGTACTACGTTTGATGGGCATCAACGATGCAGTAGATGGAGTACCCATGGCCAATATTATTGTAGATATCATCGTCTCCCAAGGTGAGCTGGGAATGGGGGCAGCATACTGGTTGGGTAATGCTTGCCGACATCTGGACCTCAACCCAGCCCAAGTTGCCCAACAAGTCGTTAATGGGGAACTGGACCTCTTTTCTCTCCCCCGCACTGAACCCCGCAAACTTCGCAGTTATTTAGCTGAGCTGGCTCAGCCTGGGCTGGAAAAAATCAGATCAAACCGGAAGCGGCGCCAA
>Ga0209075_1003305_pt1 | contig 13544 bp, 14 predicted proteins | sample Stecom2011_FD_187523 | JGI IMG/M metagenome (GOLD analysis project Ga0209075, IMG submission 187523) | Agricultural soil microbial communities from Utah to study Nitrogen management - Steer compost 2011 (SPAdes) (version 2) | ecosystem: Environmental > Terrestrial > Soil > Agricultural land... | reverse complement strand
CCCCGGCCAGATGGTTCCGGCTTTCGAGCAGGCCATGATGGAGGCCGATGTGGGCGAGATTTACGGGCCGGTGCGGTCCCAGTTTGGCTGGCACATTCTTCAGGTAGAAGAGCGCCGGCAACAGGATGTGACCGCCGAGAATCGGGAGTCCCAGGCCCGGCAAGCTATCTACCAGCGCAAGTTCGAAACCGAACTGCAAAACTGGCTCAGGGAAATTCGCGATGAAGCCTTTGTCGAGTTCAAGGGAGACTACGCCGACCTGAACCCGGCCAGTGAGGAAAACGACCCGTCATGACGACACCGGTGATTCTGGCTTTGACCGCCGGCGAGCCAGCGGGCATCGGGCCGGAACTGTGCCTGCAATTGGCGCTTGAACCGCGCCAGGCCGGCATCGTGGTGGTGGTTGGCAAAACGCTGCTGGCAGACCGTGCCCGGCAGCTTGGCCTGGCCATAGAGTTACACGACTGGCACCCAGGCCAGGTGCCGGACACCCGGGCTGGCCACGTGTCGGTGTGCCATGTGGAAGGCTGCGCGTCGACAGTCGCGGGCCGGTTACACGCCGGCAACAGTCAGTATGTGCTCGATACCCTGACCACCGCCGCCAGGGGCTGCCTGAACGGCGATTTTGACGGTATGGTGACCGCGCCGGTTCACAAAGGCGTGATCAACGAAGCCGGAATCGCGTTCAGCGGCCACACCGAGTTTCTGCAGGAACTCTGCGGTGTTGAACGGGTGGTGATGATGCTGGCTACTGAGGAATTACGAATGGCGCTGGTAACCACCCACTTACCCCTGAAGGACGTATCTGCGGCCATTACCCCCGAACGGTTGACCCAGGTAACGCGCATTCTTAACGCCGACCTGAAAACCTTTTTTGGCATCGACCAGCCGCGCATTCTGGTAGCGGGCCTGAACCCCCATGCTGGTGAGGGTGGCCACCTGGGCCGGGAAGAGGTCGAAGTGATCGAGCCGACCCTGGATAAGCTCCGGGCCGAAGGTATTAAACTGACCGGCCCGTTGCCGGCCGATACCCTGTTCACCCCCCACTGGCTGGATAACGCTGATGCCGTGCTGGCCATGTACCACGACCAGGGCCTGCCGGTACTAAAATTTCAGGGCTTTGGCCGGGCGGTCAACATCACCCTGGGCCTGCCCATTGTCCGTACCTCGGTAGACCACGGCACCGCCCTGGACCTGGCCGGCACCGGCAAGGCCGACGCCGGTAGCCTGCACACCGCCATTCGCGTAGGCGAACACATGGCCCGCTGCCGCCGGGCGGCTATTGCCGGAGAGTCATCATGAGTAACCATCCTGGCCACAAGGCCCGTAAACGCTTCGGCCAGAACTTCCTTCATGATCCGGGCGTGATCGAGAAGATTGTCCGGTCTATCAATCCGAAACCGGACGATGCCATTGTCGAAATCGGCCCTGGTCTGGGTGCCATCACCGAAGAGATTCTGGCGGTTAATCCGCGCCTGCAGGTGGTGGAGCTGGACCGGGACCTGATTCCGGTGCTGCGCACCAAGTTCTTCAATTACCCGGAGTTCCGGATTCACGAAGCCGATGCCCTGAGTTTCGATTTCAGCCAGCTGGTGGTCGATGGTCGCCCACTGCGAATTGTCGGCAACCTGCCCTATAACATTTCAACACCGCTGATTTTCCATCTGCTGGCGCAGTCCGGGGTGGTCCAGGACATGCACTTCATGCTGCAGAAAGAAGTGGTGCAGCGGCTGGCGGCCACGCCGGGTGACAATAATTATGGCCGACTGGGTATCATGGCCCAGTACTTCTGCAAGGTGCAGCCGCTGTTTGAAGTGGGCCCGGGCGCTTTCCGACCGGCTCCGAAAGTGGATTCTGCCATCGTCCGGCTGGTGCCCCACAAGGAACTGCCGCACCCGGCCAAGAACCTGAAGACCCTTCAGGCCGTGGTGCGCACCGCCTTCAACGCGCGCCGGAAAACCCTGCGCAAGGCGCTGGCGGCCCTGGTGACGGTGGATCAGTTGCAGTCGGTGGGTATCAACGACGGCCTGCGGCCGGAAAACCTGAGCCTGGCCGATTACGTCAAGATTGCCGATTTGCTGGCGGACTCCGGCCCGCTTAACGTTGAGGTGGATGAGGTAAGTAATGACTGACTACGCCATTGGCGATATTCAGGGCTGTTATGACCGGTTACGGGATGTCCTGGCGAAAGTGGACTTTTCGCCCTCCCGGGACCGGCTCTGGGTGGCCGGGGACCTGATTAACCGAGGGCCGGCCTCACTGGAAACCCTGCGCTATATTGAAAATCTGGGCGCCGCCGCCGTGGTGGTATTGGGCAATCACGATTTGCACTTGCTGGCGGTTGCCCTGGGTGGTCACAGCCCGAAGCGCAAAGACACCCTGCACGACATCCTGGACGCACCGGACCATGACCGCTTGATCCACTGGCTGCGCCAGCAATATCTGTGCGTGCACGACGAGAAGCGTAATCTGGTTATGGCCCATGCCGGGCTGCCTCATATCTGGAGCGTGGACCAAGCATTGGCCTGTGCCCGGGAAGTAGAAGCGGTGATCAGGGGCGACCAGGCGCAGGACTATTTCAGCCAAATGTATGGCAATCAGCCGGAGCGCTGGTGTGATACCCTCACCGGTATGGACCGTTGGCGAGTGATCACCAACTACTTCACCCGGATGCGCTTTATCGCCGAAGACGGCAGCCTGGAGCTGGCCACCAAGGAGTCGGCGGATAATGCACCACCGGGCTTCGCGCCCTGGTTTACCTACCCCCGGCAAGACGATGTAAAGGTGATCTTCGGCCACTGGGCTGCGCTGGAAGGCAACACCGGCAGCGACCGGTTTATCGGCCTGGATACCGGCTGTGTCTGGGGTGGCGCCTTGACGCTGATGAACCTGGATTCCGGGGAGCTGATTCACTGTGACTGCGCTTAAAACCTCAGAAGCGGTGATTCGCTGGGCTCTGGTGATGGGTGCTGTGGGTGGCCTGTTGGCGGTGATGGCGGGTGCCTTCGGAGCCCACGGTTTGCGCCACGTAGTGAGCGAGCGGGGCCTGGAAGTGTTCCAGACTGCTGTGAATTACCAGATGTATCATGCCTTGATACTGGTGGCGGCGAGCCTGATGCCGGCCCTGGGCTTGTCCCGGCGACTGCTGGGTATTGCTTGCGGCTTCTGGCTCGCAGGCATTGTGCTGTTCAGCGGCAGCCTGTATCTGCTGGTGTTATCCGGCCATCACTGGCTCGGGCCGGTTACGCCCATTGGCGGTGTCTGCTTCATGATTGGTTGGGCCCTGCTGGTTGCTGCGGCCCTGAAAAAGTAACGGAGGTGATCCGAACCATGCAGGTTCAGGTAAATGGTGAGCACATGGAACTCCCTGGTGGAGCAACCATTGCGACCTTGATTGAGCATCTCACGCTGGCCGGGAAACGGGTCGCGGTTGAGGTCAACGAAGATATTGTGCCCCGCAGTCAGCACCCGAGTTTCACCCTGAGCGATGGCGACCGGGTGGAAGTGGTGCATGCCATCGGCGGCGGTTAAGTTTGCGTTCCGCTGAACGCGCCCCCTCTTTTCACTGAACTCAGGTAGGTTATGACAGATACCCCGGAAATCCAGCTCCCCGAAGACAAACCCCTGGAAATTGCAGGCAAGGTGTACCAGTCCCGCTTGCTGGTGGGCACTGGCAAGTATCACGACCTGATGGAAACCGGCCACGCCATCGAAGCCAGTGGTGCCGAGATCGTGACCGTGGCGGTGCGCCGTACCAACCTCGGCCAGAACCCCGACGAGCCGAACCTGCTGGATGTCATTTCCCCGAGCACCTACACCATCCTGCCCAACACAGCCGGCTGCTACACCGCCAAAGACGCGGTACGCACCTGCAAGCTGGCCCGGGAGCTGCTGGACGGCCACGACCTGGTGAAACTGGAAGTGCTGGGTGAACACAAAACCCTGTACCCCAACATGCCGGAAACCCTGACCGCCGCCGAAGAGCTGATCAAAGACGGTTTCAAGGTGATGGTGTACTGCTCCGACGACCCGCTGCTGGCCATGCGTCTGGAAGAAATGGGCTGCGTGGCCATCATGCCCTTGGGTGCGCCCATCGGCTCAGGCCTTGGCATCCAGAACCGCTACAACATCCGGCTGATCGTTGAGAACGCCAAGGTGCCGGTGCTGGTCGACGCGGGTGTTGGCACCGCCTCGGATGCCACCATCGCGATGGAGCTGGGCTGCGACGGCGTGCTGATGAACACCGCCATTGCCCAGGCCAAAGACCCGATCAAAATGGCCAACGCCATGCGCCTGGCCATTGAAGCCGGCCGCGAGGCCTACCTTGCTGGACGTATGCCGAAGAAGCTGTACGCCAGTGCGTCGTCACCGATTGACGGCACTTTTTTCTAAAAAAATCATAAAACATTAGCCACGGACGGCACGGACCTGCACGGACAAAAAGCGTAGCCGGAGTGTCCGTGCGGGTCCGTGTTGCCCGTGGCCAAAAAAACAGAGCGCTGTAGTACTGATATGACCACTCAAAAAACCAGCCGGCGGGAGACCATCCTGCAGGCCCTTGTTGAATTGCTGCAAAATGACCCGGGGGCCCGGATCACCACCGCCGGCCTGGCCAAAACCGTGGGCGTTACTGAAGCGGCCTTGTACCGGCACTTTCCCAGCAAGCGGAAAATGTTCGAAGCCCTGATCGAATTTGCCGAGGAGGCGGTGTTCTCCCGCTGCCAGGTGGTGCTACAGGAGCAGGAAGACGTTCGGGTTCGCCTGCAGCAGCTGGTGCATCTGGTACTGGTGTTCGCCGAGCGTAATCCGGGTTTGTGTTGCGTGCTGACGGGCGATGCCTTGATGGGCGAGGATGAGACACTGCGCAAGCGTGCGTCCCAGTTCTTCGAGCGTTTGGAAACCCAGTTCCGCCAGACCCTGAAAGAAGGCGAGATCCGCCAGAGCTTGCGGCCTCGAACCAGCGCGGCTCGCGGTGCAGATTTTGTGATGGTGTTCCTCGAAGGCCGCATACAGCGGTTCGTGCGTTCCTCGTTCTCCCGCTTGCCTTCGGCTGATTTCGACGAGGCTTGGAGCTTGGTTTCCGAAGCTGTTTGGGGTTGAGGCTTGGTGTTCGTCTACCCCTAGCCTGTCGAATTTGGGAGTGTTGTGTTCGGGGTTTGCCTTCGCAGAAACGCTACAAGCACGTCCGTGTGCGCTTCGCTCCGGCCATCCCTGGCCTTCGAGATTCTGCGAAGGCAAACCCCGAACACAACGCTCGGATTTCGGTGATATACCCAATTCACTGACACCGAACTGGATTTATCGCTGGTTTACAGAGAAAAGTGGCGCTGTTAATGCGATTCCCGTGAAGTTCGAAAGGGCCTCCAGCCAGTGCCTAACCACGCAGATTGCACAGGCTAGGCGTTCCCAAACTCCAAATCCAGACTGCCAGAAACAAGCACCTCAGTCTCAGTCATAACCCGAGGCAGAACGGAGTATGGACCGCACGGGCTCCCATACCGCCGGTGCAGAGATCAGGATGTCGCGGCCCCAGAGGTCGGCCGGGTAGCCATCGGGCACGTCGCCGAAGTGGCCCACGGTGGCGCCAGCTTCCCAGGCGATCAGGCGGGCGGCGGCGAAGTCCCAGGGGCTGACGTTCTCGTAGTAGATATCCAGACGGCCACAGGCCACCCAGCAGATGTCCAGGGCCGCCGAACCAATGCGGCGCAGGTCCCGGCATTGGTGAATCATCGCATCCAGTCGGCGCACCAGCGGTTCCAGGTTGTCCTTGGTGTAGGGGAAGCCGGTGGCAAACAGGCTTTGCCGGGGCTCCGTTGCGCCGCTGTGGCGAATGGGCTGGCCGTTTAACGTGGCGCCTTCGCCCTTGGTGGCCCGAAAGGTTTCGCCCGGAAAAGGCGCGTGCACCACACCCACCTGAACCTGACCGCGCTCCGCATAGGCAATCGACACCGCCACCTGCGGGTGACCGTAGGCGTAATTTACTGTGCCGTCGATGGGGTCGATGATCCACAGCGGCGTGTCCAGCTCTTCTGCCTGGGACAAGTCCGGCATGGTTTCTTCAGACAGGATGCGGTGATCGGGAAAGCGTTCGCGGATGGCGCCGGTGATGAATTCGTCGGCCATCACATCGGCGTGGGTAACCAGTTCGGTCTGCTGCTTGTAGTCGGTACGCAGAGTGTTTTCCTGGCGCTCGTGGAGGATCAGCTCGCCGGCCTCCCTGGCCAGGGCTTCGGCAAAATCGGTGATTTCGCGCAGGGAAACGGAATCAGACATGGCACCCCCAGTTGAACAACGTGAGGGTGCCAGTCTAGCACGGCTCGGCTTTACAGACTGCTCAGCCACTTCTCCATCTTGTCCATGGCCAGCACAATGCGCGGGCAGGCCTGTTTGACGAAATCGTCACCAAGCGCCTGTTCAGCGTAGTCGCCACCGGCCAGCGCCAGGGCCTGGGCACCGTCGAAATCGACGAATGCCAGGCGGGCACCCATGTGGTCCGGTACAAAGCCGAAGTCGCTGGACGGCAGAATGGCTACGCCGGTGTCTTCCAGCAGAGCGGTGCAGAACGCCTGGGCGGTCTTGATATCCCTCCGGGCCAGTCTGTCGCTGAAGCTGGAGAAATCCGGGAACAGGTAGAAGGCCCCCTCTGGCTTTTGCACCACTGCACCCATGGCGCTCAAACGGGTGTAAACGTATTCACCCACCACTTTCAGCACCCGACGGGACTGTTTCAGGTACTCGTCGATGTCCTCGCCACCGTCAAAGGCAGTGATGGCGGCATGCTGGATAGGCGCTGCGGTGGAGGTGAAGGTCTCACTGGCAATGATGGCCATGGCGTCCTGCAGCGGGCGCAGTTCCGGCGGGAAGATGAAGGTGCCCAGGCGCCAGCCGCCGGCACCCAGCCACTTGCTCATGCCGGTGCTGATGATGGTGCCTTCCGGGTAATAACGGGCGATGGATTTATGCTTGCCCTCAAAGTGCACTTCACCGTAGATCTCATCCGATAACAGTATCAGGTTGTACTTGCGCGCCACGTTGGCGATGGCCAGCAACTGGTCGTCGGTGTAGGTGCAACCGGTGGGGTTGGACGGGTAGTTCAGGATCAGGATACGCGGGCGCGACGGGTCGTCCCGGCAGATGATGTCCAGTTCTTCCGCCGTCAGCTGCCAGTTGTTTTCCGCGTGGGTGGGCAGCCAGTGTACCGAGCGGCCGATGATTCGGGCCTGGGGCGCATAAGATACCCAGCTCGGGCGCGGAATCAGCAGGTCACCGTAGTAGGCCAGCTGCAGAATAAACAGCAGCTCTTTCGAGCCCGGGCCGATCAGCACGTCTTCCCAGGTGCAACGCATACGCTCGGCCCGGTTAATGTAACCGGCAATGGCTTCGCGCAGGCCCTTTAGACCTTTCACCGGCAGGTAATCTTTCTCGTGGGCGTGCTCTTTGAGGGCATCAACCACGCGCTCGGGTACCGGGAACGGCGACTGGCCCAGGCCAAGTTTGATGATGTCCTTGCCCTCGGAACGTAGCTGGTTGCTCAGCTCGTTGATCCGCAGGGTGGAAGAGGGCTGAATGCCCCGAACGTTCAGGTTGATGGCGAAGCGGTGGTCTTTTTTGATGTCCATTGTCCCGGTCTGTTGGTTGGTGGTGACAACGGCAGTATAGGAAACCCAAACATATCTGTGATACCAGTGCGGATAGGGGATTGCCGAAGGCTCGGGCGAAACTTTCGTCGAATCCCCTGTCTATCCGGCGCTATCGGTCTTTGATCCAGACTTCCACTCGGCCGTTACGTTGATTGCCGGTGCCGCCCACCGGCATATAGTGCCCATAACCAGTGTAGGCGACCTGGGGCAGGCCTGCCTCGTTTAACGCCTTGCGCACAGAGAGCGCCCGTAGTTCGGAGATCATCTGGGCCCTCAGTTCATGGCTCTGGGTGTCGGCGAAACCGATCAGCAACAGGTCTTCTGCTGAGCGTCCTTGCGCTTCGAGATAATGCTTCACTCGCATCAGGTCACGTTGAGCCTTGTTGTCCAGTTTGGTGCGGCCTTCGGCAAACCGGAAGTTTACGGTCAGCCGTTGGTAGTTCTCGGTCAGGCGACGGAAGGTGAGTGGCACAGAGGCATCGAAGTCCGGTTTCACCGCAATCGGGTTCTGGGAAATAAACCCGGATTCGGCCACCAGGGCCTGGCCGTTGGTGCCCAGGGCAAACTCGATCAACTGGGCGGCCAATTCCGGCGTGCGATCACCCATGGTGTACATGAACAGCCGCCTGGACAACGGGTAGTCCTCACTGGCGACGGTCAGCTGGTTCGGTTTCAGGGCGGGTGCGTTGCCGTCGGAAACCGCCAACAGCTTGCTGTTGCGTACCGAGGCCAGGCCTGAGAAACCGATTCCACCCGGGTCTCGGGACACATCATCAGAGAGCTGATCATTGGATTCGTAACGCATTGCCGAAGAATCCAGCGGGTATTTCTTGCCCAGCACCAGGGATTTGAAGGTGTCCCAGGTACCGGAGCGGTCGTCCCGCGCGTACAGGGTGATAGCCCGGTTGCTGCCTCCGAGCTCTGACCAGTTGCGAATCTCACCGGCATAGATCTGGCCAATGGTATCGATGCTGAGCTGATTGATCGGATTGGAGGGGTGTACCAGGATCGCGAGGCCATCAATGGCAATCACATGCTCGCTTTCCAGTGCGGTGAGATCGGCTTGCGCACGCACCTGGTCGGCCTCGGATGGCTTTACCGGCCGAGAGGATGCCCAGATGCCGGCCCGGCCGCTGGCGAGGGTTCGAAAGCCGGTGCTCGAGCCATGTGCCGCCACCAGAACACTGAGATTGCGGCCGCCGGCGCTGGCACTGAGGATTTGTTCATTTTCCTCACCAGTGGGCCGGCTGCTGGGGTTGTTGTCGCCCAGCTGCTGTAGATACCCGGAGACCAACATGGGGGCCAGTGTGGCGCCAACGGTGTTCGACCCGTGAATTTCAAGCTCATGGGCGGATGCCGGAGACAGCACGACCGCCGCGAGAACGAACAGGCAGAGAGTGAAAAACTTCCTTGGTGGTTTCGCCATTAGTTGAAAAACCTATGTATAACAGATGGTTGAGTAAGAGGAAGCATGCTTCAGAATTATGACATTTGTGTTTCAGTCGGTTGCGGTAAGCGGACAAGAACAGGCACCTATGTAATAAAGTGTTAAGCAGGCCGCTGAGTGATTGGTCTGGCTGGCTTATAGTGGCGTATCCCCGGAAACAAAAATAAACAGTGCGGGAGACTGTGAATGATTGCGACAACGCTTGGTCGGGGTGCCGAATCCGCCCCGGCATCGGCAGTATCACTCTTCGGGAGGGTGCTGTTGGTGGACGACCATGCGCTGTTTGCTCAAGGACTGGCGGGTCTGATTCAGCAGGAGATGCTGGCAGCGCAGGTGAACATTGTCTCGTCGGTTGAACAAGCTGCCGATGCCCTCAGGCACGATGACAACATTGATCTGGTGCTGCTGGATGTCGCCCTCAACGGTGAGGTGGGGCTATCTCTGTTCGCCCGGCTGTCTGGTCAGAGTGCCAAACCGCCCATTGTCATCATTTCCAGCAGCGATGACGAAGGGACGGTGCGAGCCGCCAGGGCCGCCGGTGCCAAAGGTTTTCTTGCCAAATCCGCAAGCAGGGCATCACTGGTGCGAATGATGCGAGCAGTGGGACAGGGGCAGAGCTACTTCCCCGGTGGCCTGACGGCTTTCGCTACTGACGACCTTCCCCTGACGCCAAGGCAGCGGGAGGTATTGGCCCTGCTGGCTCAGGGCTTCCCCAACAAACGCATCTGCCAAAGCCTGGACCTGACTGAACACACCGTGAAAACCCACCTGAAGGCGATCTTCACCCAGCTTGGTGTTCACAACCGGACAGAGTGCGTTAACAAGGCTCGGGCGCTTGGCTGGTTGTAGTGGCCGGTAGCTCAACCCAGAACACGCTACCCTGGTGAGGCCGGGAGTTGACACCGCACCGGCCATTCATCAGGCCGGTGAATTCCCGGACGATGGTCAACCCCAAACCAAGCCCCGGGCAGGGAGCCGGGCTGGCGCCACGGACGTAGGCCTGGAACAACCGCTCCCCCAGCTCTGGCGCCACCCCTTTGCCGTTGTCGGCTACCTGCAGCCTTACCTTGTGGTCATGGCATTGGCTGCTGACGGTAATGGCATTGCCACCGCTATGGTCGGCCGCATTGATCACCAGGTTCTGCAGTATGCGCAGCAACAGGCCCGGGTCAGCCAGAACGGGGTATCCGGCAGGCTGTGGTTCGATGGTCAGAGTGATATTGCGTTGGCCGAGCGTCTCGTTCATCAGGTCGTGTAGTTCCTGAACCATGGCCTCGAGGCTGACCGGCACTATTTCAGGTTGGATCATCCCTTCACTCAGGCGAGCGCTGTCGAGCACGGTTCCGAGCAGGCGGCGTAGCTGGGCCACCATATCTTTGACTTGAGCAATGACCGAGGTCTGATGGCCATCCTGTTCGCCTGGTTTCAGATTTTCCAGGGTGATGTAAATAGCATTCAATGGCTGGCGCAGATCGTGGCTGGCGGCGGTAATCAGTTCGGTCTTCCGCCGGCTTTCAGCTTCAGTGGCCTGGTGCATCAGATCCAATAGCTGGCGGTCCAGAAAGTGCGCACGATGCCGGTATTCGCTGACCCAGGAACCTATCATGCCGATGGCGTTGGCGGTCAGCAGAAAGAAGCCATTGCTCAGGACGGCGGGGGTGGGCGTGCCCGTAAAGGCCTCTGTGCTCAAGTAGGCGATGACCAGAAAACCGGAAGCGGTGGCCGCGGTTTTGAATGGTAGGCCCATGGCGAAATAGCCAAACATGAGCATCAGGATCATGCCCTCATAGGGCAGCGGATAGTCCTGTTTTCGGGCTGCCAGGATGATGGCGATCACGCCGACACCGCCAACAAGGTAGGCGGTGATATACAGTTTCTCGAATGTCTGGTCTGAAGGCTTGTCCTGATAGGCGAGTATGAGCACCAGGATGATCATCGGGCAGACCACGGCCAGGCGCACCCCGGCGGTTATGCTCGCCAGCTCCGGAGGCAGGGTGAGAATGTCTACGATGGCATAGACCAGGTACAGGGCCAGGCCCGCAATCGACACCGGCCTTGCCCGTTGTCGGATCATGGCTGATCTGGATTCCCGGTAAACCGTCTCCAGACTGGCGGAAAAGTTCAGAGACCTGAAGCCCAGCGCTTGCTGTTGTTGGATTTGTTCAGCGTTCATATCGGGTCCTGCTGCGTTCCTGCCCGATTGTAATACGTGGCAGCGCCGAGTTCAGGCGCTGCCGCACATTATGATCCGCTTTGATCCAGCAGCTTCAGTCTTGCCCAGGTCTGTTCCTGCTCATCCTGGAAGTGTTGCTGTAACAATTGTTCCTGATGTTGCTGTTGTTCGGCATCCACGAGACCGCCGGCAACGCTGCTTTGCAGATCTTTCCGGAAGCTTTCGAACCGGGTCTGGAAGGCTTCCTGTTGCTGGAGGTAACTGACGACGCCGTCAACGCTCTGGCGATCGAGCCCCAGCTCGGTCAGTTGTTGTCCTGCCGCTTCCGGGGAGCTTGCCGACTCCACGGCGAGAACCCGTTCCTGGTGCTGTTGTGCGCTGGCTTCCAGCCGTTGTTCGGTGGACTTCAGGGTGTCGGGCAGTTGGTTTCGGTGCCATTCCACCAGGGCCTGTTTGCCCTGATCGGTCAGGTCGGCCCGTTGCTGGATGGCAAGGGTGGCCAAGGTGTATTCGCTGTAGGCTTCTTCCATTCCGAAGAAGGCTTGATGAGCGTCGGGTGCGAAGGTTTGTTGCCGCAGACCCTTCAGTTGAGCCAGGGCATTACCCAGAGCAGAAAGCTGATAGGCCGGTTCATGCTGGCGGGCCGGGTCCAGTTCGGTTTGCATGACCTCCAGCGAAGCCTGTTTGTAAGCCAGATATTGATCAAGCAGGGCCAGGGCTTGCTGGGCGGCGGGTTCTGGCAGGTGTTGGCGGGCCATTTGCTGAATCTGGCCGATGGCGGTTTCCGGTGATACCTCACCGACGGTGCTCAGGAAATAATCGAAGAAATCCCTGACCTCCAGATTCACGATCAGCTGACCGTTGTCGTCCGCCTGCAGAACGCCGTCTATATCGGTACCCTGCAGTGAGGGCGCAAATGGGTTGGAACCCAGGGACTCCGGGGTTCGGGTTTCAGCAACCGGTGCGCTGGGGGCGAGAATGGCTGTCGGGGCAAGGCTGGTTGAACCAGACTGCTGAGCGGCCTTTTCAGTTGCCTGCTGAGGTGTTGTGTTGGCGGTGCCCGTATCTGCTTGCGGCGTCAGTGCCCACCAGAGGCCACTGCCGGCCACAACAGCCAGCAGTGCTCCGGGAAGCACCCATCGGCGCAATGCGATGGGTTGTTTCGTCATACTATTCTCACAATCCGCGGTTCTTCAAACGGTTGGCATGGCTGCGGTACAGGCTCACGGGGTTGGTCCAGAGTGAGCGCGCGCCGAGCAGGTGGTTGATGGCGTCGACATGGTTCATGTCGTAATGGGTGCCGATCACGTTGCCCATCATGGTGGAGCAAACACCCACCAGGCCATCGCTTGGCTCGCTGCCGAAAGCCAGGGACGTCACACCCAGGAATGGGTCAGTGATATCGAGAACGTTGGTCCAGATGCCGCGCCCGGTCCAGGAGAAGAACTTCACCCGGTTGCCGTTGATCCAGACGTCCTCATCGGTGCCGGCGCAGGCATTTCGGTTAACCCCTTTCCAGCCCAGGGCATTGTTCAGACTGGTGGTGCCCGGGGTAGTCAGGGTTTCCAGAGCGGCCACGCCATCCTGTGGGTTGTTGGAGCCGGACAGAGCGTTGATCAACCCTCCGAGGGCATTGGCGATGGCATCAACGCCACCTTCCACGTAACTGCCGGGAGGCAGTATGCCCCGGATGACATCGGCGACTTTCGAGCCCTTGTTAACACCATTGATGGAGGTAACAGAGGCAATGCGGTGTGGAATCAGGGAGGCGGTTACCCGGGAGGTGGGCGCGCCCTGGCTGTGGGCCATCAGGTTGACCTTGGAGTGACCAAGACTGTTGACGTAGTTGGCCAGCTGTTGTCCGCGCTGTTCACTGCTATTCACAAACGAAACACTGGCGGTGTAGACCTTTGCGCCACTGCGCTCAAGGTTCCAGGGGATGGTGTGGAAATAGTTGACCAGACCACCGATGGTGTTGAAACCGGTCACACCGTGAACCAGCACAATCGGGTGGCGGGTCTGGGTGTAACTGGCGTGGCTCACCATTGAGAAGACCAGCATGAGGGCCGCGGCCATCAGCCGGAAAGGCATGGCAATTCGCATAAAAGACTCCTGTTGTTTTTGTTGGTTGTCGTAATGCAACGAGGAGTATTGCCCGGCGGTCGGGTCTGGCGTAATCGCCCATTTGGGTGAGGTGAAAGGGTGTACGTGTGCTGGGCTCAGAACCGGTGGGGTTCCAGTTCCATGTGCTCAATCTGTCGGCCGAGCATGATGATGCGACCGG
>Ga0209075_1003304_pt1 | contig 13545 bp, 8 predicted proteins | sample Stecom2011_FD_187523 | JGI IMG/M metagenome (GOLD analysis project Ga0209075, IMG submission 187523) | Agricultural soil microbial communities from Utah to study Nitrogen management - Steer compost 2011 (SPAdes) (version 2) | ecosystem: Environmental > Terrestrial > Soil > Agricultural land... | reverse complement strand
AAGAACCTTTTTTAGCACCACTACCACCACCGCCATAATTGGTTCCGATGCTGCCTGCTGTATTTCCTGTAACACCTATACCTCCTGCTCCTGTATTTTCTGCTCCTATACTTCCAACCGTAGCTGTATATCCTGCATTTCCACCTTTTCCACTAACTGTATCTGCTCCAGGTGCTCCTGAAACTCCACTAATTTTTGTATCTCCCACCGAAGCGTCTGCTGATCCTCCAGCCCCTCCGGATCCTAAGGTTACTCCGGTAGTAACAACCGCTCCAACTCCTCCTTTGGCCAAAACAGTCGAAGGATTTTCAAACCAAGTATCTCCTCCATCCTTACTATCGCTACCACCCTGTCCTCCATTACCAATAGAATAAGGTATCAGATTTGAAGGAGTAGTACAAATAGTGCTTTGTACATAAGCACCTCCGCCTCCACCTCCGCCACTGAGTAAGCTACCCAAAGTTCGTCCACCACCACCTCCACCACCAACGGCTTCCACGGTAATTTCGTACACATTGTCTGGCACAGTCCATGTTCCAGAAGTTGTAAGTATTACCTCCCAACTTCCGTCAGGTTGTTGAACAGGTGTTTGCCCCCAAACAGTTGCTGTAACAAACAAACAAAACAACAGCAAAGTATCTGACAATCTCACGTATAATTTTCTCATAATATATAGTAAGTTAAATAATCTATAATGTGTTTATAATCAGTAAAGCAGACTTTACTAAATACCGAGCAAAAATAATTAAAAAAAGTCAATAGAATATACAAAAATCAGAAAAAGTTAAAAAATCCTGAAATAAATGAAAAAAAAACACATATAATCAAAATACAGAAGCTAATGCGGTCGGCTCTATCGAATGGAATTCAGTAAAAATCAGCTTTAATATTTATGAAAACTTAGGGCTTATCTGGCCTTAGCAAGTCTATAATATTCGGCTAATTCTCCGGTAATTTCATTTTTATCTTCATCCAGTTGAATAAGCGCACCTTCAACAACTTTGTACGAACTTAAGAAAGCCTTATCATCTTTGAGTGTAACTATAAACCCTGTATTATCCCACTCAAAAGTTCCTTGGGTTTGGAAAGTTGAATCTGTATCCTCTTCAAGATATTGATGTTGGGCACTAAAGGTATTGTCTGAGTTAAGAGTAATAGTTACTTTGATTCCTTCGCAATCAGCACAAGGCAGTACTCCTTGGTAATCACCTGACCAGTCTAACGAATTTTGAGCAGTATGCTCTTCTATAAACTCTGGAGTAATCGAATTATCTTCTGTATTATTTTGTTGTTTACACGAATACAATCCGAAAACTAAAATCAAGGATAATAAAAATATACGTAGTTTCATAAAAATTATAGTTTATTAATAAATTACATCTTAAGAAAAGAAATTCCAAGATATTCCAAAGCGCACAATAAAGTCTCGATAAGGCTGATTAGGAGTGGCATAAAAGTTATATCCAGTAAAACTAGAGTTAAAGTGTTCTGCTTTTAGATATATTTGAGCCGTAGAAACCTTCGCATTAATAAAGAAGTCTATAACCGGAAAATTTCCGATTTGCCTATTGTTCTGCACATAAAACTCCCCTATTACACCGTTATAATCATTCGCATAATATTTCGTAAAATAATTTATAGAAAAACCGGTTTGAATATACATAGCTTTATTGAACACATAATCCGAAAAATATAGCGTATTTCTTGTTATAATCTGCGGAACATTCAAAATATCATCATCTTGCACCACCTGCTGGTACAAAACAGTGTTGTCTAAAGCAAACTTTCCGAGTCGGAATTCTTTAGCCAGCTTTACTCCCAAATAATTAATGGATTTGTCGTATTGCTTAGGAGTAGTTATCAACAGATTTTCGTCTGTAGCATCATTCGAAAAGTATAAAAAATCACTGATATTCGAAACTTGCACCGAAGCATCAAACCACTTTAGGTCTGCCTCGACTTCTATATTATTGATTTTTTGATTTTTAAAATTATTATACCAATTATACCCTATATAATTGCTTTGATATAAATTATAGTTTAAGTCCGGAAGTTTATTGATATTTTGGTATCTAAAATTTATCAAATTACTTTCGTTTATTTTATAGCGGGCAAATAGGTCAAGGTTAGAAAGGTTCTGATCTCCCAGCGAACGAGAATACATAAATATTCCTTTCCAATTATTTTTGTAATAGGTATATTCACCTCCGAGTGAATTTACGGTTTCTGATATTTTATTAGGAATCAACACGTTATTATGAGAAAAAACAGCTTTATTATAATAATAATTGTGTCTAAAATCATCAACAAAGAACATAAAATCTCCTAAGGTCTCGTTTTGATAAACTGCTCCTATTCGATTATACATTCGGTTATAATCGGTTTTGTCATAAATATCTCCCGACACATACGAAGCTCCCAATCGCTCACTCGGAGTTTTTTGCATAAACTTAAACTCTTTACTTTCGTATATAAAACGATGTGCTACAGTAAGATTATTTTCTGATTTTTCTTTGTTTATCCGAAAGGAATGATCCACAAAACCTCTGGTTCCTTTGAGCAACGAAGTAGCATCTTTGTAAAACACATCCAAGCGAGGCCGGTCTGTAAAAGGTTCTTCTCCGCTTTCAAAATCAGCTATATTTATAATTCCTCCGTTTTCTCCGTTTTCAAAATCTTGGGCCGTAATATGATAATTTCCGACATATCTTTTTCCTTCAGATTTATAACTACTAGTAAAACGAAAATTTCCGTTACTCGAAAGCGAATTGATATATTTTCCGACAGAGCGAAGTCCTTTATAAGCAATAGAAAAGTTCAACTTTTCGGATGTATTTATAGTGATAAAAGCATCGAGCATTTGTCCTTGTTCCATCACCGACTTGTAGTGTAAATCTGTCATAGGCGTAGGAACGTGATAATATTTTATGTCTTCGACCTGCATATAAGCAAAGTGCTTGCCTTGAAATCCCATTTCTGGATAAGGATTAAAATCTGCCAACCCAAAGTCGAGCCTATTGTATGGTTGCCCTTCGTTAGGCAAAGGCAACAGCCCAAACAAATCTTTTCTTAAGTAGTTAAAACGATATTCTCTTTGAATAGTTAAAGTAGTATCTACAGCTATAGTGTCTCTATTAATTGAGATGATTTTGTACCAGTCAATAGGAGCTTTCGGAGTGAGACTTAAAGTCGATTCTTCTCCGAATTGAGATTTATTCAAACTATCATTCAACCTGTTTGCATCTGCTCCTCTGTTGATGTTTCCTCTCCCTAATTCGGTTTGGGAAAAAACAAGCACAGGAACCATACAAATCAAAAGCAATAAAACTTTTCGCATTCTTCTTAATTAGAACGACAAATGTAAGAAATTTTTAATTTAAGACTCTGTTTAAAGTAGATTTAACTATGCTTTTTAGCAGATGTAAAAAGAAAAAAAACACATGCAGACTTCATTGATTTAGGTACGACTATTTTTAGGAAAAAATAATTTTTTACTTTGTATATGAAGATATTATTAAAAACCTTACTTTTGGAGATAGGGAATTTCAATCTATTCTTATGCAAATACTTTACAAGCACTACTTCTGGTTAGTTTTAGCCGTTTTCGGAACACAATCCGTTTATTCTCAATACACAGACATCATCAACTCGAATCGTCCTGGCGAATCATTTGCTGCCTTTTCGGTAGGAAAAACAGTAGTTCAAACCGAAGGAGGTATTTCGTACATCAACGAAAAACATGATGCAAACGATGCTGAAATCAGTGGTTTTTATGTAGATCTTGACATCCGATTGGGCTTTTGGAAAGAAGAACTCGAATTTATAGCCGATTTACAATACCGAATGGATACCTATGAGATTCCCGGAGGAGATTCATCTAGTAGAAATGGACTAAAAAACTCCGCTTTAGGATTTAAATATTTAGTGTATGACCCGTTCAAAAATTATGAAGAAAAAGTAAATCTTTATAGCTGGAAAGCCAACCAAAAGTTTAAATGGAGACAATTTGTCCCTGCTGTGGCTGTTTATGGCGGAGTAAATCTATATTTATTAGATAATCCGTATATTAGCAAAGATGAAGGCTATTTGAGTCCGAAAGGAATGATAATCTTACAAAATCACTTTACGGGAGGCTGGGTGTTTGTTACTAACTTGTTAGTAGACAAAATCGGAACCGACTATATGACTTTTGGCGGAATATTTACTACCACTAAAAGTTTTGACGAGAGATGGAGTGGTTTCTTAGAATTTCAGGGGTACAAAAGCGACTATTACAACGACATCATCCTACGTGGAGGTGCTGCTTACCTCTTTAGCGATAACATACAGCTAGACATCTCTATCGGTAAAAATTTTAGAGATTCAACCGATGTGCTTTATGGAGGAATAGGAATTTCGTGGAGATCTACCGTAAATTACCAAGACATAAAGTTGTTTAAAGACGATGGAGTTAAAAAATAAAACAAATCAATTTTTTAATAATAAATGATAACAATTAAAGAAGTTACAAGGCGTAGCGATTTACTTCGCTTCATAAAGTTTCCTTTTAAATTATATAAGGACAACCCTTATTGGGTGCCTCCTATTATTAAAGACGAACTTCGTAGCTTTTCAAGAAATAATCCGATTTTTGAAAAGGTTTTGGTCAAATACTTCTTGGCTTATAAAGATGGAGAAATTGTAGGTCGTGTAGCAGCTATTATCAATAAAATTGAAATTAATGAACAAAAAAAGTCTAAAGTACGCTTTGGTTGGATAGAGTTTATCGACGATTTAAACGTTTCTAAAGCCTTGCTCGAAAAAGTTATAGCATTTGGCAAAGACCACCAACTTAAGTATGCAGAAGGTCCGGTGGGTTTCACAAATATGGATAAAGCAGGAATGCTAACCCAAGGTTTTGACCAAATTGCCACCATGATTGGATTATACAATCACCCATATTATCCGCAACATCTAGAAGCACATGGTTTTTATAAAGAAGCCGAATGGCTCGAATATAAATTCAACATCAAAGAAGTAAATATTGATAATGCCATTCAACTTTCTTCTTTAATTGAAAAAAGGTATAATGTATCTTCGCTAAATTTCAGAACCACTAAAGATATTATGCCTTATGCAGATCAAATGTTTGAGTTGTTAAACAACAGTTATAAATCCTTACAAAGCTTTGTTCCGATTGAACCTTTTCAGGTAGAACACTACAAAAAGAAGTATCTTCCGCTTATAAATCCTGAATTTATATCTTGTGTGGTGGATAACCAAACTCAAAAACTGGTCGCTTTTGCCGTAACCATCCCTTCGTTGTCCAAAGCATTTCAGAAAGCCAAAGGACGTTTATTTCCGTTCGGTTTCCTTCATTTGGTCAAAGCCCTAAAAAACAGCAAAAACGTAGAGTTTTATCTTATCGGAATTCATCCAGAGTATCAAAACAAAGGAGTTACTTCACTTATATTTAGAGAGCTAGAAAAGGTCTATAAAAAATACAATATTGAATGGATTGAAACCAATCCGCAACTCGAAGAAAACAAAAAAATCCTTGCCTTGTGGAAGAACTTTAACCCTATAATCCACAAACGTAGAAAGACTTTCAGAAAAGATTTTTAAGTATTGACTGATAGAAAAATCACCTGTTAGTTATTATAAGATTTGAAATTAAACTTAATGAACAACAACTTTAAAATGATAGCCAAAACCTTATTTGGCTTCGAAGAAATATTAGCTCAAGAATTAAGAAACTTAGGAGCTCAAAAAGTAGAAACCGGAGTAAGAATGGTAAGCTTTTACGGAGATAAAGGCTTTATGTACAAAGCAAATATTGCACTCCGTACCGCTCTTAAGATTCTAAAACCCATAAAAGAATTTAGAGTGTTTAACGAACAGTCTTTATACAAAGGAATTCAGAGTATTGATTGGACCGATTTTTTGTCGAACAACAAAACCTTTGTTATTGACACCACTGTAAATTCTGATATTTTTAACCATTCTCAATTCGTTGCGCTTAAAGCCAAAGATGCTATTGTCGATCAATTTCGAGAATTAACCGGACAAAGACCAAACATCGACAAGGATTTCCCTGATTTACGTATAAACATTCATATTCAAAAAGAAAATTGTTCGGTATCACTCGACACCTCCGGAAACTCTCTGCATCATAGAGGTTATCGAACAGCGACTAATATTGCTCCTATAAACGAGGTACTGGCAGCAGGAATGTTGCTTCTTTCGGGTTGGGACGGTCAATGCGATTTTCTTGATCCGATGTGTGGTAGCGGAACTATTTTAGCAGAAGCAGCCATGATTGCTTGTAATATTCCGGCTAACATTAACCGCAAAGAATTTGCCTTCGAAAAATGGAATGACTGGGATAATGATTTGTTTGACAAAGTAACCGATTCGTTGCTTAAAAAAACACGAGACTTTCATTATACAATTACAGGATATGACAAGGCTCCGTCTGCTGTTGCCAAAGCAAAAGACAACATCAAAAACGCTAATTTGGACGAATACATAAACATTTCTCAAGAAAACTTTTTTACTACTAAAAAGCAAACCGAAGGAAAACTTTTTATGCTTTTTAATCCGCCCTACGGAGAACGCTTAGACATTGATTTAGAACGTTTTTACCGAGAAATCGGAGACACTTTTAAACAAAATTACCCTAACACAGATGCGTGGTTTATTACAGCAAATCTCGAAGCTTTAAAGTTCGTCGGGTTGAGACCTTCGCGAAAAATAAAATTGTTTAACGGAAAATTAGAAGCGAGATTAGTAAAATACGAAATCTACGAAGGAAGTAAAAAAGGAAAATATATGTAAACACTTAACCTCTGAAGTTCGATTACTCCCGAAGAATAAAAATTTGTTCGACATCCCAATTCGCCCGAACATCAATTTTTTCAGGAAAATAAATGACTTTTTCAGGTTGTGTTTTGCGTAGAAAATTTCCTGTATCCCAAATCTTATTTTTATTCGAATCATAAATTACTCGCATATTATACAAGGCAGGATTGAGGAATAGAAACTCAAAAGTACTGTCTTGTTCCGAATATTGTTCGGCCAAAACTTCTCCTTTGTCGTCAGTAAGCTGAACTATAATAGGAAAATCTTTTACGTTCTGCAAACGCACTACAAGATTGCCGTAATCCGAATAATTGGAGGTCGAAAAGTCAGTTCGTAAGGTATCGTTAGACTGCCCAAAAAAGTCAGTTACCGCACCCGGATATAAGGTAAGAAAATATTTTTGCTTTTCGGTCTTGTCAAAAATAAGTTCAAGACGTTGGTTCCAATGGTCATATTTTGTTTGCAAATCTACGGATAAGGAATCTTGATCGAGTAGTTCAAATTTAGTTTTATCAAACGAAACCAAAGGCGTAGTAGAATAATAAGACGGATTTTCTCTAAAACTTAATCGCTTTGACGATTTCATAGAAAGCAACAAAGTATCTAATTGCTTTTCTTTTAAATTAATAACAAAATCCTTACGAATAGTATCATTATACACTTTCAATTCAAGTGAATCCGCTTCAAGAGGTCTGTACCAGATATTAAGTGAATCTTTGCCTTGAACCTTTGTTACGATTGTTTCTATTAATTCTGAACCCTTTCTAAGCTCCACCTCGGTTTGCTCTGCATTTCCTTCGTGCGAAAAAACAATCTTATTTTTTGAACTTTCAAAAGCTCTCACAGGCTTAAAGTCTGCGACTTCTTTAAACATATTGAGTTTAAAAGTTTCTTGAGTTGGAATCGAAATAACCTCCGGATGAAATCCTATTTTATCTTGTTTAGGGTCAAATCGGTTATTGTTATTTTTATCCTGAAGAGCTATTAAAAGATAGTTTCCTTCTTTTATATTTTCTAAAGAAAATGCAATACTATCAAGCGTATTAGTTATATACCTTGGGTTTTCTTTATATATTATTGAATCGTTAAACTCTTCATTTACTTCGTATAAAAGCACGGAGACAAAAGGCTCTGTTTCTCGGTCTAATACATCTTTTACGTATCCATGAATAGAAAGAGAGTCGATATAACTTCCGGTCGAAAACACATAGCGATAACCTTGCAATTTATTGCCTTCGTTGTTATCTTCTATACTTTGTCCAAAATTCAAACTATAGGTGGTATTGGGCTGCAATGTATCTTTAAGTCGGATTTTAATTTCCTTAGAGGCATTGGTAGGCATTATTTCGGGTCTGTATTTGAGCGGTGGAGATACCACTAGCTGTGTATTCGCATCTTTGAGTCTCACATACTCGTCAAACTGAATAATTATTTCAGAAGAATTAAAGTTAGTACTAAAGTTTTCTGGAGAAGTTTTTAAAACTTCAGGTGGATAAATATCTTGTTCACCACCCGTAATATATCCTCTTTTTGCGCAACCAAGAGTAATAAGAAGAACAATAATTAGCAATAAAATCTTTCGGTACATAACTATCTATAAGAAAAAGCAAAGATATGAATTTTAGTTTCGGTTATGAATAACAGCTATGATTTTGTATCTTTACGCAGTTTTTCTAAATGAATTTTTTGATATAAAAATTACAAACCACCTGTGTTAAATAAAAAAAGTAATATACCTATGCGAATTAATTTTTCATTTGCATCGAGCCCTTTTAAAACCTTAATTTCTTTCCATAAAATTATCGATTCTTTTAAAGAGATTGCAACTTCCGGAATAGATTTTCAGGCTACCTATGCTCAATCTTTATTACAAGAAATTTATAAACATCCCGAACTTATTGAAGGTTTAGAAAACCCTGAAGATATTGAAAAGTACGAACCAATTATTAAAGTACTTTTGGCTGATTTATTCCCTAAATCACTTACCAATAACGAAATCAAAGCTGTTACTATTCCGTTCCACCTCCATACGTTTAATCATACCGAACGGTTTAAAAAAATATTAGAAGAAGCAGGAGATAATTATCAGTTTAATCTTAGGGGCTTTTCGGAAGACCATTTTTATATTCTCAATTGTTGTGTAATCATACGAGAATATTACGGATATAAAATCGAAGCAATGGATACACCGTTGTTTGTAGATATCCCTGATAAAAACAATGTCATTCGTCACTATCGAGTGTTGTTTAACGCTGATTTTATAGAAGTAGCACCTACAGAAAGAGCGATAGAACTCTCAGAAGAAGATATTATTGAACTCATAGATAACTTTTCGGATATAGACTTATGGAAGTCTAAATTTCCGGAACACAGTTGGGTTTTGAGAGGCTTTTCGATTATGACCCTATTTGATGCTACTATCGAAAATGCCGTTTCGAGCTTTAAAAGCAACTTGCTTAAAGATGATAGCCTTACCCAATTCAAAGAAATAGAAACAATTTTTAGATCTATCTATAAAATTTCTGATTTAAGAATCGGAGTAACAATATTTGGTAATGCCCGCAAAGACTATGATTTGAGAATTGTAGAACAACAACTGTACAGCCATTTGCTTTATAATTCAACCATCGAAGAGTGCGAAGGGTTGTTGTGTAATGAAACCCTAGAAAATTTAATTACCAATCACGATTTTCTGGTAGTTTCAGACATAGACAAACACCCTATCAGTAACCCTAAAGAAAAACACCTTATCGAAAAACTTAAAGAACAAAACGTCAAGAGCTTTATTTTTGTTCCACTAGTCGAAGGCGATCGCTTTTTCGGATTATTAGAAATGTCGTCTCCAAGAGTTCGAGAACTGAATTCTGTAAATGCCAACAAACTAAACTTTATTTTACCTTTTATTAAAGACAAAGTTTCAAAAGCTTTTTCAGAAACAGAAAACCAGATAGAAGCTATTATTCAAAAAGAATATACTTCAATTCACTCTAGCGTAAGATGGAGGTTTCAGGAAGAAGCGCTGCGTTTTCTGAACCACAAGGCACTAAAAAAAGATTATACTTTAAAAGAAATTGTTTTCAACAATGTCTATCCATTATACGGACAAATTGATGTTCAAGGCTCTTCAGATTCACGAAACAAAGCCATTCAACAAGATTTAATTCATCAAACCAAAGATTTAATAACCCTTTTTAAAAAAATCGGCAAAACCCATAAACTCCCGCTGTTTGAACAAAAAATATTCGACCTAAAAAGCAACTTAGAAACCCTGAAAATATTTGTGTCTACCAATACAGAACAAATGCTTCAAACGCATTTTAACACAGATATTCATCCCATACTCGAAAATTTCAGAAACAACAACAAAGACAGCCAGATTGCAAAAGATATAGATGAATATTTTAACAAGATAAGTCCGATAGCAGGAGGTGGTTTTTATGAGGCTCGGAAAAATTTCGACAATTCTATAGCGCAGATTAACAAAAAATTGGCTGCCATAATAGACGAAAGACAAGTAGAAGCACAAGGATACTTTCCGCATTATTACGAACGCTTTAAAACAGACGGAATCGAACACAATATGTATATAGGTGCATCGATTGCTCCTGACAAAAACTTTGATATGTATTTCCTCAAAAACTTACGTTTATGGCAAATGCAAGTAATGTGTGAAATGGAAAATTATTTTAAAGTAATGCAACCTAGCCTTCCGCACGAGCTAGAAGTGAGTTCGCTAATTCTAGTATTCGGAAACCCAATTTCGATTCGTTTCAAAATGGATGAAAAACAATTTGATATTGACGGTTCGTATAATGTTAGATACGAAATTGCTAAAAAACGTATCGACAAAGCCAAAATAAAAAATTCGGACGAACGCATTACGCAAAAAGGAAAACTGACCATTGTATATTCGCAACCTCAAGAGCGAAAAGAGTATTTGGGATATATTAACCTGTTGCAGTACAAAGGTCTCTTAGATACCAATATAGAACAATTAGAAGTAGAAGATTTACAAGGAATTGTAGGGTTAAAAGCACTTCGTGTCGGAATCATATATCAAGACAAACACGAAGAGGCTTACGGAAATTATAAATCTATTCAGAGCGAGTAAATTTCAGTTTTATACTCCCCAAATCGAGTTACCTAAACTAAAATTAACAAAAGCCCAAACAAAAGCCATCACCGAAAGGATAATTCCCGTCATAAAGATTCCGTACGTAATACGAAGTAAACGATATTTTTTGTTGAGAACCAATCCTAGAAAATACAAGTCTTTGGTCAAAGTGTTGTATAGTCCGTCTCGGTCGTTCATCAATTCATTCATTGCCCATTCGTATTCCGGAAGAGGCATTTTGTAAAAGTTTCCGAAAAACAGAATATTTACTTTTTTCTGTTGAACTTCTTCTCGGGTAAATGAGCCACTGGTAACTTTCGGACGTGTCGAAAGAATAGCTGAGATAATACTAACTACACTTGACATCAACAAGATAAAAGTCGGGATAATCAAGTGATGATTTCGAGGTGCATCTAATTTAGGAATTAAAGAACTCAGCACAATAGAAATAATAATAGCATTTACCGAAAGTAATATATTTGCTTTACTATCAGCAATATCACTCAACCTTGTATGATTGTTCAAGGTTACACGAAACATCGTATCAATAGCTCTGCTATATTCTCTTTTATCTTCTTTTCCTTCCTTTTTCTTTTCTTTAGCTATGGATTCAGGCGATAAAAGTTTAAAAATTCGCTTTTGTAAGGCTACAATGTTTTCATCTTTTGGTCTTTGCCAATTTTCTTTAGCATAATGGGTATAATAACGATGTTTGTTGAGTAGCAAATCCCTATTTAAGGTATTCCATTCTAAATCCGAATAAGTTTTATTTAGAGTAATTTCCCATTCCGCTCTTAAAAGTTCACTGATTCCTAGATAATTTATGTCAGCAAAATGAGAAGTATCTGCATCTTTGATTATCTCTTCAAGTAAATCAATAGGATGATGTCCAACAGAAGTTGCTTTTATCAAGCGTTGTACTTCTTTGATTTTTTCTACTGGATAATTTTCTTTAGTTAAGAATTCTCGAGCAATCTCCGTACTTTGTTGTTCATGATCTTGATCAGAAACACTGTAACCAGTGTCATGAAACCATGTGGCCAAATACAGAACTTCAGCTTGATTTTCTGAAACTTGCAAATTTTCAACTAAAACTTTTACCGCAAGAAAAACGCGTGAAGTGTGTTGAAAATTGTGATAAATATATGCATCCGAAACCTTATCTTTGAACAGTTCAAAGACAAACTGTTCTGCTTTTAGAACGATATTCATTTTTATTGCACTTTTAAGAATCTAAAAATATGATTTTGTCATTTCAAAAATACAACAAAAAGAACGGAATACTAATGCTCGGATTATTTTTATTATTTTTCCTGAATTCATGTACAACCTATCAGGCACAATACGGAAAAAAAATCAAAAATCCGGTAACAGAAAACACCGTACAATCTGAACTCTCGCATACATTCTATCTAATTGGAGATACAGGAAACACCACAGAACCTGAAGCACAAAACACCTTAAAAGTACTAGAAGAACGAATTAAAACCTCCGACAAAAACGCAACATTATTATTTTTAGGCGATAATATATATCCGAGCGGCATGCCGACTGATTTAGAATCCGAAGAAAGAAAAATAGCAGAACAAAAACTTACATTTCAACTCGAAATCGCCAAAAAATTCCAAGGAAAAACCGTTTTTATTCCCGGAAATCACGATTGGTACAACGGAATTGAAGGATTAGAAGAACAGGCAAAATTCGCAAACGATTATTTAAACGACAAAAAAGCTTTTTTACCCAGAAAATCTTGCGGAATCGAACGATTAAAAATCAATGACGAAGTAGCGATGATTATAATCGACTCCCAATGGTTTTTAGAGGATTGGAATCGTTATCCGACTATAAACGATGATTGCGACATCAAAACCAGAGAAGCTTTTTTTGACGAAATAGTGAGCTTACTCAACAAACACCAAAATCAAACTGTAATTTTAGCACTTCATCATCCTTTATATTCCAATAGTTCGCACGGAGGACAATTGTTTTCAATCCATCAACAGTTATATCCTATCGGAAATGTTCCGCTTCCTGTGTTAGGTTCTGTTTTTAGTTTTTTCAGAAAAACCATTGGAATTCCTCAAGATTTGCAAAGTGCACCTTATCGTGAATTGGCCAATCGTATCAAAATCGAAATTACACATCGCAATAACGTAATTGTAGTTTCGGGTCATGAGCATAACTTACAATATATAGAAAAAGACAACATCAAACAGATTATCAGTGGTTCAGCCTCAAAAAACGACCTGGCAAGAGCCATAAATCCCAACGACTTTTCGTACGGAAAACACGGATATGCTGTTTTGGAAGTTTATAAGGACAAAAGTGCTAAAGTCAATTTTTACGGTATAGAAACAAATCAAGAAATTCTGCTTTTCTCTCATCAAGTCTTAAACCCTGAAAATATTCAAATAGGCGAAAGCCTCTATACAAATGACTTTCCTCCTACCACAACTTCCTCTATTTACCCACCCAAAATGACCGATAAGTCGAAGTTTCATAAGTTTTTGTTCGGAGAATTGTATCGCGATTATTACGGACGAGAGTTCGAAGTTCCAAATGCACGTTTAGATACCTTATACGGAGGACTA
>Ga0209075_1003303_pt1 | contig 13548 bp, 16 predicted proteins | sample Stecom2011_FD_187523 | JGI IMG/M metagenome (GOLD analysis project Ga0209075, IMG submission 187523) | Agricultural soil microbial communities from Utah to study Nitrogen management - Steer compost 2011 (SPAdes) (version 2) | ecosystem: Environmental > Terrestrial > Soil > Agricultural land... | reverse complement strand
CCGTACCGGATGTCTTTATCCACGCAGACGGCGTTAAAAAGTCCATTTCTGCCCCTGGCATTGGCAACTATTTAACCTTAGGCCGTGCTGCGGCCTTGACCCGTCAGCTGGTCGGCGAAGATAACCTACAAAAACACAGCTTTGTCTCTGCCCACGGCACCAGTACGCCCCAAAACCGTGTCACCGAATCTGACGTGCTCAATCGTGTAGCTGGGGCGTTTTCCATTGAGAAGTGGCCCGTGAGTGCCGTCAAAAACTATCTTGGCCATTCACTGGCGAGCGCCTCCGGTGATCAGCTGATGGCCGCACTCGGCAGCTTTGCCAGCGGCTGGCTGCTGGGCATTACCAACACCAGCGTCATTGCCGATGACGTGCACCAACAACACTTAGACTTTGCCTTGCAGCATCGCCGCATAGAGCAGCCTGCGGCGGCGCTACTTAACTCGAAAGGCTTTGGCGGCAACAATGCCACCGCCGTGGTGCTGTCCGCTGAGTACAGCCTGACACTGCTGCAGCGTAAGCATGGTCAAGCAGCCGTGGATCAGTGGCAACATAAGCGGCAGTCCACACTCACTGCCGTAGCAGATTATGAGCAGACCATATTACGGGGCGAGGCCAAACCCACTTATCGGTTTGCCGAAGGCGTGCTTGATGGCAGTGACTTGGATATCCGCGCAGATGGAATAAAGCTGCCTGGCTATGCCAAAGAAGTGCTCTTTAAAGACGACCCAGGATTCGATGGGTTTCTCTAACAGACGTTTTTTCCAGATAACAAAACGGCCACCTTAGGGTGGCCGTTTTGTTTAGTGCAGCAACCGTGATTAACGGGCGCGGCGGGCTTGTACTTTTTCTTTGATGCGAGCCGACTTACCAGCGCGATCACGCAGGAAGTACAGCTTGGCGCGACGAACCGCACCACGACGCTCAACCTTGATGCTCTCAATGATTGGGCTGTGGGTTTGGAATACGCGCTCAACACCCACACCGTGAGAAATTTTACGCACGGTGAAGGCAGAGTTAAGGCCACGGTTCTTAATGGCAATGACTACGCCCTGATACGCCTGTAGACGCTCACGGGTGCCTTCAATCACTTTCACTTGTACGGTGATGGTGTCACCCGGAGCAAACGCTGGCACGTCGCTTTTCAGCTGCGCCTGTTCAACTTCCTGAACCAGAGTTTTCTTACCGCTCATGACTGTTTGCTCCTGTTGCTCAATTCGCTGTCGTGTTGCTCTTCAAGCTTGCGAAGGTTTTCCTCATCGAGACCTTTCTCTGTGAGGTACTCCGCCAGCAATGTGTTTTCTTCCTGACTTAATCCCTGTTCGCGTTGCCGCAGAGCCAGTAGATCAGGCCGTAATGTTGCCGTGCGCCCCAGCGATTGCTTCAACCGCCAGCGCCTTATTTCTTCGTGATGCCCGCTCATCAAGACTGCTGGCACCGCTTGCCCTTCAAACACCTCCGGTCGGGTGTAGTGAGGACAGTCAAGCAGGTTACGGTTTTCACCGCTAAACGAATCCTGCTCGGCAGAGGCCTCATCTCCCAGTACACCGGGAATACATCGAGCCACTGCGTCGATCAGCGTCATGGCGGGAAGCTCTCCACCACTTAAGACAAAGTCACCGATGGATATTTGCTCATCAATGACGCTGTCGATCAAACGCTCATCTATTCCTTCGTAACGGCCCGCTACCAAGATCAGTTGCGGCGCTGTTGCGAGTTGTTCCACTGTTGCCTGGTCAAGCTTTTTGCCCACCGGCGACAGATAAATCACTTTCGCTGAGGGCAGTTGCTCGCGCGCATGGGCAATGGCCTTTGCTAGCGGCTCTACCTTCATCAACATGCCTGGGCCACCGCCAAAAGGCCGGTCATCCACGGTGCGGTGTTTATCAGTAGTGAAGTCCCTAGGGTTCACCGCTGTTACCGCCAGCAGGCCATTTTCTACTGCCCGCCGAGTTACTCCGTAGCCACTGATGGCATCCATCATGGCGGGGAATAAAGTGACCACTGCTACATGCAGAACCACCTTAAAACTCCGTGTCCCAGTCCACCGTAATGACGCCGGTGGCGGTATCTACATTCAGCACGACATCGTCAGGCAGCCAAGGGATCAAGCGCTCACGTGTATCAATGCTGTCGCGGTCGCCACGTACCACCAATACATCGTTGGCGCCGGTTTCCATCATGCTGGCCAACTTGCCCAGATCACGGCCGTCTTGGTGACGAACCCGTAACCCAATCAGGTCACGCCAATAAAACTCATCTTCTTCCAGCACCGGTAAAACACTGACTGGTACCAGAATGTCCCGACCGCAAAATAGTGCTTCGGCCGAGGTGCGGTCAGTTTCACCGTTGAGCTGTACGACCAGGCCTTTGCCCTGCATACGACTAGCGGTCACTTTCACCACTTTCTCGCCATCTGGGCCACGCAGTGTCCATGGCTGATAGTCGAGAATATTATCTATTGGGTCAGTAAATGAATTGACCTTTACCAAGCCCTTAATGCCATGAGCCGCACCAATGCGACCCACCAGCATGAACTCCGCCGCGCTCGCCATTAGGCGCTCTGCTTGCGGAACTCCTTGATCAAACCATTAACGCGGTCTGATGGCTGTGCGCCATTACCCAGCCAATAGTCAACACGCTCAAGGTTCATTTGCAGTGGCACTTCACCACCGCTAGCAATCGGGTTAAAGAAGCCAATACGCTCGATAAAACGACCATCGCGAGCATTACGGCTGTCGGCAACGACCACACTATAGAATGGACGCTTCTTGGAACCACCACGGGAGAGACGAATAACTACCATTATTTCAGCACCTTAGTTCAATCCGGTTTCCCAGCCCACGACTTGTGGACCATCGTATCCGCCTGAATATCTGCCCAATCTTAGAAAGGACAGACTGCGAAGGGCGCAGATTCTAGCCAGTTCAGGCGATAAGTTAAAGAGATATCAGGGTTATTTTGCGCAATATTGCTCAGCCTTGAGCAACCAGCGGGTTACATCCCCGGAAATCCACCCGGTGGCATGCCACCACTACCGCCACCCATCATCCCCTGCATGCCGCGCATCATTTGCTTCATGCCGCCTTGGGTGCGCATTTTCTTCATCATTTTCGCCATCATCTTCTGCTGTTTAAGCAGGCGATTGAGGTCTGGAATATCTAAGCCAGCCCCTTGGGCAATGCGGCGCTTACGTGAGCCTTTAATCGATTCTGGATCACGTCGCTCGCCCGGCGTCATCGAGTCGATCAACGCTTCCATGTGCTTCATCTGCTTCATGGATTTTTCGTCTTGCGCCATTTTCGCCATCTGCCCCAGCCCTGGCAGCTTATCGAGCATCGAGGTCATGCCGCCCAGACTGCGCATCTGCTGGAACTGGTCCTTCATGTCCTCGAAGTCCATGGCCTTGCCTTTCTTGAACTTCTTGGCAAGTTTTTCTGCTTTGCTTTTATCCAGCTTACGCTCGGCTTCTTCGACCAGTGACAGCACGTCACCCATACCAAGAATGCGCGAGGCAATACGCTCTGGGTGGAACAGCTCGAGGGCATCAGATTTTTCGCCGCTACCGATAAACTTAATCGGCTTGCCGGTAATGGCGCGCACAGATAGCGCCGCACCACCACGGGAGTCACCGTCGGTTTTGGTCAAGATAATACCGGTCAGCGGCAGCGCATCACCAAACGCCTTAGCGGTATTGGCGGCATCCTGACCGGTCATGGCGTCGACCACGAACAGCGTCTCTGCTGGGTTAATCGCCCCGTGCAGACGCTTGATCTCAGCCATCATTTCTTCGTCGATGGCCAGTCGACCGGCGGTATCGACGATCAACACATCCATATAGCGACGACGTGCTTCATCCAGCGCGCCATTTACAATGGCGACAGGATCTTGGTCGGTGCTGGACGGAAAGAACTCTGCCCCCACTTCATTGGCGACTGTTTTGAGCTGCTCAATAGCAGCAGGCCGGTAAATGTCGGCCGACACCACCATCACTTTTTTCTTCTCACGCTCTTTTAGAAAACGTGCCAGCTTGCCCACGGAGGTGGTTTTACCCGCCCCTTGCAGGCCCGCCATCATGATCACCGCCGGCGGCTTAACGGCTAAATTCAGGCCAACGTTGCTGTCGCCCATGATGTGAATCATTTCGTCGTTAACGATTTTGACGAAGGCCTGACCTGGGTCTAGGCTTTTTAGTACTTCAGCGCCAAGTGCTTTTTCTTTCACTTGCTCGGTGAAGTCCTTCACCACAGACAAGGCAACATCAGCCTCGAGCAGGGCTTTACGCACCTCTCGCAGGGTGTCGCGAATATTGTCCTCGGTCAGCTGGCTCTGGCCGGTTAAGCCACGTAATGATTCGCCAAGGCGCTCAGTCAAATTCTCGAACATGGTGCGGTTCCTCCGTCAGGGCGGCGATTATAGCCTTGGCCTTGCACTGCCGTCATGCCACACCTTCAAATAGACTTGGCCCTGTGACACACTCTGGCGCGCAGTGGCACCCTGTTCGTGGGTGCCTGTTGAGGACTCTCATGAACACCACTCTCTGGACCGGACTTGTTGCCATCACCCTATACCTGTTCGCCAGCCTTATGGCGATGCGGCAGTTACGTGGCGGCAAAGCATCCCAACGTCACGGCTTTCTCGGCCTGGGTATGCTGGCACTGCTCTTTCATGCCTGCTCTTTGTGGCACGTGATCGTCAGCCCGCAAGGCATTCACCTTGGCTTATTCCCAGTAGCCTCGCTGATTGGCGCTACCGGCGTTGCCATTGTCATCCTGTCCAGCTTGTATCGCCGCTTAGAGTGGCTGAGCTTATTGGTGTTTCCCTTTAATGCCCTGTTTCTTACTGCCGCGCTGTTTATCCATACTGGCTACCAGCCCAGTCCGCTAGCCCACGGCATCGGTAGCCATGTGCTGTTTGCCATTCTCGCGTTTGCCATGCTCGCCATCGCTACCAGCCAGGGCATCCTCGTGTTGGTGCAGCACTATCAGCTCAAGCACGGCCGCATCCGTGGTGTGTTGCAGCTCTTCCCGCCGATCCAGGTGATGGAAACCATGCTGTTTGAGCTGCTTTGGGCCGGCGTCATCCTACTTTGGCTCGCCATTGCTGCCGGCTTTATGTTTATCGACGATTTATTTGCTCAGCACCTAGCGCATAAAACTGTCTTTACTCTAGTCAGTGCTGGGCTTTTTAGTACTCTGCTGGCCGGCCATCATTTGCTCGGTTGGCGTGGTGTCACTGCAGTACGCATCACTGTGGCGGCCTTCGCCTTACTGCTGCTGGGCTTTTTTGGTTCGCAGTTAGTGCTAGAAATCGTCCTCAAACGCTAGTCGCTCCGAGCTTCTTTTCGAATCCCTTCCTTGACAGAAGGAAAAGCCGCTCGGGACAATAGCGCCACCGAAGCAACAGGCACCCTTCTTGGACAGCTCTTATCCGACGTTACTCGTTGGCGCCATCATTACACTGGTGTTCCTCTCTGCATTTTTCTCCGGCAGTGAAACGGGCATGGTGGCGATCAATCGCTACCGCTTGCGCCACCTTTCTCGGCAGGGACATCGCGCCGCACGCCGAGTAGAAAAAATGCTACAGCGTCCCGATCGTTTGCTCGGCGTCATTTTGATCGGCAACAACTTCGTCAACAATGCGGCGGCAACCCTCGCCACCTTATTAGGTTTGTACTGGTTTGGTGAGCTTGGCACTGCTTTAGCGCCCGTTGTAATCACCATCATCATGCTGATTTTTTCTGAGATCACACCCAAGACCTATGCAGCTTTAAACCCAGAAAGAATTGCCTTTCCTGCCAGTCTAGTGCTCAAGCCTTTGCACGTGATCTTTACCCCACTGATTTGGCTGGTCAACGGTATTGGTAATGGCCTGCTGAAGCTGCTCGGTGTTAACACACAAAAACCACAGAGCGACCATCTCTCACCAGAAGAGCTGCGCACCGTCGTTAATGAAGCAGGCGGCCTGATACCAGAAGCACACCAACGTATGTTGCTGAGTATTCTCGACCTAGAAAAGGCAACAGTCGAAGACATCATGATTCCGCGCAACGAGATGGTCGGCATCGATATTGAAGATGACGTCAATGAAATTCTCGAGACCTTGCGTAGTTCACAACATACGCGCCTGCCGGTTTATAGCGGTGATCCTGGCAACATGGTGGGGGTGCTGCACTTGCGCAAAATGGCGCGCCTCTTGCTGCGCGAAGAAGTGAAAAAAGCAGATATCCTTCAACACACGGTGGAACCCTACTATGTGCCAGAAGGCACGCCGTTACATCAGCAGCTAATCAATTTTCAGACGGTAAAGCGGCGCATCGGTGTGGTAGTGGACGAGTACGGCGACGTACTTGGTTTGATCACCCTAGAAGATATTCTTGAAGAAATTGTTGGCGAATTTACCACCGATCTGGCTGCCTCAAGTGCCGACATTCATCCACAAGAAGATGGCAGCTTGGTGATTGATGGCACCGCGCACTTGCGCGACATTAATAAAGCGCTGAACTGGGACTTACCTACAGACGGCCCAAAAACGTTAAACGGTTTGATTCTGGAATACCTAGAGGATATTCCCGATAGCAATACGTCTTTGCGGATTGGTGATTACTTGCTGGAAATCCTGCAGGTTAAAGACAACATGGTGAAGGCCGTGCGCGCACGGCACATCAGCATGTTTAGAGAGTAAAGCTACGGTCCGACTTGCTCTGCCCCAGCAGGGCCAGTGGCCGAGTTAGCCGCCAGCGTGACCCAAAAAATACCGCGCAAGTCTCCGGCAGAAAAACCGGTAGCTTGGTCATCCGGATACATCTGCGTTAAAGCACTCTGCACGCCTGACGCCAACTCACTGCCGTGACACGCCAAACACATAGGCGCAGTCATAATCGGCTCCATGTAGCCCATCTGCCCCTCACCTAGATCCACCAACATGGGCTGACGGTCCTCGCTAGCAAGGTAATGGTCGATGGCACTTTGCTGCCACTCAGTCGGCGCATTGTTAGGGTTTCTGACCCGATGACTGCTGCGGCCGATTTGCACGCCGTTACCACTAGTGGCAGCGGCAATAGCCGGCGCCTCTAAGCGACAAACATCAATGGCGTTTTCTGCCCCTTCTTGCATGCCCTGCTGTAAGGCTTGCATCAGCTGCTGCTTAAAGGGCTGTAGCCGTGCAGCGGCGTGTGCCTTAAGCGTTTCATCGCGGCCCTGCTCTAGCGCCTTCTCATTGGCCGTCTGTGGCGGTTCAGCACAGCCAAATAGCACACTCAGCGCTAATATCGGTAATACATGCTTAATCATCGTCATAAGCTGCCTCGCTAGTCTTCGCTTGGTTTACGCCCCAATGGCGCAATATCCTGTACCCGAATCGGGTATTCACCCCGTTTCATATCTTCGACAAAGTACTTCAAGGTCCGCCCGACGGTGGGGAAGGCAAGCTCGTCCCAAGGAATTTCCGACGGCAAGAACAAGCCTACATCATTGGATTCCTCACCAATGCCATAGTCACCGTTAATCATCTCCGCAAGAAAGAACACGTAGACCTGATAGATATGCGGCAGATTAAACATCGCATATAAGTCTTTCACCGCCACACTGGCGCAGGCCTCCTCCCAAGTTTCACGGGCGGCCCCTTCTTGCATGGTCTCGCCGTTCTCCATAAAGCCAGCGGGCAGCGTCCAGTAGTTCTTCCGTGGCTCGATATCGCGTTTGCATAGCAGGATCTTGCCCTGCCAAACCGGCACCGTGCCAACGATGATTTTCGGGTTTTGATAGTGAATGGCGTTACAAGCCGAGCACCAGTAACGGGGTCGGTTGTCACCTTCCGGGATGTCGTAGCGCATTTGCTGGCTACCGCACAGGCTGCAATACTTCATGAGTCCTCCAGAGCGAGCTATCAGTGTAACCGCCTCTGCCGGTTGGCGGGCAACTCCAGCTGAACCTTTTGCTCTTGTCGGCAGTCTATGAGATGTTCAAACTACTGTTTGAAATTGAATTAGGTGCACTGTGGATAACTTGGATCTAATGAGACGTAGGCTACAGGCCTACCGGATGCGCGACTTTCCTGTCGCGCTGCCGGAAGCCGCTGTGCTGATGCCCTTCACCAACTGCGCCACACCGGAGTTGATCCTCACGGTACGCTCTGCTGGCATGCCAACCCATGCCGGTGAAGTCGCCTTCCCTGGCGGCAAACGTGATCCGATAGATCCAGATCTGCTTGGCACCGCCCTACGCGAAAGTAACGAAGAAGTTGGCTTAATCCCTAATCAAGTGGAAGTGCTGGGACAGCTGTCGCCGATCGCCTCGCGCTTTGGCCTCAAGGTCACCCCTTTTGTCGGCGTTGTTCCTGAAGATGTGGCGCTGCTCGCCGAAGAGCGTGAGATTGATCAGATCTTTCGCGTGCCGCTGGAGTTTTTCCTCGACACTCGGCCCGAGATGTCTAGCCCAATCGAGTATTACGGCAAGCACTTTCGCATCCCCACCTACCACTTTGAAGACAAGCGCATCTGGGGCCTGACCGCCTTTATGATCCTTGACCTACTCAATAACGTCTTCGACACCAACATCCCTTTCGAAGAGTCTGAAGAACCTGAAGCATCTGCCTGAGAGAAAGCCATGATTTATAAACTTGGAGATCGTCAGCTAGAAGCGGGCGATAACGTTTGGATTGCTGATAACGCCACCGTGATTGGCTCCGTTATTCTCGGTAACAACGTCAGCATTTGGTTTAACTGTGTGCTGCGTGCTGACAACGATGTTATCCGCATCGGTGATGACAGCAACATTCAAGACGGCTCAATTTTGCATAATGATTTTGGCATTCCGCTGACCATTGGCAAAGGTGTGACTGTCGGTCACAAAGTCATGCTGCATGGTTGTGAGATCGGTGATCACTCACTGATCGGCATGAATGCCGTCGTCCTCAACCGCGCCAAGATCGGTAACAACTGCATTATCGGCGCCAACTCACTGGTGCCAGAAGGCATGGAGATTCCAGACAACTCGCTGGTGCTTGGCTCGCCAGCAAAAATTGTTAAGCAGGTCAGCGAGGGACAGCGTGCCATGCTGCAGTTGGGTGCCTTACACTATGTCGAAAATGGCAAACGCTACGCTACCGAGCTTGTACCTGATGAGCGCTACCAGCAAAACTGAAACAACCGCAATACCTGAAATCGTCCCCTCCCCCTGCGTCAGCATCTGCGCCTTAGATGCTGACGATGTTTGTGTCGGCTGTTTTCGTACTGGCCGTGAAATTAGCTACTGGGGCCGCATGAGCCCAGACCAGCAGCGCGAAGTTTTACGGCGCTGCCAAGTACGTATCAGTGGCGAGATAGCGACCTGCTTAATCGAGGAGAAACCATGAGCACACGGCCGCCTGTAATTGGCTTGGCACTCGGCAGTGGCTCCGCCCGTGGCTGGGCCCACGTTGGCGTCATTCAAGAGTTAGAAAAGCTCGGCATCCAACCACAAGTGGTTGCCGGCACTTCCATCGGCGCATTAGTTGGTGCCGTTTATGTCACTAATCAACTAGACAGCTTTGCCGACTGGGTGCAGTCACTGACCATGCGTGATGTATTTGGACTGCTCGACATCAGTTTTTCCGGCGGCGTGATGAAAGGCGAAAAGCTGTTCAACTTTTTTCGCGAACAACACCACAATCCAGACATTGAGTCGCTGGAGAAAAAATTCGTCTCGGTCGCCACAGAAATGAAAAGTGGCCGTGAAATCTGGATCAGCAAAGGCCCCATCCTCGCTGCCGCTCGTGCCTCTTGTGCACTGCCAGGCTTGTTCTCACCGGTGCAGCTAGATGATCGCTGGATGCTCGATGGTGGCCTCGTCAATCCGGTGCCCGTGTCTGCTTGCCGAGCACTGGGGGCGGACGTTGTGATTGCCGTTAACCTCAACGCTCAGCTGGTCGGCACTCATATGCCGCGCCATAGCCGGGCTGAGTTTGAAAAAGAAGCGTCCAGCTCAAATGGAGACGCTGACAGCTTATGGAATAAGTTCGCCAACTACTTTGTTTCCGATGGTGATGATAATGCCGAGCCGGGCATGCTCGATGTGATGTCGGCCAGCATTAACATCATGCAAGATCGGATTACTCGCAGTCGCATGGCGGGAGATCCTGCAGAGATTTCCTTACTGCCACAATTGGAAGACTTTGCCTTGATGGATTTCCACCGCGCTAAAGAAGCGATTGAAGAAGGGCGTAACTTAGTACGCCGCCACAAGAGTGAACTTCTTGCTTGGACTGGCCTGTAGCTTAATAAAGGCAGGCCAGTAATTAAAAAATACCGCGCTGGTCACGTGTTGCGTTCAGCAGCCCCGCAACAGGCAGCTGAACGTTTAACTGGGCAACCTCTGCAGCCGTCAGCTGCGGCAGTCGCACTACCAACTCCAAGAAGCGACGACGCTCCTGAGCGCTGATGATACCCGCGGTGAGGGTGTCGAACTTCGCGATATAGTCATCACGCTGAAATGGTCTCGTCCCTGATGGGTGTGCATTGGCCACCGCCAACTCATCTTCAATCTTTGAGCCATCCTGAAAAATAACTTCTGCGCGCCCACCAAAAGCTTTCTTATTGGGATCAGGGTCGTGATACGCCGCCGTCCATTTTGGCGCTTCCACCGTTCTGATTTTATGCCACAGCGTTACTGTCTCAGCACGGCCCGCGCGCTCGGGCAAGTAGGAGTCCACGTGGTGCCAGCTACCATCCTCTAGCGCCACCGCAAAGATATACATAATGCTGTGATCCAGCGTTTCCCGGGATGCCTTAGGATCCATTTTTTGTGGATCCCCTGCCCCTGTGCCAATCACATAATGCGTGTGGTGAGAGGTATGCAGCACAATTTCTTTGATCTGCGCTAAATCTTGAATTTTATCGCGCAGCCTAAAAGCCAAATCAATCAACGCTTGAGACTGATATTCAGCCGAATGCTCTTTGGTATAGGTTTCCAAAATAGCTGTTCTGGCCGCACCTTTTTCCGCTAACGGCACTTCATAGCGAGCATCCTTACCGCCGAGCATATAGGCGATAACAGAGTCCTCTCCTTCATAGATAGGGCTGGGGGACTGCTCACCTCTCATGCTGCGATCCACCGCTTCAACGGCAAGTTTTGCCGCATGGGCTGGGGCATAGGCTTTCCAGCTTGAAATCTCACCTTTGCGAGACTGTCGAGTAGAAAAGGAAACATGCACAGCCTGCTGAATGGCTTGATAAATGGTTTCCGTTGGCAGGCTCAGTAACGCCCCTATCCCTGCCGCCTGAGCGGGACATAAATGGGCGATATGGTCTTTTTTAAACTCGTGTAAACAAATGCCTTTTACCAGAGCGACATGAACTTCGTAGCTGACTACGATGCCTCTTAAAAGATCTTGCCCGGTTTTTCCTAACTGCTGTGCCACCGCCAGCACGGCGGGAATATTGTCTGCCGGGTGTGAGTAATCCGCCGCTAAAAAAGTATCGTGAAAGTCCAACTCTCGCACTGCCGTGCCATTCGCCCAAGCGGCCCACTCTGCAGAAAACGTCTGCTCATTGCTGATGCCAAAAACTGTGGCGCCTTGGCCGCGAGGATGACACAGAGCTTGTGATCTTGCGTTAGCTACTGGCCGGCGATTGGCGGCGGCAATGGCCACAGCTGCGTTGTCGATGATCCTATTGATCACCATGTCGGCAACGTCAGCGCGAATAGAGTGTGTATCGGTGGCCAGTTGCGCCATTTTCCAAGCGAGCTGGTCCTGACGAGGAAGCTCCTCCTTGGAAGTGTAAACACGTACATGGTGGGTTTTCATAGGTCTGCCTCCGCTACGTTTTTACAGTCTAGCTTCCAAGCTAGGCCGTGCCATACGGGGAGTCAACTTTGCAGCTGAAGAGAGCTTTGAATAGTACGGCTACAGGTTTTCTAAACGCCAAACATCGATGGCAGGCTCTTCATAGGGATGGGCAGCGCGCAATGCTTTTAATGCCGCACTCAGGTGCTCTGCGGTACAAACCATTTCCACCCGATATTCAGCCACTTTTTCAACTTCACCCTGCTGACCGATATGCGGCTGACTGCCGGCCAAGGGGCGAAACTGGCCTTCACCAAGCACCTGCCACGCACAGCTGTCATACAGACCAACACGGCCAGCGCCGGCTGCAAACACTGCAGCTTTAACTGCTTCGACGTTTGCTACCGGCACGGTAAAGCACAGTTTAAACAGACTCACTTGGGCTGAAACTCCTCGCGCCACTGGTAATCGCCCATTGGGCTAATCCAAATACCGTTAGCTTCTACGGCGACTTTATCGCCCACCAACACTCGTCCTTGGTTATACAGTTTGCGTCCTTCGATACGTACCACGCTGGCTTCCAGAGTGATGTCAGCCTGCAGTGGTGTCGCCGCTAAATAACGCAAATTCAACGTGCCGGTCATACCAAGGTTATGAAAAAAATCCTGTGTTTTGGCCAATAAAATATCCATGGTCAAAGACAGTACGCCACCATGCACTCGGCCCGGCGGCCCCTGCCAAGGCAAACCATAATTAGCCTTGCCACGCACGGTATTACCATCGAGCCAGAGCTCTAGCGGCAAAGTTAATGCGGTGGAGCGCCCGGTCAGAATTTCAAAATCGAGCACATCAAGTAAGTCTTGGCGGCTAGCGTCGCCCTGAAAAAGCCGCGACAGGATAGCGCCGTAATCTCTTTTTTCATGCGCACCAAGGCGGCTGGATAAAGCCGCCAGCTCGCTGGCATAGCCGGCTAACTGCTCAGGCGTTGCTTCCATGCGCATGAGCTGCTCAGAGATGCTTTTCATGCTGCTGGCAATTTCTCTGCGCACCTCAGTTTCTTCGGTGGCAGCAGGCATTTCGCCCACGCGAATAGTGGAGAAGTGATAACGCTCAGTCATTTTGATTTACTAAAATCCGGTTGTATGAAGATGCCTTCGGCATGCACGGTCTGTACATCGCCATTAAAGATGGCGCCTTCAATAAACATCTTGCGGCCTTCTGTGCGGACAATTTTAGCCGTGCAGCGCAGCTCTGTTTCGATCGGGGAGGCCGCCATGTAGCGAATATTTAATGTGCCAGTGACACCGATACGCAACGCTGCGTGCATAGCGCGTGATAGCAATGCATCAAGAATCCAAGCAATTACACCACCATGCACCCGCCCTGGTGGCCCCTGATATTGCTCGCCTAACGTGACCACACCAACAACACCTTCTGCTGACGCTTCCTGCCAGTTCAAGTGCGGCGCAATGGGATTAGCCAAACCCGATACCGGGTCGTAATCCATCATGTCAAAAACATCAAAGGTAGACGCCTGCCCGCTAAACAGACGGCGATTGGCATCTCTGTTGTTGCGTCGTGGTGGTGTGCCCACCTGCTCTAACAAGGCTTCCAAAGAGCCGGCCCACTGCTCGAGATCAGCATCGTCAGCCTCAACCCGAATCAAGCGCTCGGACAATTGCTGCATCGCTGCAGCAATACGTCGACGAATCAAAAAAGAGGCCGGTGGCTCCGCGTTATGCGCTGAGACCAATTCAAACGGCCCCCATTTTTTCTCGCTCATAA
>Ga0209075_1003301_pt1 | contig 13562 bp, 13 predicted proteins | sample Stecom2011_FD_187523 | JGI IMG/M metagenome (GOLD analysis project Ga0209075, IMG submission 187523) | Agricultural soil microbial communities from Utah to study Nitrogen management - Steer compost 2011 (SPAdes) (version 2) | ecosystem: Environmental > Terrestrial > Soil > Agricultural land... | reverse complement strand
CCACGGGAGTAGTCGCCGGTCACGCCGTTGACGCCCTGCCCCATCAGCTCGGTTACCAGCAGGCCGGTGCCCATTTCCTTCAGCAGCGCCGCCAGATCACCGGCGTTGGCGCTGATATGCAGGTTGTGCACACCTCCGGCATTGGCGGTACTCGGCAGCTTGAGCCGACGCCCGGAGTAGGTGCTCAGCACCCAGCTCTGCAGTACCCCGTCGCGCACGAAGGCCTGCTCGCGGGTCGCCAGGCCGTCGCCATCGAAGGCAGCACTGCCCAGGGCCCGGAGCATGTGCGGGCGCTCGTCGATGGTGACCCAGTCGGGGAAAATCTGCGTCCCCATGGCATCGAGCAGGAAGGTCGACTGACGATAGACAGCGCCGCCGGAGATCGAATTCACCAGTTGCGCCAGCAGACCGGCGGCCTGATCCGCGGCAAACAGCACGGGTACCCGGGCCGTGTTCACCGCCCGCGCACCAATGCGCGCCAGGGTGCGCTCGGCGGCCTTGCGCCCCAGGGCCTCGGGACTCATCAGGCGCTCGGCCAGACGATCCACGGTATACCAATAATCCCGCTGCATGCCGTCTTCGGTGTTGACGATGAGCACCGCGGAGGCGCTGTGCCGGGAGCCCAGTGAGCTGCCGATGAAACCGTGACTGTTGCCATAGACCCGGCAGCCCTGCTGGGAGCTGATATTGGCACTGTCACTGCTCAGCCGCCCATCCAGCTCCAGCGCCGCCCGCTCACAGGCCAGCGCGCGCTCGATGGCCTGCTCGGCGGTCAGGGTCCAGGGATGATAGAGATCCAGATCCGGCAGATCCCTGGCCATCAGCTCGGCGTCGGCCAGGCCGGCACAGGTATCCACCGACGTGTTGCGGGCGATGGCCAGTGCAGCGCTTACGGTCGAGCGGATGGCCTCGTCCGAGGTATCCGAGGTACTGGCCGACCCCTTGCGCCCGTCCAGATACAGGGTGATGCCGAAGCCCTGATCGCGATTGAGCTCCACGGTCTCGACCTCACCCTGGCGCACACCCACCGACAGGCCGGTGTTCTGGCTCACCGCCACTTCGCAGGCATCTGCGCCCTGACGCGAGGCCTCGTCCAGGATGAAGGCGACCCGCTGCTCAAGCATCTGACGCAGGGCCCGGGGATCCTCGAATTGCTGTTCGGAAAGCTGTTGGCTCATGTGATCTCCTTGTTGCCGGTCATTGTACCCCGGACAGCCAGCCTGTGAACGGGTATCATGTCGCCTTGATCAGTAGCGGCAGACAGGCAGCAACCATGACAGAATTTCCTGAAGAACATGACGGTCCGCAGGACGAAGAGAAAAGCAAGAGTCAGGTCAAGCGCGAGATGCAGGCCTATCAGGAACTGGGGCGCCGCCTGGTTGAGCTCAAACCCGCGCAGCTGGAGAAGCTGCCGCTGACCGACAAGCTCCGTGCCGCACTGGAAGAGGCCCACCGCCACACTGCCCGCGGCGCACTCAAGCGCCACCTCAGTTTTGTCGGGAAATTGATGCGCGAGCAACCCGATCTCGAGGCCATTCAGGCCTATGTCGAGCGCCTGGACAGCAGCAGCCAGGCCCACGCCCAGTATTTCCACCAGCTCGAGCGCTGGCGTGACCGCCTGCTGACCGGCAGCCCCGAGGAGCAGGAAGCCTTCATCGCCGCCTACCCTGACGCCGACCGCCAGACCATTCGCCAACTGGTACGCCAGGCCCAGAAGGAAGCAGCGGAGAACAAGCCGCCGGCGGCATCACGCAAGCTGTTCAAACTGATCCGGCAGGTGGCGGAGAACGCCGACTGAGATTCATCACGGGCGTCCGCCCATCGGATGCCCGTCCGTCAATGCGCATGGCAGACCCGGCCCGCTGTGCCAGACTCAGTGGGAGCCTCAACCACCGGAGTCGCCGTGAATACAGCCACGCCCTTACCCCGTCTGGAAAACCTGCTGCCACCGGATCAGGCGAAAGAAAAACAACAACTGCTCGACGGCCTGATGCAATCCCAGGCCAGCATCAACCCCAAGTTCTTCTACGATGAGATCGGCTGCCAGCTGTTCACCCGGCTGTGCGAGCTGGAAGAGTACTATCCCACCCGCACCGAGGCCGGTATCCTCCGGCACTACGCCGGCGAGATCAGCGCCGCCCTGCGCCCGCAGGCGCAATGGGTCGATCTGGGCTGCGGCGACTGCAGCAAGACCCGCAGCTGGTTGCAGCATTTCAGCCCGTCCCGGGTGATCGGGGTGGATATCGCCGGCGACTACATCCGTGCCTGCCTGGCCAATATTGCCGACGGCTACCCCGACCTCGAATGCGTGGGCGTGATCAGTGACTTCACCCGCCGTCTTGACCTGAAGGACCTGCTCGCCGAAGACGCGGACAGCCCGCCGGTATTCTTCTACCCCGGCTCCTCCATCGGCAACTTCGACCGCAATCAGGCCCTGCGATTGCTGCGGCGTATCCGTGAGCACTGCGGCCAGCGCGGCCAGTTGCTGATCGGCGCGGATCTGGTCAAGCCATTGCCGGTAATGGAAGCGGCCTACAATGACAGCCAGGGACTGACCGCCGCTTTCAATCTCAACGTCCTGCGGGTGATCAACCGACTGCTGCAGGCCGACTTCAATCCCGACGCCTTCGAGCACAGTGCTGTCTATGACGCCCGGAACAGTCGCATCGAGATGCGCCTGATCGCCACCCGCCCGCAGACCGTGCGGCTGGGCAGCTCCGCCGTTCGCCAGTTTCGCCGCGGCGAGTACATCATCACCGAACACTCGCACAAGTACACCCCCGCCGGCTTCGGCCTGCTGCTGGCAGAAGCCGGCTTCCCCCGTCAGCAGATGTGGACCGATGCCCGTGGCTGGTTCGGCATCTTCCTCGCGGAGCCCGACGCATGAGCCGGCAACCGGCGACCACGGCTGCGGGCGATGAGCTTGTTCAGCGCTACCAGGGCATACGCCGGCACAGCCTGGCATTGGCAGAGGGGCTCAGTGCCGAGGACTGCCAGCTCCAGTCGATGCCCGAGGCCAGCCCGGTCAAATGGCACCTGGCCCATACCAGCTGGTTCTTCGAGACCTTCATCCTGCTGCGCCTGCCCACCCCGGTAGCGGCCTTCAACCCTGCCTACGCGGTGCTGTTCAATTCCTACTACGTAGGCATCGGGCCGCGCCATGCACGCCCACAGCGCGGGCTGCTGTCCCGCCCGTCCCTGGAACAGGTGCTCGCATACCGGGAACATGTCGACCGGCACCTGAGCGAGCTGCTGGCGGACAACCAGCTCGGTGCGGACGCACTGGCGCTGGTCGAACTGGGGCTCAATCATGAACAGCAGCATCAGGAACTGCTGCTCACCGACCTCAAGCATCACTTCTCCTGCAATCCCCTGCTTCCCGCCTGGCGGCCGAGCGGCCCGGACCCGGCGATGCCCGAACACAACCGCCATGCGCCCCGGCGACTGCCGCTGCCCGGCGGTCTGGTGGAAGTGGGCCATACCGGAGCGGGCTTCTGCTATGACAATGAAACGCCCCGCCACCGCGTGTGGCTGGAGCCCTTTGCACTGGCCAGCCGCAACGTCACCAATGTGGAATATCTGGAGTTCATGCTCGACGGCGGTTATCAACGCCCCGAGCTCTGGCTGTCAGACGGGTGGGACGCGGTCTGTGAAGGAGGCTGGCAAGCCCCGCTGTACTGGCAGCATGGGGACGAGGGCTGGCAGGTCTTCACCCTGCACGGGCCGATGGCCATGGAGCCGGCGGCGACTCTGAGCCATGTCAGCTTCTACGAGGCGGACGCCTTCGCCCGCTGGGCCGGTGCCCGTCTGCCAACCGAAGCGGAATGGGAACATGCCGCCACTCGGAGCACTGAAGTGGAGGGGCTGCATGATGAAGTCTGGCAATGGTGCAACAGCGCCTACCTGCCCTACCCCGGCTTCCGTCCGGCGGCCGGCGCGGTGGGCGAGTACAACGGCAAGTTCATGATCAACCAGATGGTCCTGCGCGGTGGCTCCCTGGCCACCCCGCCCGGCCACAGCCGCCCGAGCTATCGCAACTTCTTCCCGCCCTGGGCGCGCTGGCAGTTCAGCGGAATACGGCTGGCCTGGGATGCATGAGCAGCGCCGGGAGCGATTCAGTCCGGCCTGTCGATATAGCTGTCCTGATCCCGCACCAGCGTCTCGAACTCAGACGAGGACAGCACCTGCAGGCAACTGGCGAATGCATTGTCACCGCCCTGCTTCATGACTGCCGGTTCGGCGGCCGCCTGCCGCAGAATGTATTCCCTTACCGCGGCATAGGGATCATGCAGCACCTCCAGGGTATCCTCGTCCTGCACGATGCGGTGAGCGCCTTGCCCCAGAAAGTGATAAGCGCCGACAGCCGCCTGCGCATCCTCGGTGAATCCCGGCTCCGAGGGATAGGCGTCTGCCAGGCAGCTGGCCAGCGCATAATGGCTCAGCATCCGGCGGGCATGCGCCACGTCGTCCGTGGACGCGGTACAGGCTGTTGTGGCGAACGCCAATGCAATGACAAAGAGCAGATATCTCATTTCAGCTCCCAGTAAAGGATTCTCGTCAGGGACACCCGACCACCGTAACTGCCGCTGTCCGGATCATGATAAGAGGTGCCATCGCCGCTCTGCACCCCGTCCCACAGCGTTACGTGACCGGTCGCGTCGCTCCAGCCGGAGACTTCCATCACGATAAGGCCCTTGCGCCCCACCAGATTGCCGGTTTCCGACGAAGACAGCGTCAGATCCGCGGCCCCCCAGTTGTGCTTGACGTACTGAATCAGGTCATTCACGCGCAGGATGTAGGCCATCTCATCGCTGCCCCTGACCCGGTAGATATTTCGTCCTGGCACGATAGTGCCGCTGGGTATGACATAGCCACCGTAGTTGAATCCGCGACTCATCCGCAGGGCACATGCATTGGCGTATCCAGCTGGATTTTCGCGGTAGAGTTCCGCCACTGCGCCGCCAACCAGCTGGTAGACATCAGCCGCTCCCATCCTGCCCACTTCCGCGTAGGCATCCCATACATCCCGAAAGGCCGGCCGCCTGACGGTTAGCCGTACGGAAGTGTTCCCTGCGCTAGCAACCAGCAATGTCATCAGAGAACTCCCTCCAGTTCCAACCGGTGGTTTCTGAATACTTCCGGTATGTAAACCGTTCCGTCTTCCTGCACCGTACCGGTAACCACCCGGTTGATCGCCCCTTCGAGCTCGATTTCCACCTCTTCACCTGGCTCATAGCCTGTGGTCTCGGCATGCAGGTTGAGATCAACATAGAATCGGGACGTATCGTTTACCGGCGCCTTGGCCTCGCTGTATGACCAGAAGATGCGGTCAATGGTCTTTCTCGGCTGGCTTACAGCCATGCCACCGGCCAGCTGCATCACGCCGGCTGAACCGCTTTGACTGCCGATATGAATGGTGCCGTCCGGCAGCAGGGTATTCGAGCCGGCGGGGCAACCGCAGGCGACGTAGTCACCGGCGCGGGCGGCGGGTCCGGCGGGCAGCATGACGGTGCGCGGACCAACCGCGACTATGGGCCCGACGCCCTTCTTGCATTTCGGGCAGGTCGCCTTGTGCCCGACCGAGCTGGCTACCAGCCCATCAAACTGGATGCCCGGGTTGCCTTCGATCACTGCGCCGCCGGTGGAGGTCCTGGAACCTATACCTATCTTGATCATTGCCGCTTCAATTCCTGAAACCGGTGAGCTGAAGCGGCCATGATCCCGGTGAATCCGCAGTGGGGCAAAACCTTTGTCCTGCCATTGGGATCTGGTTCACAGGGCACAAAAAAGCCGCCCCGGTTTCCCGGGGCGGCTTTTTGGATCACCTGTCGCTGGCTATCAGTAGCCCAGCGAGAAGTTTTCCTCGTCCATGGCCATCAGGTTGTCGGAACCGGACAGCATGGCTTCAACGTGGGCGCGGGTGCGCGGCAGGATGCGCTGATAGTAGAACTGCGCAGTCTGCAGCTTGGCCTTGTAGAAGCCTTCCTCGCTGGTGCCGGCGGCCAGCTTCTCGGCAGCGACACGGGCCATGTCAGCCCAGAAGTACGCCAGGCAGACGTAGCCGGAATACATCAGGTAGTCCACGGAGGCGGCACCGACCATTTCGCGGTCCTTCATCGCGGCCATGCCGATCTTCATGGTGATGTCAGCCCATTCCTTGTTCAGGTTGGCCAGCGGGCCTACCAGGTGCTTGATGGCTTCGTTACCTTCCTGGGCCTTGCAGAACTTGTGCACGATCTTGGTGAAGTTCTGCAGGGTGGCGCCCTGGGTCATCAGTACCTTGCGGCCCAGCAGGTCCAGTGCCTGGATGCCGGTGGTGCCTTCGTACAGCATGGAGATACGGGCGTCACGCACGTTCTGTTCCATGCCCCACTCGGAGATGAAGCCGTGACCGCCGTAGATCTGCACGCCGTGGTTGGCAGCTTCGAAACCGACTTCGGTCATGAACGCCTTGGCGATCGGAGTCAGGAAGGCCAGCAGGGAGTCAGCCAGTTTCTTCTGTTCTTCGTCCTTGCTGCGCTTGATGATGTCGACCTGCTTGGCAGCGAAGTACACCATGGCGCGGTTGCCTTCGGCAAAGGCCTTCATGGTCAGCAGCATGCGGCGCACGTCAGGGTGCACGATGATCGGGTCAGCGGGCTTCTCGGGCGCCTTCGGACCACTCAGCGCACGCATCTGCAGACGCTCGCGGGCATAGGTGATACCACCCTGGAAGGCCACCTCGGCATGGGCCAGACCCTGCAGAGCAGTACCCAGACGGGCAGTGTTCATGAAGGTGAACATGCAGTTCAGGCCCTTGTTCGGCGGCCCGATCAGGAAACCGGTGGCGTTGTCGAAGTTCATCACACAGGTAGCGTTACCGTGGATGCCCATCTTGTGCTCCAGGGAGCCGCAGTTCACACCGTTGCGCTCGCCCTTCTCGCCGTTGGCGTCGGGCAGGAACTTGGGCACGATGAACAGGGAAATCCCCTTGGTGCCGGCCGGTGCATCGGGCAGGCGGGCCAGAACGATATGAACGATGTTCTCGGCCATGTCGTGCTCGCCGGAGGAGATGAAGATCTTGGTACCGGAAATGCGGTAGCTGCCGTCTTCAGCCGGCTCGGCCTTGGTGCGCAGCATGCCCAGGTCGGTACCGCAATGGGGTTCGGTCAGACACATGGTGCCGGTCCACTGGCCGGAAACCAGCTTGGTCAGGTAGACCTGCTTCTGCTCTTCGGTACCGTGGGCTTCGATGGTGTTCATCGCGCCATGGGACAGGCCGGGGTACATGCCCCAGGACCAGTTGGCCTGACCGACCATCTCGCTGATGGCCAGACCCAGGGAGTCGGGCAGCCCCTGACCACCGTATTCGGGATCCAGGGACAGGCTCGGCCAGCCGCCTTCAACGAACTGCTGATAGGCTTCCTTGAAACCGGTGGGGGTCTTCACACCTTCCGGAGTCCATGTGCAGCCTTCGGTATCGCCCACGCGGTTCAGCGGCGCAATCACCTGTTCACAGAACTTGGCACCCTCTTCGAGGATGGCATTGACCATGTCGGGAGTCGCGTCTTCGCAACCCGGCACGCTCTGATAATGTTCTTCATAACCCAGTACTTCGTCGCGTACGAAACGAATGTCGCGCAGGGGAGCCTTGTATTCGGGCATGTGTACTGACCTCAACGATGAATTTTGGAATAGGGACGGCGACGAGCCGGACGGCCCATTCAAACACGTGTTTGAAACTTACGTTTTAGCCTGGATATTGTCAACCCCTTTTACGGGTGATGGATTCATAGCATTCCCGATCACTTCCTTCAAACCGCGCAGGCCGGAGCGCACCGAACCGCGCGGCGACGCGAGCAGTGGAAGGACTCATGGAACGGGATCAACGGCGCACCCGGACAGGTGCGCCGACAGGCGGCAGGTCAGGCGTGAATGTCGATCAGGGTGCCGAGGATCTCGTCGGCGGTATCGATGATGGAGGCACCGGCTTCGACTTCCTGCCGGGCCTGTTCGAGGGCAACGAGGGCGCTGACCATGTCCACCGGGCGGTTGCTTTCCACTGCGGTGCTGGCCACCGGCTGCGCCGTGGCAGCCTGCAGCGGCACGGACCCGGCCGCCGCCGGGTTGACCGGTGCCCCGGCCCGGGCAATCTCCGCCGCCGCTGTGTTGGCGCGGTACTGGCCCTGGCGGACGGCGTCGAAGCCGGAGGAAATCAGATCAAGGGACGCCATGGCATACCCCCTTCAACAATAGTGGCAATGTGCCTATTCAAGCACAATCAGCGCAGGCCGGATAGTCCGCCGGTCGCCCCGAGCAGACTGTCCAGCTCCAGATGATCCGCCACGCCGGCGGCGCTCAGCGGGTCCAGGCGCGGTACCACGCCCAGCAGCGGCGCCTTCATCAATGCCCGCAGGCTGTCCAGATTGGATTGCTGGCGCTCCATGTGCGGATCGACCTGATTGGCCACCCACCCCGCCAGGCGCAGACCATCGGCGGCAATGGCCTCGGCGGTCAGCAGAGCATGGTTGATGCAGCCCAGACGCAATCCCACCACCAGAATCACCGGCAGCTTCAGCTCGATGGCCAGGGCCGCCAGGGTCTGCTCGCCGTTCAGCGGCACCCGCCAGCCACCGGCTCCCTCGACCAGTGTCAGATCGGCGCCACGGGCGAACACCCGCCGACAATCATCCGCCAGCTGGGCTGCGGTCAGCTGCAGTCCGGCTTCCCGGGCTGCTATATGGGGGGCAATCGGCGGCTCCAGCGCCACCGGGTTGAGCAGATCATAGTCCAAGCTCGGCGCGCATTCGGCCTGCAGGGTCAGGGCGTCATCGTTTCGCAGTCCTTCGGCACTGCGCAAGCACCCCGCCGCTATCGGCTTGACTGCGGCGGTGCTCAGCCCGCGCCGCCGGGCGGCATGCAGCAGACCGGCGGCGATGGTGGTCTTGCCGATCTCGGTATCGGTACCGGTAACAAAATAGCGGTGACTCATGCGGATACTCCTGTGCGCCCCGGCTGCTTGAACATCACCACCTGGGCCACCTGCCAGCTCGCCGGCAGCCCATGCTCGGTGCGGAATTGCTCGTAGGCGGCAGTCAACCGGCGCGCGCGTGCCTTGCCGGTCAGACCGGAAGGTCGCCCGGCGTTCAGATTCACCGCTCCCAGCGCCTTCAGCTCCTGGGTCAATTCCCCGAGTCGCGGGTAGAACAGCACGTGGCGCTCCACGTCGCACTGCCAGTCACCGAAACCGGCGTCGTCGAGCAGTATGGTCAGCTCGGTGAGCGACATGAAACTGTTCACGTGCACCAGATTGTCCACGGCCTTCCATGACTGGCGCAGCTCTTCCAGACTGCCCTCCAGCAGGGTATTGAAGGCCAGACAGCCGCCCGGCCGCAGCACCCGCCAGGCTTCGGCCAGCGCCTGATCCAGTCGGGGACACCATTGCATGGCGAGGCTGGAGAAGATCAGGTCACGGGACTCGCTGCGCAGCGGCAGCCGTTCGGCGTCGGCGGTTATCCAGTGATCCAGCCCGGGACTGTGCTCATTGGCGTGACGGAGCATGCCCTCGGCCAGATCCAGACCGATGACAGGCGTGTCGAAACAGGCCGCCAGGGCCCGGGTGAAGTGGCCGGTACCGCAGCCAAGATCAAGGATATCCCCCGGCACGAAGTCCCGCGGCAGACGTCCCAGCAGGTTGCTGCCGACGGTGCGCTGCAGCGCAGCCGCCTTGTCGTAGGTGGGCGCCGCCCGACTGAAGGACTCGGCGATCAGCCGCTTGTCGAGCGTAGCCTCATTCATGGGTACCCTCCAGCCAGTCGACGATCTGCTGGGCCAGCCAGCCGGGCTGCTCCAACGGCAGTACATGGCTGGCCTGGTAATGGGTGACCACCCGTGAGGCCGGATGCAGCTCCCCCATCGCGTTGGCGGTCACGCTCGGCACCAGCGCATCCTGGGCGCCGAAGCAGTGCAGCATCGGCTGGGAGGGATTGCGCAGGGCCACGCGGTTGTCCAGCATGCCCAGCACCGCCAGACCGTGCAGGCGCTGCTCATCATTCAGCTCATCCCACTGCAGATGACGGATCCAGTGCCGGGCCTGGGTACTGCCCTGACTGACCAGCAGGGCAAAGCGCCGCAGGGTTTTCTCCGGGTCCTCGCGGTAACCCTGATAGAAGCTGCGGAAGGTGTCGGTCGTCATCGCGGTGGGCCAGTCACGACGCTCGACGAAGCAGGCATTGCTGGCCAGGGTGGCTACCGCAGGGAAATGTTCGGGGAAGCGCCGGTTCAGCTGCACTGCCAGCATCCCGCCCAGGGACCAGCCGACCAGAACGCCCGGCTCGATACGCTGGGCCAGGGAGCTCAGGTCGGTTTCCAGACTGGACAGCTGGATGGCCGGCAGCGGCTCTATGGCCACCCGCACCTCCGGCAGCAACGCCTGCAGCGCTTCGCGCAGGGGCTCCATGGTATCGGCGGCCATCGCCCAACCGGGCAACAGGGTGATCGGCTTCATGACTGAAACTCCGGTAATTCGGCAAGGGTCTGCTGCAGGGCCTCCAGCAGACGATCCACATCGGTCTCGGCATGGGCCGCGGACAGAGTAACACGCAATCGGGCTGTCCCTTGGGGCACCGTCGGCGGACGTATGGCGGTGACCAGAATGTCTCGCTGGCGCAGCCCCTCGGACAACCGCAGCGCCCGGGCACTGTCGCCGACCAGGATCGGCTGGATGGGTGTGGGACTGTCCATCAGTTGTAGGCCAAGCTGCGCGGCACCGGCGCGGAAGCGCTCGATCAGCCGCGTCAGGTGTTCACGGCGCCAGCTCTCCTCGCGCGCCAGGCGCAGGCTCGTCAGCGTCGCCCAGGCCACGGCCGGTGGCTGGCTGGTGGTATAGATGTAGGAGCGGGCAAACTGGATCAGGGTTTCGATCAATTCCTCGCTGCCGGCAATGAAGGCACCGGCCGTGCCGAACGCCTTGCCCAGAGTGCCGACCAGCACCGGCACCTCCTCCAGACTCAGCCCCTGCTGCTGGACTATGCCACCCCCGGTGGCCCCCAGACAGCCGAAGCCGTGGGCATCATCGACCATCACCCAGGCACCGTGACGGCGTGCCTCGGCGCACAGCTCCGGAAGCCGCGCCAGATCGCCGTCCATGCTGAACACCCCGTCGGTCACCACCAGGGTATTGCCCTCGGCCTTCTCCAGGCGCTGGTTCAGGCTTTGGGGATCATTGTGCAGATAGCGGGAGAAACGGGCGCCACTGAGCAGTCCCGCATCCAGCAGGGAGGCATGGTTGAGCCGGTCCTGCAGCACGGTATCGCCCTTGCCGACCAGCGCCGTGATGGCACCCATGTTGGCCATGTAGCCGCTGGACATCAGCAACGCCCGGGGCCGGCCGGTGAGTTCGGCCAGCGCTTCCTCGAGCGCATGGTGGGCACCACTGTGCCCCACCACCAGATGCGAGGCGCCGCCGCCAACGCCCCAGCGACGCACACCCTCGACCATGGCCTCGGCCACCTCGGGGTGGTCGGCCAGTCCAAGATAATCGTTGCTGCAGAAGGCCAGGAACGACTGGCCATCTACCTTGACCCGCACGCTCTGCGGGGACTCCAGCAGCGGACGCTGGCGGTACAGATGGGCGGCACGGCGCTCGGCCAGCCGCCCGGATAGATCGAAGGACATGATGAACCCCGGCAACAGGCCAGACGCATTCGGCCTGCGGTGCAAATGTAAAAAGCGCGGACCGCCCATCGGACGACCCGCGCACTGCAAAGGATCTGCGCTGCAGCGGGCCGCTGCCGGTCAGCCTGCCGCGGCGTTGGTGAACAGGGCGCTGTCGCGCTGCTCGATCAGGGCCTGCTCGATGGCCGCCTGATGCACCTCATCGTCATGCTCCTCGCGCTCCTCGGGCTTGATGCCCAGACGCTCGAACAGCCGCATGTCCTTGTCGGCCTGGGGGTTGCCGGTGGTGAGCAGACGGTCACCGTAGAAGATCGAGTTGGCGCCGGCGAAGAACGCCAGCGCCTGGGTCTGATCGTTCATCTGCTCGCGGCCGGCGGACAGCCGCACGTGGGACCTGGGCATCATGATCCGGGCGACCGCCAGGGTACGGATGAAGTCGAAGGGATCCACGTCCTCGGCATTCTCCAGCGGCGTACCTGCAACCTTGACCAGCATATTGATCGGCACGCTCTCGGGATGTTCCGGCAGATTGGCCAGCTGGATCAGCAGACCGGCACGATCCTCCAGGGACTCGCCCATGCCGAGGATGCCGCCGGAGCAGATCTTCATGCCCGCATCACGCACATAGGACAGGGTCTGCAGGCGTTCACTGTAGGTGCGGGTGGTGATGATGTTGCCGTAGAACTCCGGGGAGGTATCCAGGTTGTGGTTGTAGTAGTCGAGACCGGCCTCGGCCAGGGCCTGGGTCTGCTCCCGGGTCAGCTTGCCCAGGGTCATGCAGGTTTCGAGACCCAGCTCACGGACACCACGCACCATTTGCAGTACATAGGGCATGTCCTTGTCGGAGGGGTGCTTCCAGGCGGCGCCCATGCAGAAGCGGGTGGCGCCGATGGCCTTGGCGGCGGCGGCCTCGTCCAGCACCTTCTGCACCTGCATCAGCTTTTCCTTGTCCAGGCCGGTGTTGTAGTGGCCGGACTGGGGGCAGTACTTGCAGTCCTCGGGGCAGGCACCGGTCTTGATCGACAGCAGGGTGGATACCTGCACCCGGTTGGCATCGAAATGCTGGCGATGCACCGTCTGGGCCTGGAACAGCAGATCATTGAAGGGTTGGCGCAACAGGGCCAGCACTTCGGACAGGGTCCAGTCATGGCGGGTAGCGGGCGCAGTCATCGAAATATCCTTGGTAACAGAGGTCGGAACAATTCCACGCATGATAATCGCCGCCCGGAGACTGTCAACCTGAAATGAGATCACTGGTTTACAAGTGGATAAATATTAATCAGGTCAACCGCTGCCTGCTTTGCCTCGGCAGTGCCGCCGGATCCCCCGATTGCATTTGCCCGCCCTGCCTGGACGATCTGCCCTGGCTGGGACCGGCCTGTCGTCAGTGCGCTCTGCCGCTGAGCGCCGAGGGCCTGCTGTGCGGAAAGTGCCAACAGCAACCACCGCTGTTCAGTCAGGTGATAGCACCGCTGCGCTACAGTTTCCCGGTCGACAGTCTCATACCGGCATTCAAGCACCAGCACCGCCTGACCTGGGGCCGGCTGCTGGCCCGGCTGCTGCAACAGGCGATTATCCACCACCACCGGGACCGGCAACTGCAGCTGCCGGATGTGGTGATTCCGCTGCCGCTGCACCGCAGCCGCCAGGCGCGCCGGGGCTTCAACCAGGCGATGGAACTGGCCCGGCCCATCGCCCGCGCCCTGGATATTCCGCTGGATTATCGCAATCTGCTGCGCCGACGCGCCACCACTGCCCAGCAGGGCCTGGATGCCCGCGCCCGACAGCGCAACCTGCGCGACGCTTTCATCTGCCGTCACCCGGCGCGTCTCGCCGGTCGTCACCTGGCCCTGGTCGATGACGTGATGACCACCGGCACCACGGTCAACGAGGCCAGCCGCACCCTG
>Ga0209075_1003300_pt1 | contig 13562 bp, 8 predicted proteins | sample Stecom2011_FD_187523 | JGI IMG/M metagenome (GOLD analysis project Ga0209075, IMG submission 187523) | Agricultural soil microbial communities from Utah to study Nitrogen management - Steer compost 2011 (SPAdes) (version 2) | ecosystem: Environmental > Terrestrial > Soil > Agricultural land... | reverse complement strand
ATTAAGATATTGAATGGTCTTTTCCAAAGCCTTCCATCCTTTTAATCCATAGGCTTCATAAAAAGCCGTGTTTGGTTTATACGCGACACATAAATGATGTGTAGCATCAATAATAGCCTTGTTAAATGCAAAGATCGGGTCTTCATCGTTTAATAAATGCTCTGGAATTTTATTTAAATCGACATCTAAACCAATACAAAGAAAGGACTTCTTTTTTTGGATTTGTTCGGTTAATTGCTGTGTTGTCATCTTATAAAAAAAGCCTCAAAATGAGGCTAGGTTTTAAATTATTTAGGTCTTAAATTATATCTGTATTGGCTTTTAACTTTTCAGTGTTTTCGGCTAACTGAAGTTCATCTATAATTCTCTGAATATCTCCATTTACTATATTTCCTAAATCGTATAGAGTTAAACCAATTCTGTGGTCAGTTACACGACCTTGAGAATAGTTATAGGTTCTAATTTTAGCACTTCTATCTCCAGAAGTTACCATAGAACCACGCTTAGCAGCATCTTCAGCATTTTTCTTTGCTAACTCTATATCGTACAATCGTGAACGTAATACTTTAAACGCCTTCTCTTTGTTTTTATGCTGAGATTTTTGATCTTGACACTGAGCCACTAATCCTGTAGGAATATGTGTTAAACGCACAGCTGAATAGGTGGTGTTCACCGACTGACCTCCTGGACCAGAAGAACAGAAAAAATCTATACGAACATCTTTTGGGTTTATTTCAACATCAAACTCTTCGGCTTCAGGAAACACCATAACCGTTGCAGCACTTGTATGAACACGGCCTTGAGTTTCCGTTTGTGGTACTCGTTGCACACGGTGCACGCCTGCTTCAAACTTTAGGGTACCATACACGTCTTCTCCAGTAACCTCAAATTGGATTTCTTTAAATCCGCCATTTGTACCTTCACTATAATCTACAGTATCTACTTTCCATCCTTTGCTTTCGCAGTATTTGGAGTACATTCTAAATAAATCTCCGGCAAAAATACTCGCCTCATCACCACCAGTACCGGCACGTAATTCTACTACCGCATTTTTAGAATCTTCTGGATCTTTAGGAATTAAAAGAACTTTTATTTCATCCTCTAATTTCGGAATTCCTTCTTTAGCTTCTTCATATTGCATTTTAGCCATATCCACCATTTCCTGGTCGCTACCATCTGCAATAATTTCTTCAGCTTCTTTTAGATTATTGGTAAGCTCGAGATATTGCTCACGCTTATCCATTAATATTCTTAAATCTTTATATTCTTTATTTAATTCCACATAGCGTTTTTGATCTGTCATTATATCAGGCTGAATGATCAAATCACTAACCTCATCAAAACGTTGCTTTACTATTTGTAATTTATCTAACATGTATTTTACTGAATTATGTCGTCAAAAATACGATAAATTATGGATTTTAGTTTTTTTTTGGAGCTGGAGTTTTTCGTAAAACACAAAATATTTTACATTCTCTAAAGTTTTCATTCCTAGTTACCAATACGAAGTGTCCAAATATTATTGTAAAGACACAAAGAATAAGCGATTATATTTTAAAATAATACAATCAATAAAAAAGGGAAACCAATAACAGTTCCCCCTTTTAAAACTAAATCTATCTATAAAAAATTATCCACACTTAGAAGAACCGCAATCTTTACAGGTTAAACAGCCTTCTTGGTAAATTAAATTAACAGAACTACAGTTGCTACAAGTTTGCCCTTTGGCTTGAGTTCCATCTTCTACGTAACGCTTTATAGCACGAACTACACCGTTCTTCCATGTATTAATAGACTCGCTATCTAATTGTAAACTATTGATTAAATCAACAATTTTATCTATCGGCATCCCATGTCGTAGCGTACTTGAAATTAACTTAGCGTAATTCCAATATTCTGGGTTGAATTTATGAGATAAGCCTTCAATGGTGGTTTTATATCCCCTTTTGTTTTTGTATTGAAAATCGTAACGCGAGGTCCCGTCATCGTTTCTACTTTTAATAATTACACCTTCATTAACCCAACGCGGTATTAAAATACCATCTTCATCATCGGCTAATCCAGTAAACACTTCGTATGGCTTTCCATCTATCAATCCAATAAATGCAATCCACTTTTCTTTATTATTCTGAAAACGAACAACATCTGCTTCTAAAACTTGAGGACGTTTGGTTGGAAATGCTGTTAACATTTCTTGATTGTCATCTTCAGTTTTTTCTTCATTTGAAATTAAAACTCCTGAACGCGAACCATCTCTATAAACAGTCACTCCTTTACAACCTGCTTCCCAAGCTTCTAGATACAATTGACCCACCAATTCTTCAGTAGCATCGTTTGGCAAGTTAATAGTAACACTGATAGAATGATCTACCCATTTCTGAACAGCACCCTGCATACTTACCTTGCTCATCCAATCTACATCGTTAGAGGTTGCTTGGTAATAAGGCGATTTTTTAACTAATACGTCTAAGTCTTTTTGAGTGAAATTCTGAGACGAATCGATACCGTTAACGTCCATCCATTGCTTAAATCTATGGTGAAAAACCACATATTCCTCCCACGAATCTCCAACCTCATCCACAAAATCTACACGAACATTTTGATCGTTTGGATTTACTTTTCTTCTACGTTTATACACCGGCATGAAAACTGGTTCAATTCCCGAAGAGGTTTGCGTCATTAAACTAGTAGTTCCAGTTGGAGCGATAGTTAATAAAGCAATATTTCTTCTTCCATGCTCAAGCATTTCGTAATACAATTTATCATCTGCTTCTTTTAAACGCAGGATAAACGGATTGTTTTTTTCTCTTTCTGCATCAAAAATAGCAAACGGACCTCGATCTTTTGCCATATAAACAGATGCTCTATACGCCTCTATTCCTAAAGTTTTATGAACTTCCACAGAAAACTCATTTCCTTCTTTACTTCCGTATCTAATTCCTAATGCCGCAAGCATATCACCTTCAGCAGTAATACCAATTCCAGTTCTACGTCCTTCGTTGGCTTTAGTTTGAATGTTTAACCAAAGGTTTCTTTCGGTAGCTTTTACTTCATCTAATTCTGGATCTGCATCAATTTTCGCAATAATAGCATCTATTTTCTCTAATTCTAAATCGATAATATCATCCATGATGCGTTGAGCTGCATGAACGTGTTTTTTAAATAACTCAAAATTAAAAGACGCCTTATCTGTAAATGGATTTTCAACATAAGAAAACAAGTTGATTGCTAATAAACGACAAGAATCGTATGGACAAAGTGGGATTTCACCACATGGATTTGTAGAAACAGTTTTATATCCTAAATCGGCGTAGCAATCTGGGACAGATTCGTTAATAATAGTATCCCAAAACAAGATACCTGGCTCAGCTGATTTCCATGCGTTGTGAACTATTTTTTTCCAAACTTTATTAGCTTCAATAGTTTTTGTAAACTTTGGTTCGCTACTAAATATCGGATATTTTTGAGTGTAAGTACCATTTGATTTTACGGCTTTCATAAACTCATCGTCTATTCTAACCGAAACGTTTGCTCCCGTAACTTTGCCTTGCTCTAATTTAGCATCGATAAAATCTTCTGAATCTGGATGGTTGATAGATACAGATAACATTAAGGCTCCGCGACGCCCATCTTGAGCCACTTCTCTGGTAGAGTTAGAGTAGCGTTCCATAAAAGGTACAATCCCTGTAGAAGTTAGTGCCGAGTTTTTAACTGGCGAACCTTTAGGTCTGATATGAGATAAATCGTGCCCAACACCGCCACGACGCTTCATAAGCTGTACCTGCTCTTGATCAATTTTCATGATGCCTCCATAAGAATCAGACTCTCCACTATTTCCAATTACAAAACAGTTAGAAAGCGAGGCTATTTGATATGGGTTTCCAATCCCAGCCATCGGACTTCCCTGAGGAACAATATATTTAAAATCTTTAATTAAATTGTAAATCTCATTTTCGGATAGCGGATTTGGATATTTCACTTCTACCCTTGCTATTTCTTTGGCTATACGTTTATGCATATCGTCTGGAGTCAACTCGAATAAATTGCCTTCAGAATCTTTTAAGGCATATTTGTTAATCCATACGCGCGCAGCTAAATCGTCGCCGTTAAAATACTTTAAAGAAGCTTCAAAAGCCTCATCTTGAGAGTATGTTGTTGGAAGCACTTTTTGTTGGGTTTGAACACTCATTTTTTAATCTGTTTTTACAATAAATTGATAATTTTACCAATGTGTAAAGTACGCAAATATTTTCCACTTAAAAAATGAAGCAAACAAAAAAGTTTTCAATAAAAATAGACACAAGCTTAATAATCAGGGTAATAGACATTTGTCAACAACAAAAAGTTAACAAATTTTATATTTTCATTAGAAGTCAACAACAACACCAACACCCAGCAATTGCTTCCATTGAGCCTTAGCTCCCTTGGTTTCATACTCACCATCAACAGGTGTTTCAACTTGTGTTTTTATATCGTTATCGTATTTAAGATGCGACCCTAAATTGGCTTTAATAAAATTATTGACTTTAAAATCTAAGTTCACTTGCCAATCCACATCAATATTCCCAAAATCGTTTAAATAATCGGAATAAAAACTCACATAATTACCAAGAAAAACATTTTCAAAAATTTGAGATTCGTAAGAACTTGTTAACAGGATTCCCACCTCATTTCGAACACGCTGCCCTTCTACAAGCACATTGCCTTCTTCGTCATAAACAGCTGGGGTAACCCCAAAAGACCCTGCATTAGCCAATTTAGAATCTAATACAAAGGTTGTTTTCATTGTTAACGGAGAAAAGTACATAGAGAATTTATCGATATTCTTACCGTATTCAATTCCTCCCCCAACAAACAAATAACCTGGAGCCATAAACCTAGACAAAACATTGGTTTCATCTGGATAATTATATCCAGCAGTAAACTGTGATTTAAAATTAAATCTAGCTGAATAATACCAATTGGTGTATTCATCTCTTTTAAATCCTAGAGTTGAACTAATATCAATAATATCATCAGTTTTTTTAAGGCCTTGATCTTCTTGTTTATTAACCCCATAACGAGTTACTAACAAACTACTCCAAATCAAATGCTTATATCTGTATTTTAAAGCGCTTTCAAAACTTACTAAGGAGGAAATAGAATTACTACCACCAGCGTTCCAGTTCACAAAAGCCACTTCACTCACAAGCAAACTTGCTTTGTTTTTGTGGGTCCATTTTGGAACATTGATGTTCTCTATTTTAAAATATAAAGAATCCGGTTGCGCAAAAGCAAATTGAAAACTAATTAGAAATAAAACAAATACAATCTTCTTCACTAGGCCGTAATTTTAAACTTAATAATTAAACACTCCAAACTCGCTAGTAATGGTTAGCTTCTTTTTATCTGAAGCCTCTACACGTCCAATAATTTTAGCATCTACCTGAAACGACTTTGAAATGGCAATAACATCTTGAGCAACTTCCGGTGAAACATACAGCTCCATACGGTGTCCACAATTAAACACTTGGTACATTTCTTTCCAATCTGTTTTAGATTGCTCTTGAATAAGCTTAAACAACGGAGGAACTGGAAACATATTATCTTTTATAATATGAAGTTCATCAACAAAGTGAAGTATTTTAGTTTGAGCACCTCCACTGCAATGGATCATTCCGTGGATGGTATCACCTTTAAATTGAGATAATATTTTTTTAATAATTGGAGCATAAGTCCTTGTTGGCGATAAAACTAATTTACCGGCATCAATAGGAGAATCCTTAACCGCATCTGTTAATTTTACCTGTCCGGAATAAACCAAATCTTCAGGCACAGAAGCATCATAACTTTCTGGATATTTTTCTGCTAAATATTTATGAAACACATCGTGTCTAGCTGAAGTTAAACCATTACTTCCCATCCCGCCATTGTATTCTTTTTCGTAAGAAGCCTGTCCAAAGGACTCAAGCCCCACAATAACATCTCCTGGCTGTATATTAGCATTATCTATAACATCGCTACGTTTTAGCCTAGCAGTAACCGTAGAATCCACAATGATAGTTCTAACCAAATCACCCACATCGGCAGTTTCACCTCCTGTAGAATGAATAGTTACTCCAAACGATTTCAATTCTGAAATAAGCTCTTCAGTACCATTAATTATGGCTGAAATAACTTCACCTGGAATTAAATTTTTATTTCTTCCAATGGTGGAAGATAACATAATATGATCGGTTGCTCCTACACAAAGCAAATCGTCCACATTCATAATTAATGCATCCTGAGCAATTCCTTTCCAAACGGATAGATCGCCAGTTTCTTTCCAATACATATAAGCTAAAGAACTTTTGGTTCCAGCTCCATCTGCATGCATAACCAAGCAATGCTCACTGCTATTTGTTAAATAATCTGGAACAATTTTACAAAAGGCTTTAGGGAAAAGGCCTTTATCGATGTTTTTAATGGCGTTGTGTACATCTTCTTTAGAGGCCGAAACACCTCTTTGCGAATATCTTTTACTTATTTCTCCACTCATAAAATTGAATTGAAGTGCAAAAATAGCAATTGTAATCTACTTATTTGTTAATAATCTGATTGGAATTGATAATTGTAGGCACATTCCGCTTAGATTTAACTTTTCTTTTAGAAGCTCCAAAATAGAAATTAAGACCAATGGCCATTCTCCAATAAACATCATTTGACGCTCCATAAACATTCCCATCTACTTCATCACTAAAAACTTCATTATAATCAGAAAATATTTTAACTCCTACACCATCTGAAATTATGTATTCCAATCCAACACCTCCTTGCATTTTAGCTTCGGAGGTTTTTAAATAATTAGAAGCATGCACACCTCCTCCTACATAAATATATGGGGTAAATTTATCGTAAGGAAAAAGGGTCGCTTCTAGATTCACATCAAAAGACATAAATCCTTCATTAAAAACATCCTTAAAAGCCAAGTTGAACTTATTATAACTTACATTAATATTAAGATGATTAATAACGTACCGTTTATAACCAATACGCATAAACACTTCAAACATAGGGTCGGGATAATCTCCATTAGGCACTGCGGAACCGAAAGCCCCCTCCACAACGTTATTGGCCCTTAATTTATTAAACTCGCGTTGGTTGTATTTACTTTTTTGAGCCCAAGCATTAAAACAACACCCCAACCCAAAAGACAGGATAAAAAGTAGTTTGATATAATGATTTGAGTTTTTCATATTCTATCGTTGGTTTTCATTGAACCGATAAAATTCAGGACAAATTCTAAACACAAATAAATGACAAACAACAGAAAACAGCGCGAAAGAAAACTTTTCGTTTATAAACAGAAATACTAGTTACGTAGAAAATCTTCTTTCTTTACATAACTAGTATTTTCTTTAAATCTTTAATAAAAGATTTCATTTAAATAAACCTATTGTTTATTAAATCCCCGAACAATTAATTAAATAAAAATCTAATATTTTGTTTGTTGGTGGACAACTAAGTCTTTCCGCATCTCCTCCTTTGCATCGCTAGTTCTTTGCGAGAATATGAAGGTAGCTGCCATAAGCATAAGAACACTTATTATTAGCCTTTTCATGTTAAATTGTATAATTGATTAATAGCACCACTAAAATACTAAAAATCAACACACTCCATAGACATTATACCATCTTTTCGTTAACTTACATATTAAATAGATAAAATACAATTTTTACCTTAAAATCAAAAAGAGCTCTGACAGTCAGAGCTCTTTAAAATGACATTATTATGAGTGAAAATTATTTTGTAAACAACAACTCTCTGTATTTTGTTAGCGGCCAAAGCTCGTCGTCCACCAATAATTCCAATTTATCACAATGATATCTTATTTCATCGAAAAACGGCTTTACTTTATAGCAATAAGCATCTGCCTTTTCCTCTATACATTCAATACGATTAGCTTCTTTTCTTGCGTTAATCATTTTGGTTACATTAGAGTTAATTGATGCAATATGCCCAGAAATTTCTTCTATTAAAGTCATCTGCTCTTCAGCAAGCTTCTTAAACCCGTCTCCATATATTTCCTTTAAACCTCTTACATTTTCAATCAATACATTTTGATACTTAACCGCTATAGGAACTACGTGATTCCTAGCAATATCACCTAAAACTCTACCCTCTATTTGAATATGCATAACATAATCCTCCATTTCTACTTCGTAACGAGATATGCTTTCAACACGATTTAAAACATTTAAATCTTCAAACATCTTAATCGTTTTTTCAGAAATCTTAGCTTTCAAAGCTTCAGGTGTGGTTTTGTAATTACTTAACCCTCTTTTCTTGGCTTCTATCTCCCATTCTTCACCATAACCATTTCCTTCAAATAGAATATTTTTGGACTTTTTAATGTATTCCCTTAACACATTAAAGATAGCTTCATCCTTCTTTAGTCCTTTACCTTTTTTATCTATTAAAGCATCAACCTCAGCTTTAAACGCTACCAACTGACTAGCAACTATCGTACTTAAAACCGTCATAGGCTTCCCACAGTTAGCCGTAGATCCAACAGCTCTAAATTCAAATTTATTACCGGTAAAAGCAAAAGACGATGTTCTATTTCTATCTGTATTATCTAATAAGATTTCTGGAATTTTACCAACAACATTCAACTTCAGATCCGTTTTCTCTTCTGGTGAAAGCTTACCATTCGTCACATTTTCCAATTCGTCTAGAACCCTTGTTAGTTGTTCTCCAATAAAAACAGATATAATAGCCGGAGGCGCCTCGTTGGCTCCTAACCGATGATCGTTACTCGCAGAAGCTATTGAAGCCCTTACTAACTCTTCATTGTCGTTTACGGCTTTTATAGTATTAATAAAGAAGGTCAAAAATTGAAGATTGCTCATTGGCGTCTTTCCTGGACTCAATAAATTTACTCCTGTATCGGTACTCAAGCTCCAGTTGTTATGTTTTCCTGAACCATTAACACCTTTAAAAGGTTTTTCATGAAACAAAACCTTAAAATCGTGACGCTCTGCCACCCTACTCATCAAATCCATAAGTAAAGAGTTGTGATCTACTGCCAAGTTAGCCTCGTCGTAAACTGGAGCTAGCTCAAATTGGTTTGGAGCTACTTCGTTATGACGTGTTTTAACAGGAATTCCAAGCAACATACACTCCGTTTCCAAGTCTCGCATAAATTGCATAGCGCGCATTGGAATGGTACCAAAATAATGATCGTCTAACTGCTGCCCTTTTGCCGAAGAATGTCCTAATAGAGTTCTTCCTGTTAATAGAATATCTGGTCTAGAAGCTGCTAAACCACGATCTATTAAAAAGTACTCTTGCTCCCACCCCAAAGACGTGTTTACTTTTTTTACATTTTTATCGAAGTATTTACACACATCCACTGCTGCGGCATCAATAGCTTGTAAAGCACGCAATAAAGGCGTTTTATAATCTAAAGCCTCACCAGTATAAGCCACAAAAACGGTTGGAATACATAAAGTTGTACCGTAAATAAAAGCTGGAGAAGTTGGATCCCAAGCTGTGTAACCACGAGCTTCAAAAGTATTTCTTATTCCTCCGTTTGGAAAACTAGATGCATCTGGCTCCTGCTGTACTAACTGTCCACCTCCAAATTTTTCAATGGCACGACCATTACCTATAGGCTCAAAAAAAGCATCATGCTTTTCAGCGGTTGCCCCTGTTAAAGGCTGAAACCAATGCGTATAATGTGTAACTCCTTTTGATATAGCCCACTCTTTCATACCTGTAGAAATATGATCTGCTACGTGTCTATCAATTTTAGAGCCATTTAAAATAGCATCCATAACACTTGTGAAAGCCTCTTTTGTAAGATACTGACGCATTTTATCTTCATTGAAAACATTTCTGCCAAAAAGGGCTGATCTGCGTTCATTTTCCTCAATTACAATGGGTTTCTTATTAAGAGCTTTCTTAATAGCGTGAAATCTTAGTGTGGACATAGTGTTTTATTTTAGTTGTGAGTTTTAACATGGCAAATTTATGAAAAAAATCACTTTCTCCGACACATACCCCCTAAAAATATAGGGGTCAACCTAAATAAAACACATATTACACACACCAACCCCTATTTAATCTAAGGAAATGGTCAAATAAACAAAAACGATATAAGCTCCAAGAATAAGGAATCCTTTCAAACGTCCAATTTCAAATCTTTTAGGCAACATCATTAATGGTATTAGAATGGCCGAAAAACCAATCATCCAGAAAATGTCGTTTGTAAGTAATTTTGTATTGGCTAAGGCAATAGGATGAATCATGGCGGTTATACCAAGAACAGAAGAAATATTAAAGATATTAGAACCTATTAGGTTTCCAAGAGAAATTGCTTTCTCCTGTTTTAGAGCAGCAATTACTGAAGCAGCTAGCTCCGGCACACTAGTTCCAACAGCCACCATAGTAACGGAGATTACTCGTTCGCTTACACCGTATGAAAGAGCCATTTCTTTGGCTCCAAACACCAACCAATCACTACCAAAGTATAGCGCTGCACCTCCAATTAGCAACCAAACAAAAATTTTAAAATTCGATGTTTTCTCCAAGGCCTCATCAACCTCTTCAACAGACTCCATTGGAGCTCCTTTGGAACGTCTAATTAAAACGACTAGGAAAATAATCAATGAAAGGAAAAGCACCAAGCCCTCCTTAAAATCTAAAACCCCTCCACTTTTTAAGAGGAAGTATAAAGCCACTGACAATAGCATCATCATGGGCCAATTAAGTTTGTAAAAATCACTACTAATAGCTAAGGGCGAAATAACAGCAGTAATACCTAAAACCAAACCTATATTAGCAATATTAGACCCAATAACATTCCCTAAAGCTATATCTGGTGAACCATCGAGAGCAGCTTGTAAACTAACCAAAAGTTCTGGAGCAGAAGTAGCAAAGGACACGACAGTCATCCCTATTACTAATTTGGAAATATTAAATTTAAGAGATAAAGCTACAGAAGAACGAACTAAAAATTCTCCTCCAACAACTAATAAAGTTAAACCAAGTACAATCCAAACAACACTCATAAATCTTATTTTTTTGCGAAGGTAACATTTCCTTTGAAAATATTTGAACAACTAATATTTTTTGTAAAAGAAGAAAAAAAATTAGCGTGACTGAATTAAAAGAAATTATTGCCCTTAAAGAAAAAAGCCGTTTCTTAGAACATATCCACCTAAGCACCTGATATTAACACTGTATCTTAATTACTTTATCAGCTTTAAAAAGCCATAGCTACGAAATAAAAAAGCCCAAACAGACCTTGTTTGAGCTTTTACATCTACTAACTTACTAATTAGTTAATCAGTATCTTTTTTACCGTAGTTTTATTGTCCGAAGTAATTTGTAATAAATACATACCACTAGATAGGTTCAAATCCAAAAACGACTTGTTTAATGTTTCAGTAAACAACACTCTTCCATCAACAGAATAAACCGTTGCCTTAGCTTCATTTTTCAGGCCTTTAATAAATATACGTCCGTTAGTTGGATTTGGATAAACACTCAAGTTTAACTCTTTATATTCATCCATAGACAACCAGGTGCCTCCAACCTGATTTCCCCAAATATATTCTATCAACTCTGGTTGATCGATAAACGGATTTCTATTGTGTTGCCATTCATATATAATATTGTTTCTATTCATCTCGAAATCATCTGGCGGATCATTCCTATGCCAATCTAACAAAGTTTGTAAATCTCCAAACTGACCAACTAACCCATCCGGATAACCATCAACAATTTCTAAACCATTATACCTCACTGCTAAATAAAACACACCACGAGCTACATCTCCCTTAAACCCACCCAAGGTTCCTGATGGCCCATTATACTCTCCATAAAACTGATTGCCACGACTACTATTTTCTGGACCATCAGCTGCCCTTAAAGCGTGTACATCGGAGTTCCCATGACGTAAGGAATCGGCTGAAGTTGTCCAGAACACGTCTTTCCCATCAGCAACTTCGTCCGCTTCAATACTATAATATCCGGCACGAGATCTCGGAAAAGTATGCTCTCTATTCCATTTACCAGTACTTACAGAGCTTGTTTGGTAATCCAACTTAGGTCGCCCTTGTTCTTTATAAACCAACCAAACCTCATTACTATTTTCCGGATTTTGATCGGCTTCTTTTAAAATATCAATAACATCTGCATAAGTTTGAGCCCTAACCACATTAGGATTTGCTATAATATCCTGTAAAGCTTGTCTCAAGTCCTCACCCGATAAACCATTTAAACTGTTATAATATCCATTAGGCTGAGTGCTTGCAACCATACCGTAAGTTGAATTAATTGGAGTTCCAAATGGAGCCATGGTAAAATCGTTATCAACAACGCGAAGTAATAGATAATTGTTATAAGGAATATAAGGCCACTGCAAGTCTGTGAATTTAATGATAAGCTCTTCGTCTCCTTCATCTAAATCATCATCAATTAAGGTAATGATAGTAGTTACCGTGTTTTGGCCCGCAGGGATAGTAAGCGTGGTATTTCCTGTAAAATCGGCTTCGTTAAACCCATAATTATTTAAGGTTATACTAAAGGTTACATCTTCAGCGACGTTTTGCTGCGCTGTAAAAACAATATCAAATACATCTCCTTCGTGATATTGCGTTTGGTTTGTAGAGATAGAAATACCATTAAAAACCTCTCCTCCTCCATCGTTCAACAATCTTGGGGTTGGAGAACCTACGCTATAAGTACCGTCATTATTTCGTTGAATGGAATTGGCATTGTTATTAGCCCCTTCACTAATTTGTTGAATATTAGTAAAATCTGGATGAGCACTAAATATAGCAATCATACTATCAACATCAGGATCGTTAGTATCATAAAGTAAAACATCTACTAAATTATCAATAGTTGCTACGGTGCCTTCTGGAAAATCTTCTTCGCTAGCTTGATAAATAGCCACGGCATCTGGGCCGTTTTGAATAGCATTAGGAGATATTAAAAGTTGAGGAAATGGCTCTACAGCACTACTTCCTATTAACAACAACCCATTAACATCTGTGGAATAACCATCTAAAGCTATCGTCATATAACTTGAATTTCCTCCTGAGGTGGATCCGTTAAAAAACACAAGAACATAGCCATCCAAGGAGGCATAAGGCACATCTGATTTTAACTCCACAAATTCTTTATCGTCTATTCCAGGGGTATCAGAATCTAGTTCGTTAATTACTATTTGAGAAAAACACAGTTGTCCAATAAGCAGAAAACTAAGAAAAGTAAATAATTGTTTCATAAAAATAAATTTGTAACAAATATAGTCAACTCTAGGCGTTTAATTGAACTCCTTAATTATTATATATTTACATTTAACATCTTTAAGAAGACAAAAAGCTATTTAAATGAAATACCTTACTTTTGCATAGAAACATGAAAGTAAAAAGCCCTTATTTAGTTTTTTAAGTCCATTTCCCTATTTAAACTATGAAGAAACAATTATTTAAAATCTTGGCTAAATTAAACAAAAGCCTCTTGCCAAGTTATACGAAACAACGCTTAGATTTAAGCAAAGCAACTAAAATACAAATGGCCATTTTTGG
>Ga0209075_1003299_pt1 | contig 13562 bp, 9 predicted proteins | sample Stecom2011_FD_187523 | JGI IMG/M metagenome (GOLD analysis project Ga0209075, IMG submission 187523) | Agricultural soil microbial communities from Utah to study Nitrogen management - Steer compost 2011 (SPAdes) (version 2) | ecosystem: Environmental > Terrestrial > Soil > Agricultural land... | reverse complement strand
TCGGTCAAATTAAAACGGTTTAGTTCGTTAGAATACCTAAGCCATTTGCGGTAGCGCTCCCGGTCGTAAATGTCCCTAACCCTTTCAGGGAGGGGACTTTGACTGGCCCTGTAGTTCAAAAGGGTCACATAGGACCGGAAGGTATAGACCGCGAGTAGCAGTGCCATAATCAACCATTTCATCCGCCATCACCCCTTCACTTAGCCCGGTAAACGTTAACCAAGACGCTGCGCCGCCGGGGACCATCGAACTCACAGAAATAGATTCCCTGCCAGCGTCCCAGCTGCATGCGTCCCCCCTCAATCGGTACCAAGCAGGATGAACCCATGAGGGAAGCCTTAATGTGGGCATGGGAGTTGCCTTCAAAGTGCCGATAGTTATCTACAACGGGGAAATTCTTGTTTAAGCTCGTAAGAATATCCCGAACCACATCAGGGTCACCGTTTTCGTTGATAGTAACACCTGCGGTTGTGTGGGGTACATAAACCACAACAACCCCCTCTTCCACACCCGCTTCCGCCACTACCTTCCGTACATCGGCCGTGATCTCAATCATTTCCTGCTCTTTTTTTGTGTTAATCTGCAGAACCATTTAGATCAGTCCTCCCATCTAACTCGCGTACCACTGGGCCTGAGCCCGATACATCTCCTGGTAGAGCCCAGGCGTATCCATCAGCTCTGCGTGGGTGCCCACGGCGGATATCTCGCCGTTATCCAGCACCACAATCCGGTCAGCAACCCTGGCTGAGCCCAAACGGTGCGTAACTAGAATAGATGTCTTGTTACGGGACATTTCTTCAAACTGCTTGTAAATCCTCGTTTCCTCCAGGGGATCAATGGCCGCCGTGGGCTCATCCAGTATGATCAGGTTATGCTGGCGGTAAAACCCGCGGGCAACCGCAACGCGCTGCCACTGGCCGCCGGAAAGGTCAACGCCATCGAACTCCCGGGAAAGCATTGTTTCGGCCCCGACAGGAAAGGTACCGGGATCAAGGTCCAACTCCGCTTTGGTGAGGGCTGCCTTAAAATCTGCGTCTGAGTTGGACGCAGTATCACTGATCATCACGTTCTCCTTCAGCGTCATCTGATACCGCTGGTATTTCTGGAAAACACCCGATACCCCCTCGTAGAGGGCCTGGGGAGCTAGCTCTTTAGTGCTCACGCCATCTACCAAGACTTCTCCCCCAGTGGGAAGATAGAGCCCAGTCAAAAGGCGTACCAGTGTGGACTTCCCCGCCCCGTTGGGGCCAACAATGGCCAGCGTTTCCCCGCTCCGCACCGTGAGGTTGATTCCCCTCAAACTAGGCTCTTCCGCACCTGGATAGGTAAAGGAAACATCCTTCAGGACAATATCTCCACTTCTAGCAACAGCTGCCACGTCCCCCTTCCGCTCGGCCAAATTGAGAAAGCGGATAAAATTGCGCACCGTACCCATCCCCTTGCTGATTTCCCCGAAGTGGCGTACCAGTATCTCTTCCATAATACTGAACATGGTACCCACCGAGGCAAAAACTGCCGCAAAGGAGCCTACGCTGATTTCCCCCCTGAAGAGAGAGGTGACCAAAAGGTAGAGCACGCCGCCGTAGCCAGCGAAGGAGACGAGGTTCATCCCCAGCTCGATCAGGTTTGTCCTCAATTCAGCTCGCCAGGTTTCCCGCTGAAGAAGCCTTAGGGCGGTGAAATAGAGCCGGCGGAAAAAGCTAACCGCGCCTAACTGACGTGTTTCTTTGAAGTACTCCCGGTGAACAAGGCACCGCTCGTAGTAATCGAATTCACGCCGCTTAGGAGCCACTTGATCCTCTAGGCGGGCAAAGACCGCACTACGGATAAACTGGGTAATGGCAGTGGGCACAAAAACGAGCACCAAAGCCAAGGCTAAGCTGGGCTTAAGGGAATACAGATAAACTGCCATAAAGATAAAATAAGGCAGATAGAAGGTGAAAATGGTTGAAGAAATGAGGATCAGAACTAGGCTGTTCTGGGCCCCTTCCCTCGCCTTGTTGATGTCATCCAAGAACTCCCCGTTTTCGAAGGCAATGGGCTCCATCCGGCTGGCCTTGGCATGGATCTGAAGGTTGACATAGCCGTTCAGCTTCATAAGCAGAACATTGCTAATGAAGTTGTGCACGCCGTTCAGTACTTCCTTGCCGATATGGACGAAACAGAGGAAGGCGAGGGACCAATAAACGGCCGCTAACGCTCCCGGAACGGCTACCGCTTCGGTAACCGCATCAAAGAACCGCTGAAAAGCCACCGCTCCCAATCCGGTGAAGATACCGTGGACAATTCCTACCAGAGCATGGGTGGTAACCAAACTGGGCACTGCCCGCCAGATTATGTCTGCTAAACCTTTGAAAATGGTAGCTAGACCGAGCTTCTCTCTCAACTGTACCACCCCCGCTGGCTTTCGTACATCTCCCGATACAACCCGCCCTGCTCCATTAATTCCCCATGGCTACCCGCCTCGGCGAGCGTGCCTCCATCAATAACGAAGATGTGGTCGGCTAATTTGGTGGAACCCAGCCTATGGCTGATCAACACGGTGGTCTTACCCTGGGAGATCTGCTCAAACTGCTGATAGAGTCTGCTTTCGGCAATGGGATCCAAGGCTGCGGTGGGTTCATCCAGAATCCTGACAGGGGCGGGATTGTACACTGCCCGACCCATGGCCACCCGCTGCCATTCACCGCCGGAAATATCCTGGCCGCCTTCCTTGATTCTGCCCAGGGGTGTATCCAGCCCCTCTGGCAGCTTGGAAACCACGTCATCTAAATCAAGCTGAGCCACAACCTCTTTGATTTGGGTCAGATCGTAACCATGGTTCACATCACCTAAGGCGATGTTATCGCCTAAAGGGATGTAATAACGGCTGAAATCTTGATAAAAAACATTGAAAAAGGCCTTAAGCTCGCTGGGAGAATAAGTCCTCAGTTCCCTCCCATTGAGCAGTATCTCGCCGGAGTAATTCTGGTACAAACCGGTCATGAGCTTGATTATGGTGGTCTTCCCCGCCCCGTTCACGCCCACAAAGGCGTAGTTGCGCCCAGCATCCAGACGAAATGAGAGCTTGTCCAACACCATTTTTTCAGTACCCGGATAGGAAAAACAAACATCCTTGAACTCCAGCGTTGAAAATTCGGGGATTACCCTGGCCGGAAGCTCCACTGCCCCTGGTGTTTCCTCCAGCTTGGCAAACTCAGTCAAGTCCTTGAGAAATTCCCGACTGCGGGCGAGCTGATCCATAACCATGGTGAAATCCCAGGACATAACCTGCACCAAGCCAAAGACTGCATTCACCAACGAGATGAACATACCAACCGAAATCACACCGGTTAGAACCGGATTTAAGAGAACTAACACGATGAGAAAAGAAGTGATGGCAGTAATCACACTACCCGTTTTCATCCGTATATACCATTTACGTTGAGTTTGGTACTGCTTCACCCGGGCTTTCTCGTAGAATTCATTCCACTTCTCATTAAGCGCCTCTCCATAGCCAAATAACGCCCTCTCTTCCACAGCTTCTCTGCTCAGGAGAACCTCACCTAGGTATTCGTGCCTCCTTCTGTATTTGGAAACCTCCCGGTTAACCTCGTATGTTGCCCGGCCACCTTTTATCCCGAGGGCAAAGAGGGGTATGGAGAAGGCAAGAATCAAGAGGGGTGCCCACCAAACCTGGGAAAAGAGAAGCACCACTAGGCCGGAAATGTGGATAATACTGCTACCCAGCGTAAGCAGGGAGTTGAACCCACCCAAAATCTGGGTTTGGCCGTCGTTGGAGACCCGGTTGAGCAGATCCCACGTTTCAGCATCTTCGATATGGTGGTAGGCAAGGCGGCTTCTTTTCGCCGTAACCGCTGTGCGAACCCCCGCCTGATAACCCATATCCAGCCTAACACCTGCCAAGCTTAAGGCTCGCCAGATCAGGCGGTTGTAAGCTACGAGGGCTACCATCACGAGCAGGCTGCCGTAAACGTCTGCCAGTTCTCCCTTGCCCCAATACACGTCTAGAACTCCATCAATAAAGGCGGCGGTGGCAATAACCTGGACGGTGGGAACTAGACCCAACAGAACACGCTGCAGCAGGATGAACCCTGCCGCAGCCCAGTTGCACCGAAAAGGAATGGCTAGTAAGTCCAGAATACCGTACTCTTTCTCTCTAATCTCCAAGGCCATAACCCCCTAGACAGCCGCTTCTTCCTGGTACAGCTGCTTAATACCCTTAGACGTACCAATGACCACACCGATTACCGTTACCACGAAGCCTACCGTTATCATCAGTCCAGAGAGGGAAACGGCATCCACCAGTACACCGGAAACAGCCATGGAAATGGGCACCAGCATCTGACCCATACTGTCAATTAAGCCGTACACCCGGCCGCGGTAGTTATCCGGCACCGTTTCCTGCAGCAGTACCTGGAGGGGGACATTTACGGAGGTGTTGAGAATACCGCTGATAAACACATTTACTATCAGAAACGCCATAGTAACGGAGTAACTGGCGGCTGAATAGACAGACGGCAGGGCAAAGAGACCTATCAAAATCACCATGGCACCCTGGCCCATGATGCCCCGGGAAAACAGGTTGCCCTTACCAAACTTACTAGCTAAAAAGCCCACGAGTAAAGTACCTACCAAATACCCTACCGGCATACTTGCCTGAACTGTTCCGTACTGTTCTGCCGTCAGGCCCAAAACTTCTTTGCCGAAATAGGGAAATACTACGTTGTAGAGGGGGGCAGCCAAAAAATTGAGTACCAATGCAAACAAGATTATGGCGCGCAGACCGCCGTTCTGCCAAATGTAAGTAAACCCTTCTTTGAAACTGAAAACAAACTGGCGAGTGGGGTGCAGCTTCTCCCCATTCCCCTCATCCCTAACCACTTTGGGGAAACGAATGAATGTCTCCGAAAAGGCAGAAAAGAGAAAAGCAATACCGTTTAAGAGAAAAACTCCAAAATAACCTGTTGCTCCCAGCAAGAATGCGCCCAGCACAGGACCGATTATCATGGTTGCAGCCCGAGAGAAGTTGTTTAGAGAATTGGCTTTTATCAGTTCCTCTTTTTTCACCAAGCCGGGAATTGCCGCTGAAATGGCAGGACCAAACAAAACGCCGCAGAGCGAAGACAGAACAGTCGCCCCATAGAGTATTGGCAGCGTTAGACTACCCGCCTTGAAAATAGCGGCTAGAATCAGCAAGATCAGTCCTCTGACAATATCCATAGAAACCACGATCTTCTTCCGATCCCATAGATCGGCCAAGACACCGGTGAACGGGGCCAAGATAACTCCCGGGATGGAAGAGGCAAACAGGAGGGTCCCCAGGGCCGTACCCGAACCTGTCATCTCCAGTACCAACCAGGTCAGGGCGAAGTAGTGGATGCCGTCCCCTATCTGTGAAACTAAGCGGCCCCAAAAAAGGAGGCCAAAATCTCGGTTGATGAATAAACGCTGTCCCAATGTTTGTTTTTCCTCTGTCACTTTTTTCACCCCATCTTCTTTTAGATACAGTTTAGCAGGCAGAGGCGGGCAGTTTAACTATCCTAAGGTCGACATTTCCTCCGTCTCAAGGCGGATTTAGGAAATTTTTCCCTGGGACAGGGGACCAAATCCTCCATTTTCTTCCTCGTCAGGTACAAAAACTTCCGGCAGACAAGGTATGGACTATTCAAATTAGGCATTGAACCGACACAACTTTACGAAATAAGAATGATTGCTAACACTGTTGACACAATTAATTACCAATGTTATTATATATATGAAATCTCCGAAGACCTTTATGGGCGTGGGGGACCCAATTTTTTGGGGTGAATCTTAGAAATAAGAGGGGCGACTTGGGCGTCCTAACCCGTCAGCTAACCCCATAGGAGTTCACCAAGCGTGTTGTCCGTAGGCAATGACGCTTTTTGTTTTCCCAAAACCCTGGTGAAAGGAGATTTCCAATGTTTTTGAGCCAAAAGCGCAAACAGATTGAATGGCCAATTTCCGAAAACGTTAGAGAGTCTAATCCCGTTGCAAAGATCTACCTATCCTTAGAATCCCATCCCCGTAGGAGACAGAGAAACACAAGCAGCACACTTTGGCAGTCAACCCTCTTCGTATCAGAAGTTTTCTAAATCTAACGTTTTGTCCAAGTCCCAGAGCTTTGCGCTCTGGGACTTTTTTGTCTAGACAGTAATGGGCTATCAGGGTTCACTAGCTATAACCTGAGGTCAAGCCACAACTTCAGAGCCTGTATGGGATGCCCGTTAGCCCAGGCCACCAACCCCTGTAGCATGGGCGGTGAGACCATTCCCCCGCTTAAGCCTGGGAAGGCACGCAAGGGGGTGTCCAGTACTATCGTCCACATCATGCGCCAGAGTGGATCGTTGTCCGGGGCAGCGGGAGTGAATTTACGCATCTCCCGCCGCAGAATGTTGACAATAAGGCGGCCCAGCCTAGTTTTCTGTAGATCGCCTAAGGTTGAGTTGGGGTGATACTCGCCTGCAGGCCGGACCTTTATTATTTTCCTCCCGTAGATAGCCTCAAAGGCCGACTTCTCCCAAGGCAAACCCTCTGTTTTAAGGTTGTAGTAAGTGGGCGCTGACTCCCTGTAATCGGGTACCACAACCTCAGGTCTGCTTGTTTCCACCACTACGGCTGCTTGGAGAGGAAGCTCCCTTGCGGAGGACCCGATGCAGACCTGGTATTCCCCCTCCTCCACATGCCAGTCTTGTATCTCTACGTTAAAATAAGCAAAAGCGCTACCCCCGAGCTCAAACCGAACTGTCTTTTCCTCCCCGGGCTCAAGCCAGATCTTTTTGAACCCCTTCAGTTCTCTGACCGCCCTAAACAAGGGAGATTCTTTTTTGCCCAAGTAGAGCTGGACAATCTCCGCACCCGATCGCTTTCCTATGTTCTTAACGGTACACGAAACAGCAAGGGTGTCGCTATCCTTAATCCTTTCTGCCGAAAGAGTGAGATTGGAATACTCAAATTGGGTGTAGCTCAGACCAAAACCAAAGGGAAAGAGAACGTCCCTTTCGGCTGTGTCGTAGTAGCGGTAACCAACGAAAATGCTTTCCCTGTACTCAGTCTGATAGCGATCGGAGGCAAAAAATCCGTGGGCTGGGCAGTCTTCCAGCTTAAGGGGATAGGTCTCGGCCAATTTTCCCGACGGGTTAACTTGGCCGTAGAGAATATCCACCACTGCACCTGCACCGGCCTGGCCGGCCAAGTAGGTGTGGAGTACCCCTCGAACCTGGTCAAGCCAGGGCATGGTTACGGGCGAGCCTCCCGCTAGCACCACAACCACGTTGTCGTTTACCTCGGCTACCCGCCTTATCAGTTCATTGTGAGCCTCTGGTAGTTCCAAATGGTATCGATCAAAGCCTTCCGATTCGTATGAGCCGGTTAAACCCGCGAAGATAACTACCACCTCTGAGCCTTCAGCTATAATACAAGCTTCGTCCAGTAGTGCCGGGTTTACCTCATCTGACTCGAGGGAATAACCTCTGGCGTAGTTGAATGCAATGTCTCTCTCAGTCAGCTCGTCTAGGAAGGTGTCTAGTTGGGTGGGATTCACTTGGGAACTGCCCACACCTTGGTAGCGGGGATGCTGGGCAAACTGGCCAATAACCGCGATTGCCTGCCCCTGTTTGAGGGGAAGAATATCTCCCTCGTTTTTCAGCAGTACAGCGGACTGGGCCGCAGCTCTTCGGGCCAGGTCATGGTGCTTCTGCCGATCGTAAGTGTATCCATCGAGTTTGGTGCTGCATGCCTTATCCACCAGAGTGAGCACATTCCGCACCGCCCTGTTCAGGGCGACCTGGGTGAGCCTTCCGGATTCCAGGTCCTTTTTGATCTGGTCCACATTGAACCCATAGGAAGACGGCATCTCCAGATCCAAGCCTGCCCGAATGGACAGTACCGGATCGTCTACCGCACCCCAATCTGAAACAACTAGCCCCTGAAAGCCCCATTCCCTTCGTAAAATATCAGTAAGCAGTTTTGGATGCTCACAACAGTAAGTACCGTTGAGTTTATTGTAAGCGGCCATAACACTCCAGGGCTGGGCTTCTTTAATCACCTTCTCAAAGGCAGCCAAATAGATCTCCCTCAATGCCCGCTCGTCAACTAAGGAATCGTTCAGCATACGCCACGCTTCCTGACTGTTGGCAGCAAAGTGTTTGAGGCAGGCCCCAACCCCCACGCCCTGGATTCCCTTAACCCAACCTGTGGCCAGGGATGCGGTCAAGAAGGGATCTTCCGAGAAATACTCGAAGTTTCTGCCGCAGAGGGGTGAACGTTTAATGTTTACTCCTGGCCCCAGCACAACAGACACGCCCTGTTCCAGGGCCTCCCGCCCAATCGCTTTCCCCACTTCTGCCGCTAACTCTGGATCCCAGGAGTTGGCCAATGTGGCCGCCGGCGGGAAACAGGTTGCCGGAATACCCTTTCCCATGGCCAAATCGCCTGTCTCCTCCTCTTTACGCAGGCCGTGGGGTCCGTCCGCGACCATTATTGAGGGGATATTCAGGCGAGGAATGGCAACCGTACGCCAGCGGTCAGCCCCAGAAACCAAAATGCTTTTCTCAGCCAGAGTCAATTCCTTAAGCAGACCGTCCACTTCAAATTCGCTTGCTAACTCTTCTTTTGTTACCCGCTCAACCATGCTTCCTACCCTCCACTCAACAGAAAAATTCCAATCTATACCATATTTCGTGCCTCAGCCGCCTATACCTGCAAAAAAAGGGACCCCGCTTGGGGGTCCCTAGGCAGCAACAACTATTTACTTCCGCTTGAAAACGGGCTGGAGCGCCTTAAACAGAGCGAACGAGCAGACCGAGATGACCAATCCCTTCAAAAGGTTGAAGGGCACTATGGCAAAGGCCACCATCGTCCTCAGGTCAACAACGGCTGAGTTTACCTTGGCTGCCAAGTCCACAAAGGCATCCACCGGGTAGCCTAGCACTACTGCGTAGGCGGGAATGAAGACAAAATAGTTCAAAACCCCGGCTACCACTGCACCAATAATGGTGGCGGCAGCTGAACCCCACAAGACACCCTTGCGATCGGGCCACTTTTGGTAGAAAAGGGCCAGAGGCAGCACAAAGGCAGCACCTACCAGAAAATTGGCAAGCTCCCCCACCCCACCCGTATTACTGCGGACCATGATCTTCAACAGATTCTTCAAAAACTCAATGGCCACACCCGCCGCAGGCCCCATGGCAAAGGCACCTATCACGGCCGGAACGTCACTTAGGTCAAACTTGAGGAAGTTGGGGAAAATGGGGAGGGGAAAATCGAGCAGCATTAGAACGGTACCCACCCCTGCCAACATACTGATTTTCACCATTGAACTGGTGGAAAACATCCGACGCGACTGCACAGAATTTCGGATCATTACTATCTCCTCTCTTCGTGATAATTTCCACGAAAAAAGCAACCCGAAATTCCTCAGGTTGCTGATCAGTAAAGCCGAAACTTCACCATCATTCTTCTCTCATCCAGACTTTAACTGTCGGTTTTGGAATTTCACCAAATCAACAATCAATAACTGATTGCTCGCGGACTGTTACCGCCGGTAGGGAATTTCACCCTGCCCCGAAGAATTTCTTATGCGTTTTTCAAGTTTAGTATAGCCTACTAGCCGCACTCAGTCAAGGAATTTGTGAAAAACATTGCAAAAATTTCGGGCAGCAACTGGGCAACTAACAGAGAGTTTTGACACAAGCAAAAAAGGATCTCACCCCTCTGCCGGGGCGAGATCCTTTCCCACTTCAGTCAGGGAAACGGCTGAATGGGGCTAGTAGAGCTGCTCAGCAGTACCACCAAGCTTGCCGAGTTCAACGTCGCCGATCAGATCAAAGGGGATTTCCTTCACGGTAAACTCCCAGATAGACCAGTTGTATTCGCCAATATCCAGCAATCCCGTTTCAGCGTAGTAATCCCCTGCATCGATTGTGTCGTTCTTGTTCACATCAAGCCAGACAATGAACTGATACTCGCCGATTTCCAGGTCCATCGCGAACTGTCCGCCCTTGAGAGGCACACCGGTTTCCCTGGCAATCTCCACCACTTTGTCACCATTTCTTACGCCTTGTATGGCCCTTAGATCACCGTCCTTGAGCTCATTAACCGCCCAGTAAGCGTTAACCAAGCCGTGACCGTAGTAAATGTTTGGCGTGGGTAGATGGATTTCCATGGCTGTGCGCTGGAGAACGTCCTTAATGTCTTCCTTAGCAATGCCATTGGCCAGCATCAGGCCCACAACACCGGTCACATGGGGACACGCCATAGAAGTGCCATACGACCCCGCGTACGGCAATCCATCAGGACGTAGATAGGTGGGATAGGTGCTGTAGACATAGTCCTGATACACCCGGCCTGCACCACCGGGAGCGACCAAATCAAGCCCGCTTCCGCAATTGGAATATTCGGCCAGTGGGGGTTGGGTATAACCGTCCGGATCATCCTCAAGCACTTTACCCACTGCTCCAACTGCGATTACTTCCTCACAGGCGGCAGGGTACATAACTAACGGCTCATTATTTCCGGCGGATGCTACCATTATGACACCGGCCTCATCGATTCGTTTTACCGCTTCTTCCTCCACCTTGGTCCAAATGCCACCATACGACATATTAATCACATCTACCGGTTCAATTTCGGGCTTGTCTTCCCGCTCCAAAAGCCCGGCCGCGTAAGGCATACCCTGAACCGTTGTCCAGATTGTGCCCATGCCGGTGGAATCGAATACTTTCACCGGTACAATAGTCACATCCCACATCACGCCGGATACTAGATATCCGTTGTTTGTAGCTGCTCCGATCGTACCGGCTACATGCGTGCCGTGGCCGAAGTAGTCGATGCCATCTTGGTCCATGGTAAAATCCATTGCAGCCAAGTTCTCCAGGGCATATGGATCAATTTGCTCCTTTAGCTCTGGATGCTCGGGATCGATTCCGGTATCAACCACAGCTATGCGTATATCCCTACTACCTCTGGTAATGGACCAAGCCTGAGCCAAACGGATCTGCTGATAGTGCCACTGGACCGGGTAATACTCATCGTCGGGAATCATCATCCCAAGCGGTCTTACAATACTGTTGCGGTCAACGGAATTCACGCCAGACAAGTCGTCAAGTTGGCGATAGACCGTTCTGTCGGAATCTGGTTCTACTAAATAAGCGCTCAGGATCTCAAGATGATCGATTACCTTCCAGCCCGCCTGTTCCAGTTCAGCGACCTGATTGTCGTAATCAAAGAAGTCGAACATTACAATCCGCTGCTCGCCAGCATACTCCTCGACAAAGGAGTGGCCTGCTGGTGCATTAATTCCAGCTGGTTTTTGGGCAGCAGACGAACCGGTCAGCCGAGGCGCAGCATATTCTTCCAAGGCCATGGGGAAGCTGTGCTCCACTTTTACGTTACCCATGATAGAAGGGCTCTTGTCCGATTCGATGACGAAGTACGCGATCGCTTCTACCGGTCCATCCAGCGTCACAATGATTGTAGGGGTTTCGTATTCCTCGTAGGTATATACGAGTGAAGCCGGATCGTCAGGATCATCAACGAGGAAGAAAACTTCCCAATCAGCGAAAGAGAACTCATCATCAGTTGGAACGGCTGTTAACTTGACTCTGTAATCATCCAAGTACTCTATATCAATTCGTCCCTTGCCGTCAACCCAAGTGGTCAAGCCGGACAAGCCGGTGAAAAGGACGTCTGTGAACGGCTGAGTAAAATCCCGTACCTGCGGTAAAAACCGATAGGTATCCTTGACAGGAACAACCGTCACAATCTCATTCAGGCCGTCTAACTCCCACATACCATTGTCATCAGTGATCACCCTAGCGATATACCCATCAATGCTGTCTTTGTCTTGTACTGCAGAAACGCCACCTTCAAAGACGAGCAGCTGTACGCCGGGAACAGGGGTTTTCTTTTCGTCAAGCACCACACCCTGCAGAGAATAACCGTAGAGCTTGCCCACAATCGTTATTGGGTCACCAGCCGTGTCTTGACTCACTTGGATACTTCCTGGCTCAAAGATCCAATCACCTGCACTGACCTCAACCGTCACCTCACCCGTAAGGCCAGATTTACTCCATTTTCCATCGGCGCCTGTGGTGACTTTACCAATGGATTCGTCAGCCTGGATGAAATCGATCTCCACCCCGGCAATGCCCACACCCAGAAGGTCAACTACAACTCCGGAAACCGTATACGTATCGGGCTCAGTGACAATAGGCGTACCTACAAACTCAATATCTTTCGCAGCCTTAGTTACCGTAACCTCAGGTGGATCAAATTCCCACTCTTCACTAACCGGAGTGATCACCACGGTTCCGCTCAAACTGGACTTTGACTATTTCCCATCTTCGCCGGTAGTTACGCTTCCAAGGCTTTCGCTGCCTTTCGCGAAGAGCAGCTCAACGCCCGCAATGCCATTGCCATCGCTGTCCACAACTGTTCCGGACACACTATACTTCTTACCTACTCCTAGACAGCCCACAATCAACAAACCAACCAGGAGTAATGTAACACCTAGACAGACTCTGCGTTTCAACTCCAACGCCCTCCTTTTTGGTTGTCCATGATAGAGACAGAATTTGTGTTTGCACGCGAATTAGGTATTCATTCGTGAATTCCTGCACGATTCCAAATTTTTCCCAGATTTTTTCGTATCTTTTCCCCCACGAGAGGACTGTGTACAAGTCCCGGATACCAAAAACTCGAGGTTTTTCGCGGCAAAAAAAGGATCCCGCCCGTTTGCCCGGGCGAGATCCTAGTTGAGTCTGGTTAGAAATTATTTAATTTTTTCAGCCGTTCCCCTCAGGGCGGCGATCGCACTTTCAGCTTCGTCCCCAGTCAGATCAAAGGGCAGTTCTGTCAAGGTATCGGTCCAAGTCCAGCTATCGGCAACCTCAATTTCCAGGACTGGTGTTTCGACGTAGTAGTCACCTGCATCGACGAGACCGTTCTTGTTCACATCAATCCAAGCGATGAACTGGTATTCGCCAGGTGTCATGTCTAGGCGGAACTGGCCGCCTTTAAGTGGCAGTGGGGTTGAATTGGCAATTTCGATCTGATTTCCGTTCCTAATACCTTGAATGATCAGCAGGTCACCATCGTCCAGGGCGTTCACTGCCCAGTAGGCGTTAACCAAACCGTGGCCGAAGTAAATGTTGGGCGTAGGCAGATGAATCTCCATGGCAGTGCGCTGGAGAACGTCCATAATATCTTCCTTGGCAATGCCATTGGCCAGCATCAGGCCCACTACCCCAGAGACATGGGGGCAAGCCATGGAAGTACCGCCCATACCCGCATACTCACGTCCAGCCGGATGGAGATAGCTGGGGTAGGTACTCCAAACGTAGTCATTGACAACCCTACCGGCGGCACCGGGAGCTACTACATTAATTCCGCTGCCGTAGTTGGAGTAACCCGCCAATGGAGGCTCCGTAAAGCCATCGGGGTCATCCACGTCCACTTTGCCCACCGCTCCCACAGCAATTACCTGCGGATGGGCAGCTGGGTAGGATACAAACGGTGTGCCGTCGTTTCCGGTGGCTGCT
>Ga0209075_1003298_pt1 | contig 13563 bp, 16 predicted proteins | sample Stecom2011_FD_187523 | JGI IMG/M metagenome (GOLD analysis project Ga0209075, IMG submission 187523) | Agricultural soil microbial communities from Utah to study Nitrogen management - Steer compost 2011 (SPAdes) (version 2) | ecosystem: Environmental > Terrestrial > Soil > Agricultural land... | reverse complement strand
GGCGAGCCCAGCGCCTGCGCGCTGAGCGTCGGGTTGCCGAGCAGGCGGGCGAGGGTCTGCATGGCCTGGGGCGTCATGCTCTGCTGGGAAATCCAGTAGGCGGCGCTGATGAAGGCCAGGTTGGCGGCCAGCAGTACGGTGGCCAGCAGCACCAGCAGGGCGGCCAGCAGCTTGCGGCCGACCGGCAGATTGTCCAGGCGCCGTTGCAGGCTCATGGCGGATTCGCGCGTGGGTTGGGTTCGGGGCAGGGTAGCGGGGCTTCAGGTATCGGGCAATCCGCGTGCGCGCAGACGCCCGCGCAAATCCTGCAGCAGGGCTTCCAGCCGCGGCAGGGCGAGGCCGAGGCGGGCACCCTCCCGGCAGGCGTGATCCAGCAGATAGCTGACTTCGGTGCGTCGACCCGCGGCCACGTCCTGGCGCATCGAGGAGCTGTTGGCGGCGGTGGCCTGGATGACCCGCTGCACCTCGCCGAACAGCTCGTCGGCGGCGTCCGCCTGGTCGCAGGCCTGCAGCAGTTCGGTGAGCTCGGTACACAGCGCCGCCACTTCGTGCAGATGCGCACTCAGCTCGCCGTTGCGGCAGTCGTGCAACACGGTCAGCGGGTTGATGGCGCAGTTGACGGCCAGCTTGCGCCACAGGCGGCCGAGGATCTGCTCGCTCCATTGATGAGGGATGCCGGCGCGCTCCAGCTCGGCCAGCCAGGCGGGGGCGACCGGATCCTGCGGATCGCCCAGCCAGTTCTGGCCGCGCCCGGCGAACACCACCCGGAACGGGCCGTCGCGATAGGCCCCTTCGGTGCTGGACACCAGGATGCAGCGCTGGCCGCTGAGGCGGTCGGTCACCTGCTGCTGGCTGCCCAGGCCGTTCTGCAGCAGCAGGACGTCGGCGCCGGCAACCAGCCGCGGCGCGATGGCATCGGCGGCGGGCAGGGCATCGTAGGCCTTGCAGGCCAGCAGCAGACGCCGGATCGGGCCGCCCGCGTCCAGGGTTTCGGCGGGGATGTCGAGCTGCCACGGCTGACCATCCTCGACCAGGGTCAGACCGCCGGCGGCCCGGTAGGCCTCCAGCTGCCGGGCATTGCGCAGCAGCAGCGTCACCGGCAGGCCGGCGCGGGCCAGGCGCACCGCCCAGAGCGTGCCCAGGCTGCCTGCGCCGAGAATGTGCCAGGTCATGAAGGTTCGCCGTGTGAATCCAGGAGGGCGGACAGTAACCAAAACGCCGCGGGCTTGTCAGCCCAGCTGGCGAATGCGCACGGTCTGTTCGCCGCCCTGGGTCAGCAACTGTCCTGCCTGCTCCAGCAACTGCTCGGGCGTCTGCGGCAGGGCGCGGCGGTCCACGCCGAGCAGGGCCAGGCGCGCCTGCAGCCGGAGGGGGCCGGAACAGGTGGCGAAGGGTTCGCCGTTGAGGCGCTCGGCCAGGCGGCGGAAGCTGTTGAGCGCGGCATCCTCCAGCTGCTCGAGGCCGGCAACCAGAGCGAAGCGGGACTCGTCCGGCCGGGCCAGCACGTCCTGGGGACGCACCAGGCGCTGCAGGCGCCGGGCGACGCCGGCCAGCAGTTCGCGATGATGGGGGGCGCCGCGGCTGGCCAGTTCCGGCGCCTCGATCAGCACCAGGCAGAAGGCGCCGCCCTGCTGGTCCAGGGTCTGCAGCTGTTCGGCGAGCCTGGCGTGCAGGCAGTGGCTGTTGCCCAGGCCGGTCAGCGGGTCGAGCAGGGCCTGTTCGGCCCCCTTGCCCTCGGCCAGCTGGCGGTTTTCCTGCAGCAGCCGCTGCAGGGTATGGCACAGCCGGTCACCGGCCATGACCCGTGGAATCAGCTGCTCGTGCAGCCGCGCCTTGCTGATGAAGTCATCCACCCCGCGGGCGAAGGCTTCGCCCAGGTCGCTGTCCCCCTCACGTCCGGTGAGCAGCATGATGTAGGTGTAGTGGTCGGCCAGCGCGTCCTGCTGGCGCACCCGGCTGGTCAGCTCCAGGCCGTCGATACCGGGCATCAGCCAGTCGGCGAGCAGGATGCCGGCCGGGCGCTGCCGCAGTTCGCGCAGGGCTTCCTCGGCGTTGCTGGCATAGCGGATGTCCTGATAGCCGGCCTGGCTCAGGGCGCGGCCGATCAGGGCGCTGGAGAATTTGGCGTCGTCCACAACCAGAATGCTGAGCTGGGAATTTTGCATCGGCAGGCTCGTGGAGGGTGCGGCACAGAGCGGTGTGTGCGGCGGTATCGGATGGGTGCGGCTATAATGACCGGCCCTTTTCAACCGTCAAGACAGCCGCGTTTCGTTCCGTGAAGCCGGTCGCGACAACCTTTTCTGGAGGATTCCCATGCCCTCGTTCGACGTGGTTTCCGAACTGGACAAGCATGAACTGACCAATGCCGTGGATAACGCCGTCAAGGAGGTGGAGCGCCGCTTCGACCTGCGCGGCAAGTGCAGCATCGAAGGCAAGGGCAAGGAGCTGACCATCACCGCCGAGGCCGAATTCATGCTCGAGCAGGTGCTGGACATCGTTCGCGGCATCCTGGTGAAGCGCAAGATCGACGTGCAGTGCATGGAAGTGAAGGAGCCCTACGCGTCCGGCAAGGTGATGAAGCAGGAAGTGGTGTTCCGCGAAGGCATCGACAAGGAGCTGGCCAAGAAGATCGTCGCCCACATCAAGGATGCCAAGCTCAAGGTACAGGCCGCCATCCAGGGCGAGCAGGTGCGGGTCACCGGCAAGAAGCGCGACGACCTGCAGGAAGTCATCGCCTCGCTGCGGGCGCAGAGCTTCGACATGCCCCTGCAGTTCACCAATTTCCGCGACTGATCGAAAAGGGCCGCATCAAGCGGCCCTTTTTCATGGCCGGCTGTCCGGCTCGGTGATCGGCACCGCCCGCGGCTGGTGGCGGTCGCGCCCCCACTGCAGGCCGATGAGGATCAGCGTGGGGATGCCCAGCAGGGCGGTGATCACGAAGAAGTTCTGGTAGCCCTGGCTTTCCACCACGGCCCCCGAGTAGCCGCCCACCAGGCGCGGCAGCAGCAGCATGATGGAGCTGAGCAGGGCGTACTGGGTCGCCGAGAACCTCAGGTTGGTGAGGCTCGACAGGTAGGCGACGAAGGCGGCGGTGGCCAGGCCGCCGCTGAAGTTGTCGCAGCTGATGGTGACGATCAGCATGGACAGGTCGGGGCCGATATTGCTGAGCAGGGCGAACATCAGGTTGGTGGCCGCCGAGGCGACGCCGCCGACGAAGAGGATCGGCAGGATGCCGAAGCGCACGATCAGCAGACCGCCGGCGCCGGCGCCGAGCAGGGTCATGACCAGACCGAACAGCTTGCTGATGCTGGCGATCTCTTCCTTGCTGAAGCCCAGGTCGATGTAGAACACATTGGCCATCACCCCCATCACCGTATCCGACATGCGATAGGTGGCGATCAGCCCCAGCATCAGCAGCGCCTGCCAGCGGTAGCGCAGCACGAAATCGCTGACCGGGGTGAGCACGGGGGCCAGGCTACGGCGGCCGAAGGCGGACAGGCAGCCGGCGATCAGCACGGCATAGAGCAGGGCGCGCAGGAAGGCGCGGTCCTCGGTAAGCAGGTCCAGGGGCTGGCTGGCCAGCAGCGAGAAGCGGGTGTCGTACAACTGGGTGAACAGCGCCGGCACCGAGACCAGCAACACGATCAGCACCAGCACGGAGAGCAGCTGGCGCAGCAGGCCATACTGGCTGGCCGTCTGTTGGGGTTCCAGCTGGCGGGGTTCCCGGATGGTCAGGCTGGTGATCAGGCCGGGCAGCATCAGCGCGGCGAACAGCAGGTAGGTACCACTCCAGGCGGCGAAGTTGTAGACGCCACCGGTGGAGCCGAACCAGCTGGCAAAGTACAGGGCGCCGGCAGTGGCCAGCAGGGCGGCCACCCGATAGCCGGCCATGTAGCTGGCGGCCAGGGCCGCCTGGCGGCTGTCCTCGGCCACTTCCAGACGATAGGCATCGATGGCGATGTCCTGGGTCGCCGAGGCGAAGGCCACCAGCACGGCCAGGGCGATCAGCCATGCCAGGTGCTGCTGCGGGTCGAACAGCGCCATGCCGACCAGGCCGAGGATCACCAGGCTCTGGGACAGCACGAGCCAGGAGCGACGCCGGCCCAGACGGCCGAGCAGCGGCAGGCGCCACTGGTCGAGCATGGGCGCCCAGACCCATTTGAAGGCATAGGCCAGGCCGATCAGGCTGGCGAAACCGATGGCCTGCAGCGAGACGCCGGCCTCGCGCAGCCATACCGACAGGGTGGCGAACACCAGCATGTACGGCAGGCCGGCCGCGAAGCCCAGCAGCAGCAGTGCCAGGGTGGCGGGACTGGCATAGGCGGCGAGGGCGTCGCGCCAGGTGCGTTTGGTCATGGAAGAAGCGTTATCGGGCAAGAAGTCAGCATCTAACCGTAGTTTTCCTCGGGATGCCAGCCGTGCCGACGCAAGTCCACCCGATCACCGTCCAGCAGCAGGCCTTCGCTGCGCAGGCGGGCGCGCTGTTCATCGCCGGCCGGGCTGCCGGCGGGCAGGCTGAGGCGGCCGCCGGCGGCCAGGACGCGATGCCAGGGCAGACGGGTTTCATCGGGCAGTTGCGCCAGGGTGCGCCCGACCCAGCGGGCGGCACGCCCCAGTCCGGCCAGCTGGGCCAGGTGGCCGTAGGTCACCACCCGACCGGCTGGGACTCGGGCAAGGACGGCGTACAGGGCTTCGCGGCGCGCCTGGGGACTGTCGGGAGTCATGCGGGACGGTACTCGCAATTGAACGAAAAAGGGCACGTCTGTCGGCGGCGGGGTGCACCGCCGGGCTTGCAGCCGGATAATGCGCGGTTTTGATGGAAGCAGTGAAGTCAGTTTCTATGAAGTTGTTGCGAAGTGTAGTGTGCGCGCTGGCCACGAGCTGCGCACTCCCGGCGCTGGCCGATACGGTCTGGCTGAAGAATGGCGATCGCCTGACCGGCACCATCAAGGCGTTCGATGGGGGCAAGCTGGTGCTGCAGACTCCCTATGCGGGCGAGATGTCGATCAGCTGGTCCAGCGTGGCCACCCTGGAAAGCGACCAGGCGCTGATGATCAAGCAGAATCAGTACGAAGGCGAGGTGGCGCGCTCCCTGCAAAGCGCCGAGGAGGGCCATGTCACGCTTGCCAACGGCGAGCGACCCCGTACCGTGTCCCTCGACAGCATCCACCAGATCCTGCGGCCCAAGCCGCTGGTCCGCGACATGAGCTGGAAGGGCTCGGTCGACGTGGCCTTCCAGTACAAGGATGGCGCCAGCGAGACGGAAGACCACAACGCCAAGCTCGCCACCTCGGCCCGGCACGGCCGCTGGCGGCACAATGTCGGCGTGGAATACAACCGCGAGCTGAGCAATGACGTGGAGGTCGAGGACAACTACGACCTGGACTACGCGCTGGACCACTTCATCAGCGACCAGTGGTTCTGGCAGGGTCGCTTCGACTACCGGCGCGACAACATCGGCGAGGTGGAGCGGCAGCGCCAGCTGGGCAGCGGCCCCGGTTATCAGTTCTGGGACAACGAGCTGGGCGCCTTCTCCCTGGCCTCGCTGATCAACCGGACCGGCTACGACTATGCCGACGGTGGCCAGGAAGAGTTCATGTCCATGGCGCTGAAATGGCAGTACAACCGTTACCTGGTGGGCAAGCGCTTCGAGCTGTACAGCAATGGCGAGGTCGGCAAGCCCCTGAACAATGTCGCCGACTACTCGCTGGATGCCGAAGCGGGCGTGCGTTACCGGGTGACCGACTGGGCCTGGCTGAACCTGCGCGCCGAGAAGGATCTGGTCAAGGGCGGCAAGGACAACGCCAACCTGAACGAACAGCGCTACCTGTTCGGCGTCGGGGTGGGCTGGTAGGACCCCGGCGGGCGCCGGGGTCGCCCGGCGAGCCTACAGGCGCAGGCCGCCGTCCAGTTCCAGGATGCGCCCGGTGAAGTAGTCGTTCTCCAGGATGTAGGCTACCGAATGGGCGATCTCCTTCGGCTGGCCCAGACGCTGCAGGGGAATGCCGGCGGTCATCTTGGCCAGGGCCTCGGGCTTCATGCTGGCCACCATGTCGGTCTCGATGAAACCGGGCGCGACACCGCCGACGCGGATGCCGTAGCGTGCCAGCTCCCTGGCCCAGACCACGGTGTCGGCGGCCACGCCGGCCTTGGCGGCCGAGTAGTTGGCCTGGCCCATGTTGCCGGCCCGGGAGATGGACGAGATGTTGACGATGGCACCCTGGCACTTGAGCTCGATCATCTTGGCCGCCACCTCGCGGGTGCACAGGAACACGCCGGTCAGGTTCACGTCGATCACCGCCTGCCACTGGGCCAGGCTCATCTTGCTCAGCTCGCCATCCTTGACCTTGATGGTCAGGCCGTCGCGCAGGATGCCGGCGTTGTTCACCAGACCGTGCAGGGCGCCGAAGTCCGCCGCCACGCGGTTGACCATATCAATGACCTGCTCCTCGCTGGCCACGTTGCAGATGTAGGCGCGGGCCTCGCCGCCGGCGTCCTTGCAGGCCGCCACGGCTTCGTCGAGCTTCTCCTGGTTGAGATCCACCAGCGCCAGGCGCGCCCCCCGGGCCGCCAGGTATTCGCCCATGGCGCGCCCCAGGCCCTGGCCGCCGCCGGTGATGATGATGACTTTGTCCTTGAGTTCCATGTTGTGTGCCCCTTGAGGTACTGCGGGTAGTTGCCTCGCCAGGGGACCCAGCGGCTATGCTGGGCCTCCATCCGTTTTCCCACGGGTTCAGCGAGGAGTCGAAATGAGCGCCATGGCCGCGAAGCATGCCCGAGAACTGCTGCTCAAGGAATACCGTGGCATGTTGGCCACTCACTCACAAAAGATGCCGGGCTTCCCGTTCGGTTCCGTGGTGCCCTACTGCCTGGACGGGCAGGGTCGGCCGCTGCTGCTGATCAGCCGCATTGCCCAGCACACCCGCAATCTGCGTGCCGATCCGCGCTGTTCGCTGCTGGTCGGCGAGCGCGACGCCGAGGACGTGCAGGCCGCCGGTCGCCTGACCCTGCTGGCCGAGGCGCACCAGCTGGATGACGACGCCGCTGTCGAGGCCGCGGCCGCCCGCTATTACCGCTATTTCCCCCAGTCACGGGATTTCCACCGCATCCACGACTTCGACTTCTGGGTGCTGCAGCCGGTGCGCTGGCGTTTCATCGGTGGTTTCGGTGCGATCCACTGGCTGGAAGAGGTCGCGTTGGCCAATCCCTTCGCCGGCGAGGTGGAAGCGGGCATGCTGGCGCACATGAACCGGGACCATGGCGCGGCGATCGCCCACTACCTGCGCCTCGCTGGAATAGAGGGCGACGCGGCCGAAATGGTGGGTATCGACAGCGAGGGATTCCATCTGCGCCTCGGCACGCGCCTGCACTGGCTGCCGTTTCCAACATCCTGTAACAGTCCGCGGGAAGTGCGGCAGGCCCTGGTACAACTGGCCCGGGCCGCCCAGTGGCCGTCGCGGGACGAGCGGGGCGGTTGAATTCCATTCCCGGCGCCGCCATCTAACGGGTATACGGAGCCACCGCTCCTCCTTTCCTGGAAGCCGTTCATGCCTGCCCTACTGTTGTTGTTCCTGCTGTTTCCGCTACTCGAGCTGGCCGTGATGATCAAGGTTGGCAGCGCCATCGGGGTGCTGGCCGTGCTGCTGCTGATCATCGGGGCGGGCATCGTCGGCGTCATGCTGATCCGCGTGGCCGGACCGGCCATGGCCCTGCGCGCCCGCGAGCGCCTGGCGCGAGGCGAGATGCCGGAAGGCGCGATGCTCGAGGGCCTGCTGCTGGCCGTCGGCGGCCTGCTGCTGCTGTTCCCCGGGTTCATCAGCGATCTGCTGGCGCTGGTCTGCCTGCTGCCCATGACCCGCCATCTGCTGCTGCGCAAGTTGCGCCAGAAGGCCGAGGAGCAGGTGCGTCGCCAGCGCGCCTTCGCCGACGACCTGGCGGCGCGCCAGTCCCAGCGCCCGAATGTGATTGACGGCGAATACAAGCGCCACGATCACTGAGCGATGGGGAAAATTTTCTTCGGGCTGCCCCTTGAAATGCGCCGGCCTGTCCCCAACTAGCTGTCACCGCAAGGTTTCTGCCTCGGCAGAGCAGTTTTCGCGGCTCGCACCATGCGCGCCGCTCCGGCCTCGCCGGAATCACTAACAGGCCGGTGGCATTCACCGGCGACAACCACTACTTGGGAGAAATCGACAATGGCACTTCGTCCTCTGAATGACCGCGTCGTCATCCGTCGCAGCGAAGAAGAAAGCAAAACCGCAGGCGGCATCGTGCTGCCGGGCTCGGCCGCCGAAAAGCCGAACCGCGGTGAAGTCGTTGCCGTGGGCGCCGGTCGCATTCTGGACAATGGTGACGTTCGTCCGCTCACCGTGAAGGTGGGTGACAAGGTGGTGTTCGGCCCCTACTCCGGCAGCAACACCATCAAGGTTGATGGCGAAGAACTGCTGGTGATGAGCGAGAACGAGATCCTCGCCATCATCGAAGACTGATTCCCGGTTACTCAATCAACCCCAACGAATTCGAGGAAAGAACATGGCTGCCAAAGACGTTAAGTTCGGTGATTCCGCCCGCAAGAAGATGCTGACCGGTGTCAACACCCTGGCCGACGCCGTGAAGGCCACCCTGGGCCCGAAGGGGCGCAACGTGGTGCTGGACCGCAGCTTCGGTGCACCGCTGATCACCAAGGACGGCGTGTCCGTCGCCAAGGAAATCGAGCTCAAGGACAAGCTGGAAAACATCGGTGCCCAGCTGGTGAAGGACGTGGCCTCCCGTGCCAACGACCAGGCCGGTGACGGCACCACCACCGCCACCGTGCTGGCCCAGGCCATCGTCACCGAAGGCCTGAAGTCCGTGGCCGCCGGCCTGAACCCGATGGACCTCAAGCGCGGCATCGACAAGGCCACCGCCGCCGTGGTCGCCGAGCTGAAGAACCTGGCCAAGCCCTGCGCCGACAGCAAGGCCATCGCCCAGGTGGGCACCATCTCCGCCAACTCCGACGAGTCCATCGGCAACATCATTGCCGAAGCCATGGACAAGGTTGGCAAGGAAGGCGTGATCACCGTCGAGGAAGGTTCGGGCCTGGAGAACGAACTGTCCGTCGTGGAAGGCATGCAGTTCGACCGCGGCTACCTGTCGCCCTACTTCATCAACAAGCCGGACACCATGGTGGCCGAGCTGGACAACCCGCTGCTGCTGCTGGTTGACAAGAAGGTCTCCAACATCCGCGAACTGCTGCCGGTGCTGGAAGCCGTTGCCAAGGCCGGTCGTCCGCTGCTGATCGTGGCCGAGGACGTGGAAGGCGAAGCCCTGGCCACCCTGGTGGTCAACAACATGCGCGGCATCGTCAAGGTCGCCGCCGTCAAGGCCCCGGGCTTCGGCGATCGCCGCAAGGCCATGCTGCAGGACATCGCCATCCTGACCGGCGGTACCGTGATCAGCGAAGAAGTGGGCCTGAACCTGGAAGGCGCCACCATGGAGCACCTGGGTAACGCCAAGCGCGTGGTCCTGACCAAGGAAAACACCACGATCATCGATGGCGCCGGCGCCCAGGCCGACATCGAGGCTCGCGTGGCCCAGATCCGCAAGCAGATCGAGGAAACCACCTCCGACTACGACAAGGAGAAGCTGCAGGAGCGCCTGGCCAAGCTGGCCGGCGGTGTTGCGGTGATCAAGGTCGGCGCGGCCACCGAAGTGGAAATGAAGGAGAAGAAGGCTCGCGTCGAAGACGCCCTGCACGCCACCCGCGCTGCCGTGGAAGAAGGCGTGGTGCCTGGCGGTGGTGTCGCCCTGGTACGCTGCCTGAACGCCATCACCGACCTGAAGGGCGCCAACCAGGAGCAGGACGCCGGTATCAATATCCTGCGTCGCGCCATCGAGGCTCCGCTGCGCCAGATCGTCACCAACGCCGGTGAAGAAGCGTCCGTGGTGCTGGACAAGGTGAAGCAGGGTTCCGGCAACTTCGGTTACAACGCCGCTACCGGCGAATACGGCGACATGATGGAAATGGGTATCCTCGACCCGGCCAAGGTGACCCGCAGTGCGCTGCAGGCCGCCGCTTCCATCGCCGGCCTGATGATCACCACCGAAGCCGTGGTGACCGATCTGCCGGAAGACAAGCCGGCTGCTCCGGCCATGCCCGACATGGGCGGCATGGGCGGCATGATGTAAGCCGACCGGCCCAGAGCTGTACCGGAAGCCCCGCCTTGTGCGGGGCTTTCCTTTTGGCGCGGTGTCGCCGCCGGTGGGCTACGTTCAGTAGCGAATGCACCGCCGCGAGCACCCGCCATGTCCGATCCGACTCCCTTCATCCTCGGCAGCGATCCGGCCGGCCGGCCGGTCACCCATCCGCTGCGCCTGACCAATCGCCATGGCCTGATCGCCGGCGCCACCGGCACCGGCAAGACCGTCACCCTGCAGCGGCTCGTGGAAAACTTCAGCGATGCCGGCGTGTCGGTGTTCGCTGCCGACGTCAAGGGCGACCTGTGCGGCCTGGGCGCGGTCGGCCAGCCGAGCGGCAAGGTGGCCGAGCGCATCGCCGGCATGCCCTGGCTGGCGCACCGTCCGCAGGCCTATCCGCTGACCCTGTGGGATATCCATGGGCGCTCGGGCCATCCGCTGCGCACCACCCTGAGCGAAATCGGGCCGCTGCTGCTGAGTAGTCTGCTGGAGCTGACCGACAGTCAACAGGCGGCACTCCATGCAGCCTATCGGGTAGCCGACCGGGAGGGCCTGCTGCTACTCGATCTCAAGGACCTCAAGGCGCTGCTCGACCACCTCGGCAACCAGCCTCAGGTGCTGGGTGAGGATACCGCGCTGTTCACCTGGGCTTCCGCCCAGGCCCTGCGGCGCCGGCTGGCGAATCTGGAGCAGCAGGGCGCGGAGGCGCTGTTCGGCGAACCGGCGTTGCAGCTGGAGGATCTGCTGCGCCCGGCCAGCGATGGGCGCGGCATGATCCACCTGCTCGACGCCCGCGGGCTGGTGCACGATGCACCGCGGGTCTATGCGACCTTCCTGCTCTGGCTGCTGGCCGAGCTGTTCGAGCAGCTGCCCGAGCGCGGCGATGCCGAGCGCCCGCTACTGACCCTGTTCTTCGACGAGGCACACCTGCTGTTCAAGGGTACGCCCCAGGCCCTGCGAGAGCGCCTGGAGCAGGTGGTGCGGCTGATCCGCTCGCGTGGGGTGGGGGTGTACTTCGTCACCCAGTCGCCCACCGATCTGCCGGATGCAGTGCTGGCCCAGCTGGGGCTGCGCATCCAGCACGCGCTGCGCGCCTACACGGTGCGCGAGCAGAAGGCGCTGCGAGCGGTGGCCCAGGGATTTCGGCCCAACCCCGAGATCGACACCCTGGTTGCCCTTACCGAGCTGGGCATCGGCGAGGCGCTGATCGGCACGCTGGACGAAAAGGGCACGCCGTCACCGGTGCGGCGCGTGGCGATCGCGCCGCCGCAATCGCGCATCGGGCCGCTTGCCGAGAAAGAGCGGGCGAGGGTGCTGCGCGACTCGGCTCTGGCCGGGCGCTACGAGCAGTCCGTGGATCGCGTATCGGCCTACGAGCTGCTGGCGGCGCGCGCCGCAGACAGCGCGGCGGCGATAGCGCCAGCCCCGGTGGAAGGTGTCGGACCCTTCGGTGACTTCCTGCAGCGCACCATGCAGGCCGCCGTCCGTCAGGCGGCCAGCCAGTTGGGGCGGCAGCTGGTGCGGGGCCTGCTGGGCTCGCTGCGTGCAGGGGAACGAAGACGCTGAAGGGCCTTCAGTTCATCTTGCTGTCGCTGCGCGCTTCGGCAGCCTTGGCAAGATCCTTGGCCATGCGCTCGAGTTCGCGCTGGAACACTTCGTCGGAATAAGTGGATTTCTTTCGCCAGGGTTTGCGGCCCGGATCGGGCTGCGCGGCGTAAGTGATGATTTCCCCGCCATAGACTTCCTTATAGCGGCTGGCTTGGCGTTCAAGTTCGGCACGAAGTTCTTCTTTGGTCACGATTTCCTGTCTTCAGTACGGTTGACGAATAAAGATGCCGAAGGCATCGGTTGGAAAAGTAACGGGTCCTAATGCGAGACGGCTTCTCGACGGGCCTGCTGGAATTATATGCCGGGTAATGAAAAACAGCCTGCGGGTCCGCTTGTTGCTAGCGTGATCGAGAACCCGGCAACGCCCTGACGGCGCGAGGAAAGAAGATAGCGATTCGGCCGCAAGGCGGCGAGTCCCGAGGGGCGCCGTCACCTGTCGTCCGCTCAACCTTTTGCCGCTGGCCAGTCGAGGCGTGTTTACATTATCGTAGTGTCACCTTTGATCCGCCTGGAAGTCATGATGTTGGAAGAAACCCTCGCGCAAATGGAGCAACTTATTGGTGATCTGCTCACCCAGAATCAGCAATTGCTGGCCAGTCAGGCCGAGTTGACCGAAGCCCTGGCGCAGATCAAGGAAGAGAACGACACCCTGCAATTGCAGGTCATGGAAATGGAAGAAAAACAGGGTATTGTGGTGGCCCGTCTGCAGGCCATGCTGCAGCGGGCCGGCAAGCAGGTAGCCGCCCCGGCAACCGGCACAGGTAATGTCATCGCCAGCGCATGAGCAACGATAACGCAGTCTCGGTTCTGAACTTCTTCGGCCGCGACTATACCCTCAAGGCTCCGAGCGGGAAGCAGAAGCTTCTCGAGGAATCGGCTGCGTTGTTGCGTGCTCATATCGCTGACATCCAGCACAAGCGGCCCACCCTGCGCTCGGACGAGCTGCTGCTGCTGGCCGCCCTCAGTGTCTGCTCCGCGCATCTGGAGATGCAGGAGCAGCACCGTCAGCAGCTGGAGGCCGTCGAGCAGCGCCTGCTGGCCACCCGCGACCGCATCCAGCTGCAGCTCGACCTGGCCGCCGGCTGATTTCCCTCCTGACACCGGTTTCACTGGCAGCCTGGTGAAAGCGGTCGATACTCGATCCGTTCATTTCCCATTCCTTTGAGGAACCCTTGATGAGACACCTCGTTGTTGCGGGGCTGGTGCTGACCCTGGCCGGTTGTGCCAATTCCGGCGCAGGCATGAATGAAGCCGCCCAAGTGGCGTCGGCCATCGCGTCCCAGTCGACTGCGGCCCAGCCGGGCACGCGTTCCACCATCACGGAGCTGATCGGCCTGTTCGCCGGCACGCCTGTTACCGGCCAGCAGGCGGTGGGTGGCACCGCCGCGCTGCTGGGGCTGGCGCAGAGCCAGCTGGGTGGTAACCAGTATGCACAGCTGGCCCAGCAGGTGCCGGGCCTGACCCAGCTCACCGGCAGCAATGCCATGGCCCCGCTGCAGAGCCTCGGGCTGCTGGGGAACGCCTATGGCGAGTCCCGCCTGGGCGAGGCGCTGAACAGCACGGGCAGCATGGCGGGCGTCAACCAGGCCTTCTCGGCCCTGGGCATGGACAGCAGCATGGTGGGTGTCTTCTCCAACCTGCTGCTGCAGTACTTCGGTGGCAAGGGAGTCAGCGCGCCGTTGCTGCAGAGCCTGGCCGGTGTCTGGGGTGTGCAGGGCTGACACGCGTCTCTTGCGAGACTTTCCGCTCAGGCGCCGGCCGGCGCTTGAGCCCAGCGATCGG
>Ga0209075_1003297_pt1 | contig 13581 bp, 13 predicted proteins | sample Stecom2011_FD_187523 | JGI IMG/M metagenome (GOLD analysis project Ga0209075, IMG submission 187523) | Agricultural soil microbial communities from Utah to study Nitrogen management - Steer compost 2011 (SPAdes) (version 2) | ecosystem: Environmental > Terrestrial > Soil > Agricultural land... | reverse complement strand
ATTAAAAATTGGGTTTTAATGTGTTTTCCGCTAATCACATGGCGTAAATGAAGATTTTATATTGAAAAATTCAAAATTCGTAATTAAATTTCTACCTCACAAAAACCCACTCTTCCTCTGTAGACATCTCTTCATTATAGGAATAGCCGTCAACATTATAGCCTTTTAAGTCTTCGATATTTTGATATTGATTTTGAATAATATCTCTTGCCATTGCGCCACGTGCATGCTTTGCATACATCATGATGATTTTGAATTGATCTCCTTTTAAATCTTTAAAGACTGGAGTAATAACCCTGTTTTTTAACACCTTTTGGTCAACGGCTTTGAAATATTCGTTGGAGGCCAAGTTCACAATCACTTCGTCTTTTTTTGTTTCGTCATTGATGAACTCAGCGAGTTTTGCTCCCCAATATTGATATAAGTTTTTCGTTTTTGGAGTTACATTCCATCGGGTACCCATTTCTAATCGGTATGGATACATTAAGTCGAGTGGTTTTAATATTCCGTACAATCCCGATAGAATCATAAGGTCTTTTTGCGCATTTATAAAGTCTTGATCTGTAAATGACGCTGCGTCAAGACCTTTGTAAACTTCTCCAGTAAACACAGTAACTGCAGGTTGAGCTTGCTCGTTCAAAGTTACAGGTTCTTGCCAATCTTGGTAACGGGAATAATTTAAATCACTCAAGTTTTCTGAAAGTTTCATGAGTTTTCCCAGTTCCTTTTTAGATATTTTTTGAAGCTTTTTGGCAAGATAATTTGCCTCGTTTAAAAAATGCGCCTCTGTTGTAATTGGCGTTTTTATATTAAGGCTATAATCTAAAGATTTGGCAGGAGATAATAATATTTTCATTGGACTTAATTTTGAAGCTCAAAAATACAAATTTTTAATGGTCTTGAAAAGCACTTATGTCATAGCTTTTTGACCTGTAAAACTGACACTTTTACGGCTATTTGCATCAAGTTATGACAGATTGTCTAGATCTGCACAATGGCAATGAATTTGCGTAAAGGGATGTAGTTTTAAAAATGACGAAAATGGGAAAACGAGATAAAGAAGAAGCTGTAGATAAAGAAAATCTTGCGGCTGAAGAAGTAAATAATACAGCTGAGCAAGCTGAAGATACTCAGAATGAAGAAGCTGAAACTCCAGAGTTGTCGAAAGAAGAACAGCTGGAGAACAAAATTGAGGGTTTAAACGACAAATATTTACGCTTGTATTCTGATTTTGAAAATTTCAGAAAAAGAACGATTAAGGAAAAAGGCGATTTAATTATGAATGCTAGTGAAGGTATCGTTAAAGATATGCTTCCAATTCTTGATGATTTTGAACGTGCTATTTCCAACAATGAAACATCTGATGACGCAGAAGCGATTAAAGAAGGTTTCCAATTGATTTACAATAAGTTCAATAGCGTTCTTGTGGCTAAGGGGTTAAAACCGATGGATAGCAAAGGAGAAAATTTTGATATAGATCACCACGAAGCCATCACCAATATTCCTGTAGATAAAGAACAGAAAGGAAAGGTAGTGGATGTAGTGGAGAAAGGATATTTTCTAAATGACAAAGTACTGCGATACGCTAAGGTCGTTGTAGGTCAATAAACGATATTATGAGTCAAAAAAGAGATTATTATGAAGTATTAGGTGTAAGCAAATCTGCCTCTGCATCTGAAATAAAAAAAGCATACCGTAAACTCGCGTTAAAATATCACCCGGATAAAAACCCAGATGATTCAGCAGCTGAAGAGAGATTTAAAGAAGCAGCTGAAGCGTATGAAGTTTTGTCAGATGAGCAGAAAAAACAACGCTATGATCAATTTGGTCATGCTGGTGTTGATGGTTCAGCTGGAGGAGGCGGATTCGGAGGGATGGATATGGATGACATATTCTCTCAATTTGGTGACATCTTCGGCGGTGGATTTGGAGGTGGCAGAAGAGGCGGCGGGGGTGCCCGTCAAAGAACTGCTAGAGGTACCAATCTACGTGTGAAAATTAAACTGACACTTGACGAGGTTGCGGAAGGTGTGAAGAAAAAAATTCGTGTAAACAAGCTGGTCAACGCAACTGGAGTCACTTTTAAAGATTGCCAAACGTGTAAAGGAACAGGACGTGTTCAGCGTGTTACCCAAACTTTTTTAGGGGCAATGCAGACTGCTTCAACATGTCCTAATTGTCAGGGGACAGGTAAAATCATTGATAAAAAACCTGCTGGTGCTGACAGTCAAGGACTAGAGCGTAAAGAAGAAGTTATCGAACTAGATATCCCTTCAGGAGTAGAAGATGGAATGCAACTTTCTGTCAGTGGAAAAGGAAACGCTGGACCATTTGATGGAATCCCTGGAGACCTTCTTGTAGTTATTGAAGTATTGGAGCATGAAGAATTGCGTCGTGATGGACAAAATGTGCATTATGAAGCATTCATTAATTTTGCAGATGCTGCTTTAGGGGCAACCATCGAGGTTCCGACAATTAAAAGTAGAGCGAGGATTAAGGTTGAGCCAGGTACGCAAAGTGGAAAAATGTTGCGCTTAAAAGGAAAGGGTTTACCAAGCGTCCAAAACTATGGAATGGGAGACCAATTTGTACACATTAATGTATGGACGCCACAAAAACTTTCAAAAGAAGAGCAAGAAATTATCGAAAAGTTAAGGGAAAGTGAAAACTTTCAACCGAATCCAGACGGAAAAGAAAAAGGTTTCTTTCAAAGAGTAAAAGATATGTTTAGTAACTAGTTTTATACTTTGAATGATTTTTAAAAAGTCCCGACAGTAATGTTGGGACTTTTTAATGTTAGAGGTTTTTTAATGTTAGAGGTTTTTTAATGTCTATAGTTTTTATACATTTATACAAAAAGTAATCAAATGAATGAGAAGCAAAAAGAATACATGAGAAGGGCAATTGATTTGTCAAAGGAAAGTGTTGCTAACGGGGGAGGGCCTTTCGGAGCAGTAGTTGTAAAAGATGGAAAAATAATTGCGGAAAGCGCAAATAGTGTTACAATTGACAATGATCCTACAGCACATGCAGAAGTGAATGTGATCAGAAAGGCGTGTAAAGCCATCAATTCTTTTGAATTGGTAGGATGTGATATTTACTCTTCGTGTGAACCTTGCCCCATGTGTTTAGGTGCAATTTATTGGTCAAGACTCGATAATCTTTACTTTGCCAATACGAAAAAGGATGCTGCTGACATCGGTTTTGATGATTCCTTTATCTATGATGAAATTAATGTTCCGATAGAAAAAAGACGTGTGAAAACTAGTCAGTTTCTTAGGGATGAAGCTTTGGTAGCATTTCAAGATTGGGAATCTAAAACTGATAAGACAGAGTATTAGCCTTTCTTTTATATTTTTGATTTTTAGTTGTTTACCTTTTGTTTTGTGTTACCTTGTTGATTATGAATCGCTTGGTAGAAGTAAAAGTAAGGAAGTAGAAAATTGGAAATACTTTAAAAAAAATTATTTAGTGCATTTTCAAAATCTTATATTTGAAAGTCAAGCTAGTTGTAAGAAAGCAGGTTTCTTGATTAAAGATAAATTTATTTACTGACAAGATTATGGAATCAATCGAGAAAAAGAAAAAACCCAGCATGTATGAAAACGTGATGAAACAATTCAATCATGCTGCTGATACAATGAATTTAGATAAGGGGATACGAAAGATTCTTGCTTCTACCAACAGCGAAATTAGTGTACATTTTCCAGTTAAAATGGATGATGGCTCAATTGAAGTTTTTAATGGTTACCGTGTTCAACATAACAATGCGCTAGGACCTTATAAAGGAGGTTTGCGTTTTCATCCTGCAGTGGATATTGACACGGCAAGAGCCTTAGCTATATGGATGACATGGAAAACAGCACTCTCTGGACTTCCTTTTGGTGGAGGGAAAGGAGGAGTAACAATAGATCCTAAAAAGTACTCCATGGGTGAACTTGAACGCATTACACGAAGATTTACCTATGCGTTGGGCGAGAATATTGGACCTGACGTAGATATTCCAGCACCTGATGTCAATACCAATCCACAAATTATGGCGTGGATAGCCGATACTTTTTCTTCTACAAAGTCGCCTTCAACACGTATGTTAAACTTGCATGTTGTAACCGGAAAACCGATTGGCTCTGGAGGTTTAAAAGGAAGAGATCGCGCAACGGGGTACGGTGTTGTATCGTCGATTAAATATTGGGCGAAATTAAAAGGTGTTAACTTACAAGGAAAGACTTTTGCGGTTCAAGGCTTCGGAAATGTTGGATATTGGGCCTCTCATTTTATGATGGAATTAGGTGCTAAGTTGATCGCCGTGCAAGATGCTAGTGGAACGATTTTTAATGAAGAAGGAATTGATGCCGAAGCTTTGCATAACCATGTTGGAAATCACAATGGAGTAATCAAAGGATTTCCTGATGCTCAAAAAATAGATAATTCAGAATTTTACTATATCAATTGTGATATTCTAATCCCAGCAGCACTGAGTAATCAAATTACCATTGATAATGCAGCTGGAGTAAAAGCAATGCTCATCGCTGAAGGAGCAAATGGTCCTATTGATACAGAAGGAGAAAAGATACTTTTGGAAAGAGGTATTGATATTTTGCCCGACATTTTATGCAATGCGGGTGGTGTTACAGGAAGTTATTATGAATGGTTGCAAAATAAACGCAGTGAAAACTATAACATAGACACCGTTCTAAAAATGATCGATGAAAAGTTAGGTGAAGCATTCGAAAAAACGGTAAATAGTGCAAATAAATACAATACGGACTGGAGAACAGGAGCTTATTGTGTAGCTTTGGAAAGAATTCAACAGACATATAAGGAAAGAGGAGTATTCCCATAAGCAAATGATATGAATAAAATTGGAATTGTAAAAGGAAATGTGTGCTCAACAGCGGCTATGCCATCGCCAGATGATGTAAAAGCCATTAGTAAATTTGTTGATGTTTACATTCAGTCTAATGCAGGAATGGAATGTGGATATAACGATAATGAATACGCTTTGGAAGGGTGTTTTATTCGTGACAATAGTGAGGATATTATTGCTTCGGCTGACTTAATTCTTTTCCAAAATCCAATTTCTGAACCTATACAACCGGAAACAAAGAAAATCATTGTGGCTAATATTGATGTGTTCAAGGACCATGAACAATTGAAGTTGTTTATGCACAAGAATATTGACTTGTACACTTTTGAAGCAATTAATGATGGCACTGGAAACTTTAAAGATAAGTTTGTAAACTTTATTCGTTTTCAAATGGGAGACCCTATTCAGTCGGAATACATAGCGCTGTTTTCGAGGTCAAGAGTGTTAAAAAATGGAGAGGTTGTACACAAAGATTTGCTGGATTAATGCAGCGTCAAAATAGTTGAAAGCGCAATGTTCTTCCGAATGTTGCGCTTTTTGTCTTTTTCTATTTTATTCTTCTTCTTGAACAATCACAAAAATGTCTTCATTGTCTCGCTTGAATAACTTTTGTTCTCGAGCAAATCTTTCCAGGGCTTCGTTATCGTCCAATTGATCTAAAGTTAACTTGGTTTCAGTAAACTTTTCTAGCAAGTCCACCTTTTCTTGTTCAAGCTTGTTGAGTTTAACTTTTTGCCTAACTACGTTAAAAATATCTACATCATCTAAAAACAAAGTATACAACACAAAGATTGTGAAGGTCAGGATATACTTGTTTTTAAAAACTTTTAACCATTTCATAGACAACAAAGATAAGGAATATTGACAGGTTTATCGATTGAAGCGTGTAGAATTATAAAACGAATGATGTTGATAAGACAATGGGAGATGAATTTCTTCTAACAGAAAAGCCCAGACAAATTTGCCTGGGCTTTTTTGAGAAATAATATCAATTGATTATCCCATGAACGGGTATCTGTAATCCGTTGGTGGAACAAATGTTTCTTTAATTGTACGTGCAGAAACCCAACGCAATAGGTTTAGTTTTGCACCAGCTTTATCGTTCGTTCCAGAACCACGAGCACCTCCAAATGGTTGTTGACCTACAACAGCACCTGTTGGTTTGTCGTTGATGTAGAAGTTTCCAGCAGCATTTTCTAATTTACGCAATGCATGGTTAATTGCATAACGATCTTGACTGATAATTGAACCTGTTAACGCATACTCAGAAGTTTCATCCAATAAAGTCAATGTCTCATCAAATTTATTTTCGTCGTAAACATAAATTGTAATTACAGGTCCAAAAATCTCTTCAACCATTGTTTTGAACTTAGGGTCTTTTGTTACAATAACAGTAGGGTCAATAAAGTATCCCTCCGATTTGTCGTAAGTACCACCAAGAATGATTTCAGCATCTTTACTTTCTTTTGCGTAATCGATATATGCAGTGATGCTATCAAATGCTTTCTCATTAATTACAGCAGTAACAAAGTTTGTTGTGTCCTCAGGAGATCCAATTTTGAAAGAACTAACTTGTTCAATAACGATTTCTTTAACATCTTCCCATAAGTTACTTGGAATGTATGCACGAGAAGCAGCAGAACATTTTTGACCTTGGAATTCGAATGCGCCACGTGCAATTGCCGTAGCAACTTCAGGAGCTTTAGCTGATGGGTGAACCATGATAAAGTCTTTTCCTCCAGTTTCCCCTACGATTCTTGGGTAAGATTTGTATTTTTCAATGTTGTTAGAAATGTTTTTCCAAAGTGTACGGAAGACACCTGTTGAACCTGTGAAGTGTAGACCCGCAAATTCTTTGTGCTTGAAAACAACATCACTGATGTTTGCTCCTCCTGTTGTTACCATGTTGATAACTCCATCAGGAACTCCAGCTTCTTTAAATACTTCCATTATAACATTAGCAGAATAAATTTGTGATTCTGCAGGTTTCCAAACAATCACGTTTCCTAACATTGCCGGAGCAGATGGAAGGTTGGCAGCAATTGCTGTAAAGTTAAATGGAGTAATTGCCAAAACAAACCCTTCTAATGGACGCCACTCTAATCTGTTCCATACGCCTGGTGAAGACTCTGGTTGATCTTCATAGATTTCAGACATGTACTGAACGTTGAAACGGAAAAAGTCGGCCGTTTCACATGCTGCATCAATTTCTGTTTGGTATACGTTTTTCGATTGACCTAACATTGTTGCTGCGTTGATTTTATCACGGTAAGGACCAGCGATTAAGTCTGCTGCTTTTAAGAAAATACTTGCTCTTTCTTCCCATGGAAGGTTAGCCCATTTAGCTTTTGCTTCTAAAGCTGCTTCAATTGCTTGTTCAACATGCTCTTTTTCACCGTAGTTATAGTGACCTAAAACTTTTTGATGGTCGTGAGGTGATGTTAAAGGTCTTTTGTTTGACGTAGTAACTTCTTTGTTACCTATATACATCGGAACCTCGATTGGTTCCTGATCATTCATTTCTTTATATTTTCCTAATAAGGATTTAACCGCATCCGAATTCGGTTCGTACGAATTAACTGGTTCGTTTACCGCTTTGGGTACTTTGAAGTGTGCATTTGCCATAATTATTCTTTTTTGTTGGTGCAAAAATAGCGATATATCTCTACATTTCAAAGTGTAAAGAAATCACTGTTATTGGAAGGCAAACCAAAGACGGACGAATAGAAAACCCAGATTAAAAAAAATCTGATTTTCATTGGATATTAATGGTGATTTTGTGTGATATAGGCTTAAATTTTATACTTTTGGTTTTCACTACAATTTACTTAGATGAAGAGGATTCAAACTTTATTTTTTCTGTTGTTAATTATTCCATTTGGACAACTTAAAGCCCAAGTAGAAATTGACGGCTACTTACATGATTATGAGACCGCCACTGTTGATGAAAAAATCGCTTTGTTCTTTTTGTTCTCGAGTGAGCTGACGAGTCATTATAATGACAGCATTCTTTACTATGCAAAAGACCTTCAAGAAGAAGGATTGAAAAATAACAGAGAAGATGCGATTGCGCTTGCCAATTGGGGATTGGCACCTTATTTACAAAAAAACTCTTTGTTTGAACAAACTACCGATAAGCTAAACAGCGCCCTGAAATACTACAGTAAAGTAAGAAACGATACAATGGTTTCTTCATGTTATAACATTTTAGGAAATACTTTTTATCTACAAGGAAAGGTGAATCTAGCAGAAGCCTATTATGAAAAATCCGCTAAAATTGTCGAAAATATTGAGGATATTAGACACAGAATGGTTCCGCTCTACAACCTAGCTAGGGTATATGTTCAGCAAGGAAAATATGAAGAAGCAAAGAAAAATCTTGATGTTTACTTTGTTTACCTTAAAGATTATGACTTAGAACTGTCTATGAAAAGTGCTAATGCTTATGGATTGTTGGGGCAACTTTATCTTGACCAACAAAACTACCCCAAAGCAATTGAGAGCTATACCCACAGCATGGAGGTTGGACTTACCGTTGGGAATATGAAAACAGTTGCTAATGGATACACCAATATGGCGATTGTTGAGTTTTATACGGAGAATTATGATCGTTCAGAGCGGTACTTCAGACTCGCTTTGTCTTATCGAATTAAAGACAATAACCTGTTTTATATTTCTGAAGGTTATTACAATTTGGGAGATTATTTTTATGGAATTGGAAAGTTAGATTCAGCTTTAACCAATTACCAGCTTTCAGTTGATGCGGCAAAAGAAGGGAACAACTTATTGTTTCAAAAAGATGGGCTGGTTCAAATTAGTAGTATATACGATTCTTTAAAGAAGCATGAAGAACATGTTTTGGTTTTAAAACAAATAGTTGATATTCAAGATGAGTTGAGTAAGCAGAGATTTTCCGAGGAGTTTAAAGCGCTAAAAATGAGTTATGAACAGTCTTATAATGAGGCTATAAGTATTGGAGGGATGCGTGAACAAGAACTTGAAACGAAAGTTGGTGCTATTGAATCGGTATTCAATAATTGGCTCGTAATTTCCGTCTTATGTTTTTTGGGGTTCATGACATTTATTTTCTTGCTTAAGAGGTCCAAAAATAAATAAGCTCTTCATTTTTATTTTAAACTAATGTTGATTTACTTTGTTAATAGAGTAAAGAAATAACTTATTATGGCAGAAAAACAAGCAACTTTTGGAGCAGGATGTTTTTGGTGTGTTGAAGCTGTCTTTGACGCATTGAATGGAGTAGTAGAGGTTGGACCAGGCTATGCAGGTGGTCACATCAAAAATCCAGCGTACCGAGAAGTGTGTGAGGGAAGAACTGGACATGCTGAAGTGGTTCGAATTGTTTATGATGATACGTTAGTAAGCTTTGAAGAACTACTGGAGGTCTTTTGGTTTGTTCATGATCCTACAACCTTAAACCGTCAAGGTAATGATGTGGGAGAACAGTACCGATCTGTGATTTTTTACCACGATGAAGAGCAAAGAAAACTTGCTGAAGAGTACAAGAGAAAACTCGATGAGTCAAAAGCTTATGAAAACCCAGTAGTAACTGAAATCTCGCCTTTGACAAGTTATTACGATGCTGAACAAGACCACAAGGATTATTACCTTAATAATCCAGAGCAGGGGTATTGCTTTGCAGTGGTTCGACCAAAACTGGAAAGGTTCAAAGCTGCATTTGCTGATCGACTGAAATAATCTAATTGCTTTCCTTCATGACTCCCATAAACATCAATAAGTCATAGGAGAAATGTGCGGCTACGCAAAACCATAAGCCGAAAATTTCATAGGCGAATGACAAAAGAAGAATAAAAGGAAAGAGAAGAATTCCGAGGGCGTTCTTTTTTAATGATGTTGGGCTAAAGTAACCATGAACAGCGATAAAAATAAATGAAGTGAGCCAAGGACCAAACCATGTCTGTAGCCCGGCACGGAAAAGTATTTCTTCTCCAAATCCAGCGCAAAATGACATGAATATAATATCTGCCCAATTGAGCTTTAAATTTTTTAGCATGTTAACTTGATGCAAGGAAAGCTCTTCGAATATGGGCAGTTGTGAAACTGCTATAACAACGAAACCATAGAGGAAACCGAACTCCAAGCCGAGCAGGGTCAAGGGACTGAAAAAATGCTCAAGTTCAAAAACAGAAAGTAAATCTATGTCTTCAAAAATCCATAATAAAGTCAAACCAATTGCAGGAAAAACCAACAAAGTGACGAGGCTTAATAAGTGGAATTGTACTTTAGGACGCATAGATTTGTTACTTTTGCTTAAAAATAATTAAAACTATGAAAGAGTTAATTTTTAATTGGATTAAAACATTTTATTCCATCGATAAATCAGCCCCGATTGAGGAATTATTATCTCATCCAGACTTTGTTAATCATAAATTCTTTTGGATGCTTGCCATGTTGGGAGCACTGATTGTTTTATTTGTTTTAACATGGTATCTTACCAGGATGATTCTGCTCGCAGTTATTAAAACAATTACCCTAAGAAGCAAAACGAAATTTGATGACCTCTTGGTGGAGAAAAAATTCTTTAAATCAATTGCGCATATTTTACCCCTCTTCTTTTTGGATTACTTTTTCTCCATTACTTTTGTTTCTTATCCGAAAGTACTAGATCTCTCACTCCGTTTGAATGACTTCCTTATTATTTTAGTCATACTCATCAGTGTTCGAAGGTTCTTTAATGCTGTGCGTGTTGTGCTAGAGGATAAACCGTATTTTAAAGATAAACCCATCGGTGCTTACATTCAGACCGTGAAGTTGATCATAACAATTGTGTTTATCATTATTATGTTGTCGGTATTGACAGGCCAATCTCCATTGTTCTTCTTGACTTCTTTGGGAGCGATGACAGCAATTCTATTGTTGATTTTTAAAGATACAATCCTTGGGTTTGTTGGAAGTATCCAAATTTCAGCCAACGATATGTTGCGCATTGGTGATTGGGTTACTATGGAAAAGTATGGGGCAGATGGAGATGTAATTGAAATCAATCTAACTACAGTTAAGGTTCAGAATTTTGACAAGACCATCACTACCATACCTACGTATAGTTTTATTTCAGATAGTTTTAAAAACTGGAGAGGAATGGCTAATTCTGGAGGAAGAAGAATTAAACGTTCGCTTAACATCAAGATTGATTCTATAAAATTTGCTGAGGACGAATTAATTCATCGACTGTCAAAAGTGAAATTGCTATCCGATTTTATTGTAGAACAACAAAAGGAAGTTGAGCAGTACAATAAAGCACATGGCTTGGTAGACGAATATCAGTTAAACGCACGTCGTCCAACAAACGTAGGTTTGTTCAGAAATTATGTACAGTATTACCTCAAAAATAATAATGAACTGAATCAAGAAATGTCTTTAATGGTAAGACAGTTACAACCGAACTCTAAAGGTTTGCCAATAGAATTGTATTGTTTCTCCAAAACCAAAGTTTGGGCGGAATACGAAGTGGTAATGGCAGATATATTTGACCACCTTTTCGCTGTGGTGGAGAGTTTTGATTTGGAAATTCATGCAGAACTTACGGGTTCAGACTTAAGAATGTTAAACCTTAAGCCGTAAGCTTACATTTTTTGAATTACAAAATCTGTTCTACGGTTTTTTCGCTTGTTTTCAGCACTTGTGTTTGGAACCTTTGGTTGTGTTTGTCCGTAACCTTTGGCTTCAAGTCTACTTTTTGGCACTCCGTATTCAATAAGGAACTGCCTAACACCTTGAGCTCTTCGTTCTGAAAGTTCAAGGTTGCTCTGAGCATTTCCTTCATTATCGGTGTGACCTTGAATCATAACACTGATGCTTTCATTTTCTTTAAGGAAACGTCCAAACTGTTTTAAAATGAATTTCGCACGTTCTGAAAGTTCGTCTGAAGCAGTGTTGTAAAGAATGTCGTTAATGGTGTAAGGTTCCCCAACTTTGATTTCTCTCAACTCCATGTTTTGTGACCTGATGGTTTTACCTTGTGCCAATTCTTCTTTGGTGATGATTTTAGAATCGAATGCATGTCCTTCCTTTTTTACATTGATCATGACATCTTCTTGATCTTCGGCTTTAACAACTGCAGCATACTTTCCATCGTTTCCGTTCACCTTAATTTTGTCAACTTTATCTGAATTAGAATAAGAGATTTCTATTTCTACATCCTCAATAGGTTCGTTATTGTCGGCAGTTAATTCCCCTTTTACTACAACCACTGCTTTTGGACGTGCTTCTTCATATAATTCAAATGAATAAATGTCCCACACTCCTTTTTGACGTGAAGAAAAGAAAGCTTCTTTTCCATCTATCGAAACAAACAAACCTATTTCATCTTCCTCTGTATTGATTGGATACCCAATGTTTTTAGGTTTAGACCAAGTCCCATCTTCGTTTTTACGCATGTAAAATATATCTGTTCCCCCTAAACCTTTTCTATTGTCAGATACACTTGATATGAAATAAAAGGTTTCACTGTCTTGATGGAAGAAAGGACTTTTGTCTTTTCCGCGTGTGTTAATTTCATGAAAAGGTTGAGCTGGCCCCCAAGTTCCGTCAGGCAAACGTTCTGAATAGAAAATATCATCGTTTTGTGTTGTTGGACGATTGGCAGCAAAGTACAAAGTATTTCCATCTGCAGACATTGAAGGTTGACCTTCCCAACCGTCATTAGTATTGATGCCATCACCGAGGTTTTTCAATTCAGACCAGATGTAGTCATTCCCTCCTTCACCCGTTCTTTCATAATAGGTAACATATAAATCACAGTTTCTGTACATTTGTCCCCTAACGCGTTCGTCACGACAAGCGCAAATGATCATTTCCTTATTGTCAACAGATAGAGTTGCAGCACCGTAGCTGTCAAAATACCCATCGTTAAAGGGAGCTTCTAAAGGTCTTCCACCATCAAATAAACTGTTCATGTCTTTGCGTTTCGACCAAGTAAATTCTTCTCGAATATTGGAAACGATATCTCCTTTGGCTGTCCTGTCTACCATTCGGGTGTAAAACATCAATTCGTTATCAGGAGAAATCATAGGGAAATACTCGTTGTTGGAAGTACTAACATTTTTCACTTTGTTGGGAGAGAATGGAACCTCTTTCTCATAAAAAGACTGTTCTTCTTCGTATTTAGCAATAACCTCCGCTACATCCTGTAATCGTTTTTCATGGTCATGCGCAAACTTGTTCATTTCTGAATGATTGTATTGTTGAAACTCTTTGAAGTAACGCATCGCTTCTTTTTCCTTCCCAAAACTATAGTTGATAATTCCTAAGTAATAATAACAATCGGAATGAAAATCGGTGCATCGATCAATGGTTTGAATAAAAAGCTTTTCTGCCACACGCATATAATTGTCTCCTTGTTTTGGATCTGGATTTCGATTGTAAATGTCCATTGCTTTGTTGTAAGCATAGGTTCCAAATTCAAAATATGGAGTAGCATTGTCTGGTTCTGCGTCAATGGCGTCGTTAAATAAAACAGAAGCTTCTCTAGGCTCTAGTTCCTTGGCTTTTTCAATTAGCTTTAAAGTTTTCTTTTTCGGCGGCATACAAGATTCATCCTCTACTTGTGCGAAATTGATGAAAGGGAGAAAGAGGATTAGGAATGTTAAAGTATAGAGTTTATTCATGTTTTGTTTGTAAAAAGATCAATAACGGATTACAGTATAAAATAACGGTATTTATTCGTAAAAGTTACA
>Ga0209075_1003296_pt1 | contig 13582 bp, 2 predicted proteins | sample Stecom2011_FD_187523 | JGI IMG/M metagenome (GOLD analysis project Ga0209075, IMG submission 187523) | Agricultural soil microbial communities from Utah to study Nitrogen management - Steer compost 2011 (SPAdes) (version 2) | ecosystem: Environmental > Terrestrial > Soil > Agricultural land... | reverse complement strand
CGCAGCACTGTAATGCTTATATAGTCCATTATTTCCTACTACAATATAATCTCCATTTGTAAACACCTGGATAGCATTGGTTTGATCTGTTGTGGTTAATGTAGCTTTTGGTGTTATCGTAAGGGATGAAAGATCAACCTGAATTACATTTATACCATCTACAATAAAAATATTATTGTTATTTGTTCCTTTTGACACAGCTCTTATGTTATTAGAAGGAAATGCAAATCCTGTAATTCCATTATTGCGATTATGAACCAAAGTATTATCCTCACCAAACAGTAAAGATTTTCCACCCTCGAGTGTCCAAACTTTATTATATGTAGGGATAGGAGCAGTTAGACCTTCCGGTTTAGCTACTTTCCACTTTCCACCTCCATCAATTGTAGTTCGCACCACAAAATCATCAGCAATAAGTGTTGCCAACACACCACTTTTAAAGTGAACATCTCGTATTGGAGGTATAAAAATGTGCTGGTTCTCTATCCCCATTGTTCCATATTGTTTTTTAATTAAACCATTATCTCCAGAAATAAAAACATTCCCTGATGATTCAATTTCTGAAACATCCCATAGATTAACATTTGCCTGATTTACAGCACTCACAAAATCATTACCTGAGAAATTATTAAAAGTTTGGTTATAAAGTAATGCTCCATTTTCACCAACAATGTATAATCGATTATTCGAAGTTAATTCTACTCCATGAAAATCTGTGTTCTTATAAGATGATGAAACGGAATGTACAAAAGATAATCTTAAATCGAAAAGGTTCAATACATTCCCAGTACTATTTCCAACTTTTGCTAATCCTTTCTCCCCTACAATACACATATTCGCATTAGAAGAAAAAGCATTATATATATTTTTATTAATATTATTCTTAATAGCATCAAAAGTGTTCCCTGCTCCATTTAGAAGATAGATTAATCCATCATCACCATAGGCATACAATTTATTTTGCACTTTATCTTTCTTTAGTATATTAATCTTGTCAGGATAAATAGTAAATGATTGGTCAATATTACTATCAATAGAAGTACCTCCATTAATCAAATTAATTCGTGAAATATGTCCATTATCATTTGCCACTAAAAGTTTATCTGAATGATAGCTTAAGTGATGAGCAGTAGATAATGAATTACCCACAAACACCTTATTTGTTCCAGCATCTATATCCAATTTATCAATTGAATTTGTTGATGATATTGTATAAAAATAAGAATCTCCTAAAGCAACTTTCATGTAATTAGAACCCGAAATTTGTCCGGCTATTTCCACAATTGGGGTATATTCTTTTTTTAGCTTCCATGCTTGACCTGAATTTGTAATTGCAACACCATACAATTTTCCTGAAGAATGTACAGTTGCACTTAATTCCTTAATAGAACTTCCTGTTGTTGAATTATAATTTGAAACCTCCCAATTAGGATTTGAAACAAGTGCATTCTCAGTATATCGAATATATCTTTCATCAGTTAACATTACATGAATATTTCCTGATGTTGATTCCTCAATCCATATACTGGTGATTTCACCATATAACAATGGCATTTCTACTTTAACCATTTGATGAGTTCCTGAAACATAAGGAAAAATTAAAGAAACACGACCGTTTTCACTTGCGGCTGCAATAACTGAATTATTTTCACTTATGGTAATATCAAAATATGAACTATCTGATAAAGTTTCCCATGTTTTAGCTGCATCTTTAGTAAATAACAATCTATTATTTCCATTAACAATTGCTATTGCCGCCCCTTGTTGCTCATTAAAAAATCGGATTTTTTTAATTGAATCGTTTAAATTAGAAGAACGGTGCTTCCAATGAGACTCAGTTACCGAAATATCAGTATTTCTGAAAATCCTTCCATCGCTATCCGTTGCATATGCTTTATTACTTTCATAAAAATGAACATCTGTAAAATTACTTGTATTGACCTTTTCAATTTCTGTCCATGTAGAAGAAGATGATGAATAAGTATAAAAGCGTGAGAGTTCAAGTGAAGGATCATGAGCAGTACAATAAATTACATTTGACATTGATTCAACGCTTAAAACATTTCCTGAGAGACCACTATTCACTGTAGTAAAAGTAGGTAGAGAAGTTGTGAAATTATTAGAAATTACGGCTAATCCATTATCTCCAACAATTATAACTTTAGGAGACGAACCTGAATTAATTATAGAAACATCATTTAATGATATAATCATTCCATTAACTGTCCAGGTATTAAGTAAATCCCAAGATGCTCCTCCATCCTTAGTTTTCAAAACAGTTCCTAACTCACCTATCGCAACTCCGTAAGTCGCATCTATCATCACTATTTTTTTAAGATCTGCTCCGATTAGTTTATGTTGTCTTTGCCATGTTTTACCACCATCAGTCGTTTTATACAAGTATCCTCGGTTTCCAACACTACCAGCTAAATAACCTAAGGAAGCATTAATCATTTGAATCTTATGGGTTATTAGATTACTGTTCAATCCATTTGGTAATGTTTCGTCAAAAACTTCCATTGCGTCAGTATCTGGAGTGTATTGAGCCACCAATTGATTCAAACTATTGTATTCATAACGTGTTTGTAAACGGTGAGTAGTAAATACTGTTTTTGTTCCAAAATTTCTATCATTATTAATTTGAATATTAATAGAATTATTTGACGAAGCAATTGGGAGCGGCTCTACCCCTTCTGGTGGTATCGTTTTAATTAAATTTCCAGCAACATCGTAGTAGTATAAAGTATAGTGATGTTGTTTGTCATTATAATTCGTTTGAAGCGACTCTTGTGTTACCATGCAATGACTAATATACTTTTCTCTATGCACAGTGTTTAAACTATCGATGTATAGATTGTATGCATTTTGTGCATTTATAACTGCTAAATTCTTTTGTGTTTTGATACAGTCGTTATCCAAATCTACACTAGGCATTTCAGGAAAAACACCTAAAGAAGGCACTGGAGAACATGGAGGTATCCTATTACAATCTAATTTACCATAAATATATTCTTCAAACTCTGATTGATTATTAAAAGTAACAATCCCAGCAAGAACTGCATCTAATGCCGTACAATATGCGTTAACACATGAACATAAACCTTGTGCTTCAAACTCTTCTGGAGTTAAATAATTTAATTTATAAGGAAGTGAAGTTGAATTTATGAAGTTTTGTCCACAAGTTATATATTGAAAATAAGCATCTTTACACGGATCATCATAAGGATTAAAATCTTCATTATCACATATTGTTCCTAAATTGATATAAAGATTAAACTCAGATTCATTACTGAACTGCATATTAGAAGTAATAATATCACGCAAATGTGCACTGTAAGTTTCTACACAATTACAGTAATCATTTGCGACAAACATCATCTGGCTTATTGGAGTAATGATAAACGTATGTGTACCATTATTATAATATGAAACGGCATCTAAATAATTACTATATGAATCTATACAACCATTACAATTACGGCCATAATTAATGAAGTTTGAAAAATCAGCTTGTGAATTGAACTGAATGTTCTGATCTATAATTAAATTAAGTAGTTCACAATAAGATTCTAAACATTCACAATTGTATTCATTATCAAACACTTCATAATCGAGAATATCTTGATTTGTAAAAGAATAATTTCCTGAGTAGTTACTTATAAAAGTATTGATACAATTCAAATAGTTCGAATACTTAGTTTTACAATCTGATCCAACATCGCCATTACAAACTTTATTTAAATCTATATAGCTTAAAAAATCAGCTTCATCACTAAACTGCATATTTGAATTCGTGATGTTTTCTAAGTAATCCCAATAAATCTCAACACAATTACAATAATCATTTGCAACAAAAAGCATCTGGCTAATTGGAATAATATTATACGTATGTGTGGTATTGTTATAATTTGTAACAGCATTCAAATAGCTATTGTAAGATTCCACACAACCTATACAGTTACGACTATAATTAATAAAGTTCGAAAACTCAGATTGAGAATTGAAGTCAATATCCATATCTAAAAGTGAATTGAGAAACTCACAATAAGACTCTAAACATTCACAGTTATACTTACTAACAAAAGTTTCATAACTAATAATATCCTGATTTGTAAAAGTATAAATTCCAGAGTAATAAGAAATAAAGTTATTTACACATTCTAAATACATTGCGTATTTAGTTTTACAATCTACACAATCGTTAGATGCAGTAAGATAAACTATAATGTCATTTACATTCGAAAACACCATTTCATTCATAATGATTTTTTCTAATGATGAACATAGCGATTCTACGCAATAGCACCATCTCTTACTTTCCATTTCTGCTGCTGAGAAATATGGTAAATGAATTGGATATCCTTGAGCATTAAACCAATCTATACAGTGATTAAATTCTGAAACTGATTTTTCACACTCTGGTCCAGTTATCGGCGATGAAGTTGAATCACAAAGATTACTGTAACTCACATAGATATTAAACTCTTCGGTAGTTTTGAAATGAATATCTGAAGTAAAGACATCATTAAGAAGCTTACAGTATTCTTCTACACACTGACAATTAAATTCATTGACGAATACTTCAAAACTAATACTCTCAATCCAATAATCATCATTGAATGTAGAGTTAAATACTTTAACACAATTCAAGTATGCTTCATATTGCTTTTCACAATCTATGCAACCTGACTTTGTAACAAGAAAATTAATAAGCTCTTGAGAATTGACGAAGTATATATTTTTATCTATAATTAAATCGAGTGTCATACATAGATCTTCAACACAATAACACCACCCTTTATTCTCAATTTCCGCTGCTGTAAAGTGAGACAGTTTTATTGGATAGTCATAAGAATTAAACTTATCTATACACTTGTTAAATTCTTTGGCAGCTTTTTCACATTCAAGATCAACAGTTGGTGGTTGAGGACCATCACAAAGATCAGCATAACTCACATAATTATCGAACTCTTCTTGAGAACCGAATTGAATATTTCCTGCAACAATTTCATTCAAGAGTGCACAGTAATCCGTTGCACATTTACAATTGAACCTATCAGAAAATACCTCATAATCAAGCACCTTTATATTATAGTCGCCTTTGTAAGTAATGTTAAATATCTCTACACATTTTTTGTAATTGATATATTCTTTTTCGCAATCAAGACACCCATACTTTTTAAGGTATTCAATAAGCTCCATCGAGTTAGCAAAATATAGTTTGTCATCAATGATTGAATTTAATGTCTTACATAAGGATTCAACACAACCGCACCAACCATTAGTTTCCATTTCAGCGACTAAAAAATATGGTAATTTTATAGGATAGTCTAGAGAGTTAAACTTTTTTACACAATTGTTAAACTCTTTCGCAGATTTTTCACATTCAGGATCTACAATTGGTGGTTGAGAACCATTACAAACGTCAGCATAACTCACATAGTTATCGAATGCATCTTGAGAGTCGAACTCTATATTTCCAGCAACAATTTCATTCAAGAATGTACAGTATTCTGATGCACATTTACAATCAAATTTGTTGATAAACTCCTCATATTTAATGATGTTTTTAATCTTAAACTTGCCTTTATAAGTAGAGTTAAACGTCTTAATACAACTCTTATATTCCTCATATTCTATTTTACAATCAAGACACCCATACTTTTTAAGGTATTCAATAAGCTCTTTAGAATTAGCGAATTTTATTTCTTTATCAATAATAAGACTTAATGTATTGCACAATGATTCAGTACAATTACACCACCCATAATTCATCATGTCATTTGCAGTGAAATATGGTAATTTTATAGGATAGTCTAGAGAGTTAAACTTTTTCACACAATTGTTAAACTCTTTCGCAGATTTTTCACATTCAGGATCTACAATTGGTGGTTGAGAACCATTACAAAGGTCAGCATAACTCACATAGTTATCGAATGCATCTTGAGAGTCGAACTCCATATTTCCAGCAACAATTTCATTCAAGAATGTACAGTATTCTGATGCACATTTACAATCAAACTTGTTGATAAACTCCTCATATTTAATGATGTTTTTAATCTTAAACTTGCCTTTATAAGTAGAGTTAAATGTCTCAATACAACTCTTATATTCCTCATATTCTATTTTACAATCAAGACATCCAGAAGATTTAAGATATTCAATAAGCTCTTTAGAATTAGCGAATTTTATTTCTTTATCAATAATAAGACTTAATGTATTGCACAATGATTCAGTACAATTACACCACCCATAATTCATCATGTCATTTGCAGTGAAATATGGTAATTTTATTGGATAATTTTGATTAAACTCATCTATACATTTGTTGAATCCTTTGGCTGCTTTTTCACATTCAACGTCTCCCTCATTAGCATAAAAGGCCAATTGACTTTTCATTGTTTTAGGATGAGTATTCTGTTTTGAAAATTCAAAAACAGCTAAATCTTTTAATAATTTTGATACGCTGCGCGCTGCAGCAGTTGAACCTGTCGAATCTATAGATCCATCAGAACATGGATTGCAATCTTTAAGAGAAAAACAAGTGTTTCCATACATTACAGCTTGAACATTCCCTAAAGGTGTTGAAAAAGTACCTTCAAAAACAAAACTATTGTATCCCGATTGTAAGTTTAAATCACCTGTTAATTCCAATTCACTTATAGCAATCAAATTCTCAAATTGAATATACTGAGATGACTCTAAGGAAATTACTATATCACATTCTCCTGCCGAAATAACTAAGGAATCACCAAAATCGACACTTGTTGTCTGGGATTCACCAAACGGAAAAACATCTACTATTACTGAGGTAGTAAAAATGTTAGTATATAAATTAATATTTGTACTTCCATCATAATAAGTAAGTGCATTTTCCAAAAGTGGTCCTAAATCTCTGAACACTTCATAATCTACTCCTTTACATGTATTTGGAATTGGTAAATCACAATTACCTGTACTAATACCAATGGTATCACCATCATGAACCTGATACATTATTCCTACCAAAGGTGAAGTTCCTCCTGAATTTAAAACTACTTCTATCTCAAAAGAATAATTACCCGTAGTCGTCATTGGGTAAAAACCTTCAATGGAAGATGCTATTGAAGGATCAAAAATTGCTGGATCCATTTCAATGTAAAGGCCATCAATACTTGATGAACTAGCATTATACACTCTAACTTTTCCATTTCCTAAATATTGCCAACTTAGATTATTTCCAACTCCTGCTGCGTTTTCAATAAAAATTGAAGTTAATCCAATATTTGCTCCCATTGAAGAGGACACATAGTTCTCAAGATTTAATGCAGAGGATGAAAACAAATTGTCATCATTTGAAAGAATATTAAATACCGTAGTTAAATCTAAGGCCAAATCATTAGATACACATTCTTGATCAAAGGTACAACCATCTAATTTAAAATGACTGATGGTTCCATTGATTGGAAAAACACGAATTATTGAATCCATATATGTTGCTTCAGCAGAAAAACTATCTGGACCAGTAGCTACTAAATTTATTATTCCAATAATATCACTCCAGTTTTCAGAAGCTGTCTTATACAAATTCATCGTTGCGAAAACCGATGAATTCGAGTCATCAATCCAATTAGCAGTGATAGTATTTGAAGTAACTGTAGCATCGTAATTCAAAGAAGGAGTAGGACCAGGATTATTATAAGTATTGTTACTTTGAAATAAAGCTGATAAAAAGTTATTTAAGTTCAAATCATAATTAGAAGCTGTTAAATTTTGACTTAAAGCTAAATCATTAAGCAAGTGTTGTAAAGAAAATGCATTAGGACATTGACCTGTTTGAAGATATAATTCATAAGAGGTACTGTTTGCATTCTCCGTATTCACATCATTGTGATTGCTAAATCGTTTAACCTTATTACGGTACAAATGAGAATTCCAAACACTACATGGCTGATTTTCATCGACAAATGCGTAGTAAATTTGTGAATTTGATAGTGGAATGATACCAAGGTCAGGAAATGGTGTGTAACTTGTATTTCCTATACAACCATTATAAGAAGAACAGTAAGCAATGGCTTTGCATTGTGCTAAGTCTTGCTGTACTCCCTGTTTTGCACTTATGTACATTGATTTTAACAATCTCCACTCACTGTTCAATATTGTTGTATCTGTAACATTATTATACTCTTGACCAAAACTAAAACAAGAGGCTTCAGGATAAGAAGGAAACTCTGATCCACATCTTACAGTATAAGCAGCGACTTGCTGCATAGAGTACCAATTATTATTCTTAAACAAAAATTTATTAAATTGATTTTTTAATTTACTAACATACCCAGAACATATTAATGTATCAAAGTAATTATTATAATACACAAAGGGATCATAAGGTTTTGAAGAATCCGTAGGGTCATTCCCCGAAGGTAAAAACCAATTAGTAGGTACTCCTCCTCCATCAATAAATCCTACTGCTTGAGCCTCAAGAAAGGTATGCGTATTCAGTAATAAATCATCAAAAGATTGACTACTGAATGCATCAGAACTAGACTGCTTAACAGCATATTTTATGCATGATTCATAATAACAATACTCAGGGTGATATTTTACTAAAGACAAACTCCATGAATGTTCGAAAGCATCAATAAAGTCCTCAACTGACTGAAGTTGTTCTGGATAGATATAAAACTCACCTAAAATTGAATCATACTGAACCATGTTATTGTTTTGTGGTGCTGGCATGAACACGTTTAGATTATTCGTATTTTGAAATAGAGTTATTCTACTGCGATCCCCGTTTTCATCCACATAAATATTATATGTTCCATAAGGTGTTTCCAAAATTGGATTTCTCCAATTTGCATTATTATTAGGCAGATGGTTATTTTCATTAAATATAGATAAAGATTTATTTAAATCTAGAGCACCAGTTGAGTTATCTAAATATTCAGCATATTGACCTCCTTTAGAAAAATCAATTTGCATCATTGTAAAATACATTTCACAATCACTAATCTTTTCTTTACAAAGCATTTTACATTCTTTTACACGCGAATGATAATCATTCGAGGAACCTTGTCCTGATGAAATAAAATTCTGTAAAGTTCCTAACTCTTCTATACAGTTATCACAAGTAATTAAACACGAAGTTGTATCAATAGACTGTAATTCTGCGTTATAAAAATCAGTGTATTTTAAAACGCAATTACTAGAATTAACTAAATCCATATAATTAGATATAGCTTCTTGGCTAATCTTTAAAGTTTTATAAACAGTATATTTTCCGATCGGTAAGTATACTTCAGTAAATGAAGAGTCTAATGTTGTATCTACACATTCTGAATGAAATATAAAATTATCTAAAGAATCCAATTGAAAATTACCAACAATAACATTTTCCAATGAATCTGACAGTAAATTTACTCCACAATCATCTTTTAAACTTAATTCTAACTCATAAACACAATCTACACAAATATCTACCAAACACGAATCAACCATAGGAAGTGTATAAATTTTATAATCTACACTATACCTGGTTGGAGAGGTAATAATAAAAGAAGACGAATACACAATGGTGTTAGACATTTCATCATATATTTGATTTGAACCATCAGCTAAAATATGATTCGCTTTAAATAATTGATTAGGCACTGCCGTTAATCCTTCCATATTTTCTGGTGAAGCTCCGGTCAATGCAGTGGCAATAACTTTTCCAGAAATATCAATATAAGAAACAGAAACTTGTCCGTTTGCGTCAATTACTGCATTTTTTTGATAGTGTTGACTGTATCCAACTTCTGAACCAAATAATCTATTTAATTCTAATTGATTTGGATTACCATAAAGATATTTAGATTCTTTCCCGCTTCCTATTTGAAAGTCAGGACCTACTCCACCTTGACGATTTATCCTACCTGTATTGTCTGGAGTATATTCAATTTGCTGAAATGGATAACCATCAGCATCTGGCACATATGCTTGATGTAAATTTTTATTCGGGTTTTTAGGAGAATAATATTGAGAAGCTCCATTCGTATCAATCATAGCTTTTGCCCCAATTGAACACTCCTCACCTAAACTTTTATCAAAATCGTTCTTAGAGTAAGGTTGACCTTCTAAATTAAGGTTAAAATCAGTATAATATTTAATTACTGGTTCTGCATCAAAATCACACTCAGGTTGTACAACAGGAGTGGGTAAAACATTTATCGTTGGACGCCCTTGATGATCATATATGGTTTCACCAACAACAACGTTTTTATTACTGTTGACTTTGGTTACGGCTTGGCGGTTCCTCAGAGAACCGTCATAATAGGTAATTACTTCCTTTCTTTTTCCTTGTTCTGCATATGTGGCAGAGTATTGCCAATTTAAAGAGTTTTCATGTATTTCACTCTCTGTTATTTGAACCTTATAATGATTTGGAATAATGTTTAAGGTTGATTTCTCAGCAAAAGGACTCCAATTTCCAAAAACTAATTGAGAAGGATCATTAATATCTACACCAATTGGCCTTACTCTGTAAGCAACCCACCCCCTATCAAAAAGTAGAGAAATGTCATAATTTGTTTTACTTGTTGTTATTCTCGTAGAATTATTTCTAAAATCATAATTTAAGTCCGAAGGAGCTAATATGGTTGAGTCTTTCCCATAATCAGAAATATGCATAAATTCCAATTGATACTCCTCGGCCCCAGTAAAAGAGCTCCAAGAGAAGCGAATTCCATCTATATAAGTATCACAATTAGCATCTAAAAACTTTGTACTATGGGGTGATATTGTTGAATTTTCCAATGTTGTATATCGTTCTACAAAAATATTTGCTTGAACAAAAAGATTTTTAGGCAAAACAGAAACAACTTGACCATTTAACCTAATTGTATCTATCTCAAAAACAACCCTATAAGCATCATTAAACTCATAGTCATCAAGAATTAATGAATTTAAGCTATCAGAATGATAATAAGCTATGTTCAATTTAAAATTGAGTTCAGGCAATATTTTATCATGAATATCGAATTGTTTAACCTTTAGAGAGACTTCTACAATTTGCTCCAATGAAACAAACTCAGGATAATGCATGTCAACACCAAAGCTTATGCGGTTCCTTACATTATAGTCTCGCTGATCCTTACCTAAAGGATCTAATTCCAAACTGTCTATTGCAGTAGCTGTTCCAACCTCAACAGATGACCCTCCAAGAGGTGTATGGATTGAAATTGTTTTGTCTCCTCTTCCTGCATTCACTTGATTATGAACACAAAACAGAGCGAAAATAGTAGTAAGCGTAAGTTTAAAATAATATCTCATTATCTTAGTTTTAGTTTCTTAAGTCAATTAATTCGAAGTCTTTATACCTCCCAATTGCTATTAATTCAACATCTCTAATAATTATATAATCGGAAATAGTTTTAAAACTATTTAAGTTCACACTTTTACCCTTTTTAAAATTCGTAAAGTTGATTACAATCTTTGCTTTATTCGTTTCGTCCATAAAATTTTCTGAGATATAGGGTTGATTGCTATAAATTACAATCTTAGAAATCATTTCTTTTCCTGAAAACTCAAGTTCTATAGCCCGATAAGGATATCCGTTTTTTAACTCTAAAGAATAAATTATTTTCTCTTGAGCAACTCTTTTATAAATTACTTCAGTCATTTCTGAGAAAGCAGCGACGTCATTTACTGTTTTTCTATAAAATAGAGAACTATCTGGCTTTTGAATTACAATCTGCTGATTTACAGTATCAATCGTCAAGTTTAACCTATCATCTTGAACCATTATAAAGCCCATTTGAAAAACATTCAATTCATTTCCATTCCGGCAGGTTAGTACTCCTTTAGTTGATTGTACAGGTAAGTCGTCAGAAGAGTTTTTAAATATATCATAAGTCGTTTCCAAAGAATAGTTTTCACCAAAAGGTATAGACTCTTCAAATTCTTGAATTGCTATCAAGAAGTCTTTCGGCTTAACCTCTTTCCAATTAATTTGAGAAATAAGGAGAAATGGGGAAAGAATAAATAAGATTAATAAATGTTTCATAAAATTTTATCGTTTTTTAATGTTATTTCTATTTTCTTGAATGGTCATAATTCCCTTTTCAGTTTCTTTTTTAACCCGAATTAATTTTCCTTCTTCATCATATTCATAAAATGTCGCGTAATTTCTTTCATCAAGCTCTGCCACAAGTCGAAGGCTCACTGGATCATAGACATATGATTTCATACTTCCATTCACGGGAGAAAAACGAATATCATCGTAGTAGCAGCTGCCCGATTTACAGTTTAACTCTATTTTAATGTCAGTAGCATTTGCAGGGACAATTACTTCTCCTTCTATTTTTTGCCAACCATCAATAATAATTCCTGAAGGTTGTATAATAAAATTACTATTCGATCCAGCAAATGAAATTTCAATTTCTGGATTTTCATAAGTTCTCATATTAGTAGTAGCCTTTTCTTTTACCCACCCAGAGATGGTATACTTACCAGGATTTGGTGAGAATGAGCTGATGCAATCAATACAATTTGGTTTTTCAGGTTCTTTAGTATCCCTTTCACAATCTAAAAGATCACTAGTAGCAGCAATCATTATTCCCCAATTATTATTATGGTTACTCATTCTTATACAATCACGAACCTCTACTTTTAATAGATAATATCCTTGCTCATGATTAATAAAATTAGTTCCCGTTAAATCTGCTGTCAGTCCCTCTATGCTACCAGACTCAATATTTACACATGTATTGTAATCAATTGACTGAAAAGGACCATATAATGTAAAGTATCCTGAATGTATTGTATTAACTCCACTTCCTCCAACATACCCACCTGGCGTTAATAAAGAAAAAGTACCACTCCCAGAAAATTTCATCTTAAAATAATATGGTTTAATTGCTCGATTACATTCATCAATGTTAGAAAATTTAAGAGTTCTATCTATATCATATTTTCCACAAACAACGTATGGATTAAAACAACTATTCGCAGGGTTAGTGTTAGTATTAATAACAAGATTTTGAGCAAAACCTCCTAAACTCAATAAAACAAAACAGAAGCCAAGTATTTTTTTCATTATTTTATTTGTTAATATTAATGTTTTTGGTTTTCAAGTTCTTTATTTCTCTCAGAAATAGGAATAATAGTTACGCAACCTTCATTATTTATCAGTTTCACTTCAACTTTATACTCTGTCCTAGAAAAGAATGAAACTTCAACTCCACCAGTTATCTCATTTACGATTGGAGTAGGATTTCCGTATATTATTTCATAACTCATACTTATGCCTTCAGTATCCATTACAATTAATTTAATAGCTCCTTTTTCAGATCGTTTTATGTATTCAGAAAAATCACAGGGATCTTTCTCATCACAAGCTTCAGCTATTTGTTTTTGAAAAACAATTGGACTTCCAGCATCTACTTTGATACTATTCCTTCCTGTATGGGAATGCTGGTTGGTTATATTAATTTTTGTTCCCAACTTAAAATGATTATCTGGACAACTTTCAAACATATAATCTTCAAAACCATCAAAGCCAGATTCTTTTCGCATTGAATTCGTTGCAACTGCAATCGGTAGAGACTGATTGTAACCAATGTGC
>Ga0209075_1003295_pt1 | contig 13584 bp, 14 predicted proteins | sample Stecom2011_FD_187523 | JGI IMG/M metagenome (GOLD analysis project Ga0209075, IMG submission 187523) | Agricultural soil microbial communities from Utah to study Nitrogen management - Steer compost 2011 (SPAdes) (version 2) | ecosystem: Environmental > Terrestrial > Soil > Agricultural land... | reverse complement strand
CCTAAAACCGAACTGGTTAACATAGCGATACAGGCGCTTAACTGGTCGATATTGAGGTTGTAACGGTTGCTTTGAATACCATCCATTAATATTTGAATAGGCTGGCTAGCGCCCAAACGTCTGAGTGCAGGGCTATGGAAGCCAAAACGACTAACAAACAGTCCCCAATCGGGGTCGTCATGGGCACGTTTAATATACAAACGAATGCCAACGGCTAAGCGTAGGTCGGGGTCATGCAGCTGGCGAAAGCTTAAAATTAAACGCTGGTTCATTTCCGCACTTAAGGTTTCTGCGACATCTTCAAATAAGGCTTCGATGGATTCAACGTGATTATAAATAGTACCACGGGCGACACCGGCATTTTCTGCCAATTCTTTTACGCTAACGTGTTGAATTCCTTTTTCAGCAAACAAGCGTAATGCCGCTTGGTAAATACGACGTTGGGCGGCACTAGAACTAGGTTGCAACATAAGTCAGTTAGCGGTTCATGGCTGTAACAAGGTTAGAAAAACTATCAGAGCGCTCAAGGACACTTTGAGTGATATCAACAACTTCTTTGGCTCTAAGGCCTAAGTCATCAAAGATATATTCTTTAATAGGTTCGTCTGGGCCATCACCAAAACCCTGTTGGCGTAAGCTGCGTGAAACCACATACAAAAGTTTGGCATAATTGGCGTATTCACCTTCGTATAAAGGGTTGTTTTGTTGGCGTACAGCGACTAATAAAGCTTCAGGCATGCGCCATTGCTGTAAGAGTAAGGCAGCAATTTGTTCGCGGGTTAAGCCTAGGAGGTTCTGTTCTACGTTCATACGATTAAGCTGTGGGTTAGCTTCAATATGGCGATTAATTAAGCTGAACTGCGGCGGAAACACATGCGCCAAAATTAAAAAGCCAAAGCTTTGCAGTAATCCGCATAGGTAAGCTAAACCAATATCAGGCCGGTGTTTGGCTGGCATAGCTTTAATGAGCTCGTGGCATAATGCGGCGCTAATAATCGACTGCTGCCAATAGGGTGTATAGCCATGAGGCCCATCTTTAGGTACTGAAAGTGTACGTCCAAGCGCTAAACCTAAAGCGAGGTTTAACACCAAATCGAAACCTAAAACACGTACTATCGCTTCTTCAATGGTGTTAATTTCACCTTGCACGCCATAGAAAGGAGAGCGTGACCAGTTTAATACTTGTGCGGCTAAACTTGGATCCAATTCAACTGCCTTGGCTAAATCTGCGGGGCTAGAGTTAGGGTTAGTGCGTAGTTCAATAATACGATTAGCAATTTCGGGCAAAGGTGGCAGGTCTATAGTTTCTGATAAACGCTGCTTAATACGCAACTGGGTAAAACGGTCAATGGCGTTATTGACGGTGTCTAGATCTTGTTCATCGTTAAAGTCGATAGGCAATAGTTTACTGCTGTAATAACCTACTTGCGATCGGCTTACTAACGACAAAAACTTGTCCATAGGAACGGCTTCAAGTCTTTGCTCTGTCTGCATATACACTTGGTCGTAATCAAGTAGTTGGGTATCGACCAACAGTGTCATTTTTGTTTTAGCGAGAGCCGGGAATTCAGGTATCTTACCGCTGGCTTTAAGCTTGATTACTTCAGCTGCGGGCAGCACTTCAAGCTGACGGCTTAATGTTCTAGAAATATGATTGATATCTAACAAGCTATTGCTTGGCACAACTACCTGCACACGGCCCAGATCGTCTTTTAAATAGGCGACGTTAACAGTTTGCGCACTCAGTTGTTCAGGTGTCTTTTTGTTGGATGCTAGATGACTCATGCTTTAATGATACTTCCTAAGTTATACGCTAGCGAAGCGTTCAGCGTCGCCAAGCCAACGTTGAATCAGAGGCTCGACCACGGCAGGGTGTTGCTGCCAGAGCTGTTGTGCCATTGCTCTTACTTGGTCTAATAAATAGCCATCTCGTTCTAAACTGGCGACGCGTAAATTTTGTAAGCCAGTTTGGCGTGTGCCTAACATTTCGCCAGGACCACGAATTTGTAAATCTTGTTCGGCAATATAAAAGCCGTCTTGGCTTTCACGCATCACTTGTAAACGCTGACTACCGACTAGAGATAATGGTGCTTTATAGAGTAACACACAATGGCTTTTAGCCGCACCACGACCAACACGACCACGTAATTGGTGCAATTGCGCTAAGCCTAAGCGCTCAGGGTTTTCAATAATCATTAGGCTAGCATTAGGCACATCAACACCGACTTCAATAACGGTGGTGGCGACTAATAAATCAATTTCGTGCGCTTTAAACTGCGCCATAATTTCGGCTTTTTCGCTAGGTTTCATGCGCCCGTGTACTAAGCCTATACGCAAATCAGGAAGTGCTTCGGTTAGTTCTGCAGCGGTTATTTCAGCAGCCTGGCACTCTAATGCTTCGCTTTCTTCTATTAAAGTACATACCCAGTACGCTTGCGCACCGTTTAAACAAGCTGCGCTTACCCGCTCGACTACTTCATGGCGACGTTGATCAGAAATAACCACGGTTGTAATAGGGCTGCGTCCAGGGGGTAACTCGTCAATAATAGAAGTGTCTAAATCAGCGTAAGCACTCATGGCCAGAGTCCGAGGAATGGGCGTAGCAGTCATGACTAATTGGTGGGGTGACATACCATCGGCACTTTTTTCTCGCAAGGCCAAACGCTGATGCACACCAAAGCGATGCTGTTCATCGATAATAATTAAGCCCAATTTGGCAAAGCGTACTTCGTCTTGAAAGAGTGCGTGCGTCCCCACTACTAATTGCGCTGCACCGGAGGATATATCGGCTAACGCTTGTTCACGCGCTTTGCCTTTCACCTTACCCGCTAACCAGCCCATGCGTACGCCTAAGGGTTCGAACCAGGACGATAAGTTTTGTAAATGTTGTTCGGCCAGTATCTCTGTTGGGGCCATTAAAGCGACCTGTAAGCCAGCTTCAATGGCGCTGCAAGCTGCCAAGGCAGCCACTAGGGTTTTGCCTGAACCAACGTCACCTTGTACCAAACGCAGCATGGGGTAGGGCTGCTGTAAGTCTTGGCTTATCTCTTGAGTTACACGTTGTTGCGCACCTGTAGGGCTAAAAGGTAACCGCCCTAACAGGCCAGATTGTAAGTGTTGGCTTGGTCTTATTGCTGGGGCACGGTCGGCTTGTACGGCCGCTCGAATTTTATGCAAAGACAGTTGGTGAGCGAGCAATTCTTCTAAAATCAAACGCAATTGCGCCGGATGCTTTCCTAGTTCTAAGCTTTCTAAAGAAGTGTTTTGTGGTGGTTGATGTAAAAACAACAACGACTCTTTTAAGTTTGGTAAGCGCCAGTATGCCAACCATTCAGGCGGAAATAGATCGGTAAGAGCTACTTGGTCGTTACGTAAGTAATCATGGGCTTGCTCATGCAGTAAACGAATCCGCTGTTGGCTGATGCCTTCAGTGGTCGAGTACACTGGTGTTAAACTCGGTTCCAGCGGTGCTTCTAGCTCGCTGTCTAACAGGCTGTATTCTGGGTGATAAAATTCTAGGCCACTGGAGCCCGGACGAGCCTCGCCATAACAACGCACCCAAGTACCAACGCTAAACTGATTCTTCTGAGTATTGTTGAAGTGAAAAAAACGTAAGTTTACTAAACCAGTATTGTCTTGAATTTTTACCAGCAGACTACGACGTTTACCAAAGAGTATATTGGCGCTTTTAACTTCGCCCTGCACAACTGCAGTATTCATTGCCCTGAGACTGCCGATAGGGGTAATACGACTGCGGTCTTCGTAACGAAACGGCAAGTGAAAATACAAATCGGCGAGAGTAAAAATCTGCAGCTTTTGCAACTGTTCGGCAAACTTAGGGCCGACGCCTTTTAACTCTGTAAGTTTACTTACCTTAGCCACAAGCCATCCTTAGAGCACACTCGGTTTTTTGTTATTCGCAATACGACATTGACGTGCCGTACTGATTAACAAATCAATAGCTTTGCCTCGTGGGAAGCTTGCCCGCCACGCCAGTGCAATGGTGCGATAAGGCGCAGGGGAGCGGAAAGGACGGGTGGTGACTAAGTTGTAATCTAAATTACTGACCGCCAACTCAGGTAAAACTGAAATGCCTAAGCCGGTGGAGACCATGTGTTTTAGAGTTTCCAACGAGCTGCCTTCCATCATATTGCCCAAGCGTGAGTTATATTTACGGGCAATTTCAGGACTGTAGGCTAATACTTGGTCACGGAAGCAATGGCCTTCGCCTAGCATTAATAAATTTTCATCGGCCAGTTGTTCAGGATCAATTACTCGTTGTTTGCACCAAGGATGATTAAGCGGCAAAACCACCACAAAGTTTTCATCGTATAGAGGGCGTGTAACGACATCAGGCTCGGTGAAAGGTAGAGCCACAATAATGGCATCCAGTTCGCCGTCGCGTAACTGACGGCGTAAAACTGCAGTGTAATTTTCTAATAAATACAACGGCATAGTAGGCGCTTGCTGGTGGATCTGTGGCACTAAGTGCGGAAACAAATACGGCCCAATAGTGAAAATGGCGCCTAACTTTAACGGGCTGCTAAATTGGTTCTTACCAAAAGAAGCGAGTTCTTTAATGGCACGTGCTTCTTCGAGCACACGCTGAGCTTGCGCAACAATACGCTCGCCTAAAGGGGTAGTAGTCACCGAGCTTCGGCTACGTTCAAAGATGGCCACTTCTAGCTCATCTTCCAGCTTTTTAATAGCGACACTGAGCGTTGGCTGGCTAACAAAGCACTTCTCGGCAGCACGGCCAAAGTGTTGTTCTTGAGCTAAGGCGACAAGGTACTTTAATTCGGTTAATGTCATCTGGTACTCTTTAAAATAAAGATACTTCATTATTGTCGGGTTATATCATACAAGCAATAATGATTTGTTTAAGCTATAACTAAAACAATAGAAACATAAAAATGCACTAGGAGTAACACTATGGCGAGAATTTTAGTGGTAGGTGTAGGTGACGTAGGTGGTCATTTGGCGCGGGAATTGGCCAAAGCCGGGCATGAAGTATGGGGAATACGTCGTTCCGATAAATCAGTAGGCGAGGGTGTTCAACTAATTCAGGCCGATGTGGCCGATATGGAAACCTTGCAAGATTTGCCTAAAGATTTAGATATTTTAGTCTATAGCGTTGCTGCTCCAGCGTTTACACGCGAAGGCTATCATTCATATTATTACCGTGGTTTACGTCATATTTTACGTGCCTTAAAAGGCCATAATCTTAAGCACGCTTTCTTTGTATCCAGCTCCAGTGTGTATCATCAAATGGATGGAGAGTGGGTCGATGAACACTCTGAAACCAGCCCAGTAAGCTTTGCGGGTAAAGAGATGCTGCAAGCAGAAAAAGTATTATTAACCAGTGGTATACCGTCGACCATTGTTCGCTTTACCGGTATTTATGGGCCAGATCGTACCCGTATGATCGAGCAGGCTCGTCAAGGTGGGTATTGTGACCCAGAGCCGCACATTTGGACTAACCGTATTCATCGAGATGACTGCGTAGGCTCACTAAAATTTTTGGTGAATCGTGCTTTAAACGGTGAGCCATTAGACGATATTTATTTGGCTACCGATAATCAGCCTGAGACGCTTTACAATGTTTTAGAATGGATGAAAGATCGGATCGGAGAAGTAGAGCCAGACTACGACTTGCCCGAAGCCACACGTCGTGCCAACCGCCGCTGCTCAAATAAGCGTTTAAGAGACTTAGGTTATGAGTTTAAATACCCAAGTTATCAAGAAGGTTACGATGCGTTGTTAACCGAGATGGGCTTAGTTTAGGGTTTAGTCTTTATTCACAGTTTTATACAGATTGACCGGCTTATAATCCGTGTCAATCTGCGTAATCTGTGGACGATGGTTTAAACCCCCGTCATCTTAGGCTTAACTACCCAGCACCAAGGTGCCTTCCACTTCAATGCCTGCATCTTTTGGTAAAGACGCCACCCCTAATGCTGCGCGTGCAGGGTAGGGTTGCTCGAAGTATTCAGCCATAACCTTGTTTACTGTAGCAAAGTCGTTTAAGTCGGTTAGGTAGATGTTTATCTTAACAATTTCTTGCAAAGAACCACCAGCGGCTTCACACACAGCGGCCATGTTCTTAAATACTTGATGAATACGTTCTTCAATTCCGCCAGCTACAATTTCCATGGTGTCTGGTACTAAAGGAATTTGTCCTGATAGGTACACAGTGTTGCCGACTTTCACTGCCTGTGAATAAGTGCCAATGGCAGCAGGTGCTTTAGGGGTGGAGATGATTTCGCGTCTCATACAATTCCTTATTGGTTTTTACTGCGTACAATTCTGCTGACACCGTGGATATTGCGGAGTCGGCGAATCACACGGGCTAAATGTTTGCGCCCTTGCACACTTAAGGTCAAGTTGATAACGCTTAAGCGTACGTCTCTTTCTTCGACACTGATATTTTCAATATTGGCTTCTGCTTGGGTTATCGCCCCGGCTAGTTCAGCAACAATACCGCGTCGATTTTCTATATAAACTTTTAGATCGACAGTAAATTCACTATCGATGTCTTTATCCCAGCTTAGAATCACGCATTTTTCAGGGTTTTCACGCAGCTCTTCAACGTTCTTACAAGATTCTGTATGAATCACTAAGCCACGGCCCGAGCTAACATAGCCAATAATGGGGTCGCCCGGAATGGGGTTACAGCATTTGGCGAAGTTAAGAACTAAGCCTTCAGTGCCTTTAATGGCCAGCGGTGTTTCGTCTAGGTTAATAAGCTCTACGTTAGCTTCAGAGGCGGCTAATAAGCGACGTGCCACCAAAGGCGCTAAGCGGTTACCGGTGCCAATTTCTTCTAATAAATCATTAAACTCAGGTAGGTTTGCTTCTTTTAGGGCCGCTTTGATTAACATCGGCTCAACATCGTTAAGCGTTTTATCCATACTGCTTAGTGCTTTATTTAGCAAGCGTTCACCTAAGGCAACGGATTCTGATCGACGTTGGCTTTTGAGGAAGTTACGGATGTTCGAACGCGCCTTGCCGGTAGCAACAAAGTTTAACCAAGCAGGGTTAGGGCGAGCGCTAGGCGAAGTAATGATCTGAATGGTCTGACCATTTTGCAGCTGTGAGCTTAGCGGTGCTAACTGGCGATTAATACGGCAGGCAACACAATGATTGCCAACGTCGGTGTGTACGGCATAGGCAAAGTCGATGGCGGTAGAGCCTGTTGGCAACTCCATGATCTTGCCTTTAGGCGTAAACACATAAATTTCGTGCGGGAAAAGGTCGACTTTTACGTGCTCGACAAACTCAATCGGGCTACCCGCATTTTCTTGCAGCTCTAATAAGTTTTTTACCCATTGGCGTGCACGCTGAGTACCATGTACGCCTTCGTCGTCATCATCGGCTTTATATAGCCAATGAGCGGCAATACCATGGCTGGCCATGGTGTCCATTTCTTCAGTGCGAATTTGTACTTCAATAGGAATACCGCTAAAACCAATTAAGGTTGAGTGTAGAGACTGGTAGCCGTTGGTTTTAGGAATGGCGATGTAGTCTTTGAAGCGGCCGGGAATAGGTTTATACAGACTGTGCATTGCACCTAAAATACGGTAGCAGGTGTCTACGTCGTCGGTAATAATACGAAAGCCATAGACGTCCATGATATCGGCTAAGGACTTGCGCTTATCACGCATTTTTTTATAAATGCTGAATAGGTGCTTTTCACGACCAACCACTCTGGCGCTAATGCCAACTTCACCTAAACGGTTACGAATGGCGGTGGCAATGTTGTTGACCATCTCGGAGCGATTGCCGCGCGCCTGCTTAACCGCTTTGTTAATCATATTTGAGCGCATGGGGTACATGGCTTCAAAGCACAGTTCTTCAAGCTCAATACGAATATTGCTTAAGCCGAGACGGTTAGCGATGGGGGTGTAAATATCTAAAGTTTCACGGGCAATACGACGCTGCTTTTCTGGTCTTAACGAACCGAGCGTGCGCATGTTGTGTAAACGGTCGGCAAGCTTAACCAGGATAACGCGAATATCCTTAGCCATGGCCATAACCATTTTTTGAAAGTTTTCAGCTTGTTGCTGCTCTTTGCTGCCAAAGTGCATATTGGTCAGCTTAGAAACACCATCGACCAATTCAGTAACAACGTCACCAAATTGTGTAGCCAGAGCGTCTTTTGGAACGCCAGTGTCTTCAATCACGTCATGCAACATCGCCGCCATTAGGCTTTGATGGTCTAAATGCATGTCGGCAAGAATGTTAGCAACTGCTAACGGATGGATAATATAAGGCTCGCCACTACGACGTAATTGACCTTCATGCGCTTGTTCAGCGTAATAGTAGGCGCGACTAACCTGCTGAATTTGAGAAGCATTCAGATACTTGGTTAGTCGTCCGGCTAAGTCATCGATAGTGGCCATTTAAGCAGAACCTTTCTGCTTAAAACTGGTTTTCAGCGGCGCGCTCAAGTTCCTCTTGTGCAGCCATGGTGGCCGGAGTTACAAGGTTCTCAGAGATTTCACGCAGCGCAATAACAGTCGCTTTGTCGTTATCTTCGTCTACTAAAGGCTCTGCGCCATTAACAGCGATTTGACGAGCACGTTTGGTAGCTAACATTACCAGTTCAAAACGGTTTTCAACGTTTTCTAGGCAATCTTCAACAGTTACGCGAGCCATAATATTTCCTATAGTAAATTATGATAGACCTGACATTTTAACTCAATGCGGCCATATTAAAAAGGGGGTGGTCAGTCATCAAGGAGTAAATTGTTGATAACTTCAGCATGTCGCACCTGTTGTGCGGTCACGCGGTGTCGGCGAGCGATCACTATACTGCGTAATTCTTGCAGAGTGTTGTCAAAATCATCGTTAATGATTAAGTAGTCGTACTCAACAAAGTGACTTATCTCGTTACGTGCATCACGCATGCGACGTTCGATTGTTTCTTCGTCGTCTTGCTTGCGGTTACGCAAACGTTCGCGTAAAGCGCTAATTGAAGGTGGGGCTATAAAGACGTTGACGGTGTCTTTTATTAAGCGACGTACTTGTTGTGCGCCCTGCCAGTCTATTTCTAGAATAACATCACGGCCCGCTTCTAGTTCGGCTTCTACCCATGCTTGAGAAGTGCCGTAATAGTTATCAAATACCTGAGCGTGTTCTAAAAAAGCGCCTTCGCCAGCCATACGGATAAATTCTTCCTTGCTAACAAAGTGGTAGTTCTTACCGTCTACTTCACCTGGGCGCGGGGCACGAGTGGTATGCGAGACAGACACACCAATATGCTGGGTACAAGCCAGTAAGCTCGTCACCAAACTGGTTTTACCTGCGCCTGATGGAGCAGAGAAAATAAATAATGTTCCGATAAATGGTTTGTTCATGACAATGGCTTATAGGTGTTCTAAAGGCGTATTCTATGGGGATAATGTAACAAGGTCTAGGATATCACCCATTAAGGGTCGCTATATAGTTTATTAAGGCTTTATCGCAGGTTGCTAAGCTGCAGTTCTAGCGTTAGTGTAAACGTAAAAACAATTAAGAGTAACAACATGCCTAAGCCGGTACCCAACAGCACTCCTAAGAACATTAAAGCCGCTGCTATTCAGTTGGAGGCAGTGGTAGGAGACGTTGCCACCAACCTTGGTCGCCTTGAAGTAATGATCAAAGAGGCCGTCAGCCAAGGGGCAAAGCTAATAGCAGTGCCCGAGTTCTGTACCTCACGTTTGCCTATGTCCGTCAGTGCCGCTAAAGCGGTATTACCTACCGATAATTTAGTTGTCGACTTGTTTAAAGGCTTAGCTGCTAAGTACCAATGTTGGATTGGTGGTTCGATGTTGGTTTACGAAGCCGGTGAAGTGTATAACCGCTACCACTTTTTCGAGCCTAATGGTGACATTCATACCCACGACAAAGACTTTCCTACTATGTGGGAAGGCTGCTTTTATACTGGTGGCGATGACGACGGTGTGTTTGAAACAGAGCTTGGTGGGGTGGGCGCTGCTGTTTGTTGGGAGTTAATTCGTAACGGTACTGCTAGGCGTTTGCTGAATCGAGTTGGCGTAGCAATAACCGGTACGCACTGGTGGAGCGTTCCTAGCAATCTTTGGCCATTGAATAAGCTATTAACAGGTTTGGGCGAAGTAAATCGTCAACTTTCCATTCAAGCACCGGTGGAGTTTGCTCAACGTGTGGGTGTGCCTGTTATTCAAGCGTCACACTGTGGTGAGTTTAATAGTCATTTGTTGCTAATTCCGGGCTTGCCCTTGGCGTTACCCTATCGCACTGAATACGTTGGCGCTACGCAAATTGTTGACGCTCAAGGTAAGGTGCTGGCTAAGCGCGATACCCGCGAAGGCGCAGGTATTGTTTATGCAGAAATTGAATTGGGCGCGCAAGAGCCGTTAAAAATAATAGAAGAAGATTTTTGGATGCCAAAACTCCCTTGGTTAATTCGTGCTTACTGGGGACAGCAGAATGCTTGTGCTAAGCCTTGGTACAATATGTATGGCCGCGAAGCAGGGCTAGCTGCCACCTTAAGTTACTTGGAGCATGCCAACGCTAAGGTAGGTAAGAAATGACTACTGCCGAATTCACATTACTAGCAGCCGGTATTTTCTTTATGAATGGCCTGCTAACGGGAGTGTGGAAGTACGTGGCAATGATGCGTAACGAAAAAGCGCGCGCACCTTATTATGTGGATATCGCCCACCGTGCCAGCTTAATGTATGCCTTTGCTGCCATTTTAATACGAGAATTTATTCCCTATTCACCAGTGAGTGAAACTCTTACTTTTTGGGTGGTAGCTGGGCAATTACTATTTTTTGGTTCGGCCATTATTACTTACATGGTTCATGGGCTATTAAAAGACACCAATAACCAGCTAAAACGTCCGCATGTATTAGGTAAAAGGCACCTGCCTACTATGTTAATACGGGTTTATATGTGGTTTTTAGTGATAGCCGAGCTGGGAGGTTTTGCGGTGCTATTGTCAGGGTTAATATTGAGGCTTTGGGGCGGTTAAGCAACAATCTAGAGCAATAAAAAAGCCAACAGAAGTGTTGGCTTTTTGCTATTTAGAGCATGAAGACTAAGGGATATACATATCTGCTTCGCCCGTCACCACTAAGGTATCACCAACAAAGGCTTGGGTACTTAGTGTTACTCGACGCTTTTCAACGTTTACTTGAGTCACTTCCACTACCGCATTCACTGTATCGTCTATATAGACAGGGTGCTTAAATTTTGCACTTTGGCCTAAGTAAATGCAGCCAGGTCCGGGCAGTTTAGTACCTAACACCGTAGAGAAAAAGCCTACTGATAAAATGCCGTGAGCAATACGCTTACCAAAACGTGAGTTGGCGGCGTACTCTTCATCAAGATGCACTGGGTTATGGTCGCCAGTCACTTCAGCGAAGGTTTTAATATCTGCGTCAGTAACTGTGCGGGAGTAGTTGGCGGTCATGCCGACCTGAATATCTTCGATGGAAAGTGCGGTTTGAGTTGTTGCGTTCATAAAACTTCCTTGCGCTTTTATAATAAGAATAGTGATTTTAGCCAAACTAGGCCGGCTGATGTTATACGCAAATTTTAAAGTGCAGGCAAACTGTACAATAAAAACAATTCAAGATTTTATTAGCTGTAGCGTTATTAAAATGAATCATCGTTTACCACTTAATGATAAAATTATTTCATTAATAAACTAGAAAACCATGAAGCGAAAAGGAGCAATTTGGAATCGACCCGATGGTTGGATTGTCTGGGGTTTTTTCTGTATACGACCTAACCCCCATCACTCAAATTGCAGCGTTAAGCACACTGGTCGGTGGTGTTTTGTTTGGACTAGGCATTGTGATGGCGTCTGGTTGTGAAACCGGAATGATGTATCGACTAATGGATTGTTCGATAGTAAACATAGAGTTGTCTTCTTTAGTAAGGCTGGCACCACCATCAAACAGTTATGCTTTATGTCGAAAAACTGAACGATATAATCGGCAGAGTATAAGTTTTCTATGGTTGCGGTAGTTTCTTCTTTTACTTCACGAATAACGGCTTCAATAGCGGTTTCGTCTGCCTCAATACTGCCCGAAACATAAGACCAAAAATGGTCTTTGCTGCGTTTTAACATAAGCACCTTAGGCTCGCCGGCCATGGTGGCTATGGTAATTACGGCAACTGCTGTGGTGCGTACAGGGATTTTATTTGTATTCAAGAGTTAACCGTTAATGCAGGTTATAGCAAAAGGTTTTTGTGAAAGTGACGTTGCCTTTGTTGAGAAAAGACAGCGTCTACTTAATTTGTAATGAATCGATTATTTCTTGTCGGCAATTTTTTGTAGGTTATCGTTTATTTTGAATAAAACAATAAGCATTTCACACCAAATTCTTACTGCAATAACACCACCAATAATAATGCCTAAGCCGCTGAATATATTGGCTTGATAGCCAAAAAACATTGTGCTTAAGCCAGTGCCAATAACACTCAGAAGTAAAAGCCAATAAATGACAGTGATGATTTTAGGGGTAACCATTGAGTCGAAAAACAAAAAATCTTTCATCTAAATATCCTTCTTAATTATTAATTAATGTCCTTATAAAGTAGCTGGTAATTCTAAAACAGCAACCTTTGGTTTGAACTTGAGTCGTTACCGCTTAACAGCAGCCATAAAAAAACCAGCCAAATAGTGCGCTAACGCTCTAGGCTGGTTTGGTACAACGCAATGGTGAAGCGCTATATTAGATATAGAAAATCATCTAAAAGATTTATTTGACGTCACTCTGGCCAGGCCTTTAATGACTCTATATAAACCCCAAATGAAAACACCAAGCAGAATAAAGTAACCAATCACAATAATGGACGATAAAAAACCAATAATGGATAAACCTAAGGTCCACCAGAATGTGGTAATAATATTGTCGTAATGGTCTTCAAATATAGAACCAGTGGCATCGCTTCTTTTAACCATTGCCCAAATAGCACCTATGAACCAAAAAATACCGGTAAAAAAACCTACCAGCATAAGGGCATAAGCAATAATGGCATTTGTTTTAGCCATATCGTCTTTAGCCGACAGAGCAATAATTACGTTGTTATCAGGTTGTAGATCCGACATCAGTACTCTCCTTAAATATTGCATAAATAATAAACCAATTTTAGCTTAAGCGACAATGCATGAATTCTGCTAAATCGGATATTTAATGGTATTTTACTTACTTAAAGTGGTAGCGAATGTCTGTGCTATAAGTATTACCTTCGTCATCTTGAATGTTGCTTAAACCACGGTAACGCATTAAGCGCTTTGTTTGTCGGTTGTAGGTAAGCTCAATGGGGTCTAACAGCCATGCAATAAGGCGTGAATTAAGCCGCATACTTAACACTAAGTTATCTTTATTTATGTTCTTTTGTTGTAAGCGAAAATCAATTAAATCCAAACGGGCGGCAGAGGCAAAGCTGAAACTCAGGCTTTTGCCAGTCTCCAGTTCAGACCAGTGCCGGCGTACAAAATCATCAAAACCAGCATCAACAATTAAATCTTCAGGCAGGTCGTTGATACGTTTACTTTGAATTTTAGCAGCAGCACCTTCCTGTACAGAAAGCTCTAAGCTGCCA
>Ga0209075_1003294_pt1 | contig 13585 bp, 9 predicted proteins | sample Stecom2011_FD_187523 | JGI IMG/M metagenome (GOLD analysis project Ga0209075, IMG submission 187523) | Agricultural soil microbial communities from Utah to study Nitrogen management - Steer compost 2011 (SPAdes) (version 2) | ecosystem: Environmental > Terrestrial > Soil > Agricultural land... | reverse complement strand
ATATAAATGTCTAAAAAACAACATTAACCCGATGGTTATCAAAATCAATAAGAAAACATTGTAATATCTTTTTCGCTTCCGGCGATGTAATCTAAGGCAGCCTTTCCGGGACGAAGTAAGGATTCTTTAGCCGTAAAGAAAATCCCTCTTTCGAGGTGGAAAGTCCCGTGAAGCACATCATGGAAGATAAAGTTTTTAAACGAAATACGATGCGTATCGGTTTTTTGACCACATCCTGAACAATATTTATCGGATACTTCTTTTCCGCAATTTAGGCAGTGTTTTGATGTCATTTAGGTCGTATTGAGCTTGGGTTAATTCGTAATGCCAAATCTACAAAAGTGTTTCAGTTTTTCAATAACAGTATTGAAATAATAAACCGCTTTATTGCTAAAGCGGTTTATTTATTATTTAAAATAAGACAAATCGTGGTTATCTTCAATCTTTAAAAGTGTTTCATAAATCAGTTTGATTACGTTTTCTACGTCATCTCGATGAACCATTTCAACGGTTGTATGCATATAGCGCAATGGAAGTGAAATCAGAGCTGAGGCTACACCTCCGTTGCTGTACGCAAACGCATCTGTATCGGTTCCGGTAACTCGTGAGGATGCCAAGCGTTGAAAAGGAATTTTCTTTTCTTCGGCAGTGCTAATGATAAGTTCTCTCAAGTTGTTTTGAACTGCCGGAGCATACGTAATCACAGGGCCTTTCCCTATTTGAGTTTCACCCTCTATCTTTTTATCAATCATCGGGGTGGTAGAGTCATGGCAGACATCGGTCACAATAGCTATATTCGGACGAATGGTTTTGGTAATCATCTCGGCTCCGCGGAGTCCTACTTCTTCTTGGACGGAGTTTGTAATATACAATCCAAAAGGCAGAGTTTTTTTGTTTTCTTTTAAAAGTCTTGCCACCTCAGCAATCATAAAGCCTCCCATGCGGTTGTCTAAAGCTCGACAAACGAACTTGTTTTCGTTTAAGATGATAAATTCATCCGGATAGGTAACCACACAACCTACGTGAACGCCTAATTTCTCTACTTCTTCTTTGGTAGAACACCCCAAATCGATGAAGATGTTTTCGATTTTTGGAGTTTCTTCTTTACCTCTGTTTCGAGTATGAATCGCCGGCCACCCGAAAACTCCTTTTACGATTCCGTTTTTAGTATGAATGTTAACTCGTTTTGAAGGGGCGATTTGGTGGTCTGAACCTCCGTTTCTGATTACGTAAATAAGTCCGTCATTAGTGATATAATTGACATACCATGAAATTTCGTCAGAGTGTCCCTCAATCACCACTTTGAATTTAGCATCCGGATTAATTACCCCTACGGCTGTTCCGTAAGTATCGGTAATAAAGGTATCTACGTATGGTTTTAGGTAATCCATCCAAATCTTTTGTCCTTCGGACTCATACCCGGTTGGAGAAGGGTTGTTCAGGTATTTTTCGAGGAAATCTAACGAAGACTTTTTCAGTATTGACTTTGGCATAATTGTAGTAATTTAAATTTGCAGCTAAAATAAAAATACTATTCGAGAGTTATAGTATTAAATTCATAATTTTGAATAATTTTAGTACAGATGAGGGGGTTGAAATTAATAATTCCGCTTTTATTGATTTGTTTCTCTGTTCAAGGGCAGCAAGAGAATGATTCGCTCAAAAAAGAGGACGATGACATTTGGCAGGAAATCCTTTTGGATGAGGTCTTGATTACTAACGAAAAGTTAACTCCTGAACAATTAGAAGCACAAAAACAGTTCTTATTACTGAAACGAAGAGTTTACAGAACTTATCCGTATGCTAAAACAGCTTCGGAAAAATTAGAAGAACTCAATCGAAGTCTCGCCAAACTCAAAAGTAAAAAAGACCGAAAAAAGTTCCTCAAAATCACAGAGGAATACATGGAAAATCAGTTTGAAGCCAGGCTGAAAAAACTTTCAAGAAAAGAAGGTCAAATCTTAGTAAAGCTCATTCATCGCCAAACCGGAAGAACTACGTACGATTTGGTAAAAGACTTGAAAAGTGGTTGGAATGCCTATTGGCTCAACAAAACCGCAAGTCTTTTCAACATAAGTTTAAAAGTAGAATACAATCCTTATGAAGTTTATGAAGACTTCTTGATCGAAGACATCCTTTTAGAGGCTTTTGAAAATCGCTTCTTGCCGGAGCAACCTCCAAAAAATAAAATTGACTACGTTAAACTTAAGAACATTTGGAAGGCCACTTTAAAAGACTAGTGCGTAATGTGTAACTAAAGTAATTTTTTAGCTATTTCAGAACAAACCTTATCGAGCAATTGAAAAACGTGCTCGAAGTCAGTCGCTGTTCCCCAATACGGATCGGGCACTGCTGTGTTCTCAAACCCCGGAAGTTCATCCATAATAAGACGAACTTTGGCTTTGGCATCTTGGGTGGGTGCCATAGCAATTACATCGCAGTAGTTGTTAGCATCCATCACATAGATAACATCAAAAGCATCAAAGTCTTTTTTGTTGAATTGACGTGCTCTTTGATTAGAAATATCGACTCCGTATTTCAACCCAACTTTAATCGAGCGCTTGTCGGGGGCTTCTCCGACATGCCAACCTCCGGTTCCGGCAGAATCTACCAGAAAATCCGATTTAGGGAGTTTTGACTGTAAAATACCTTCAGCCAAAGGACTACGACAGATATTCCCCAAACAAACCATTAAGATTTTTGTCTTCATCTCAAAAATCTATACAGAGAGTTTTTTGTTGATGTCGTCAACAAACTTTTTAAAGTGTCTGTCGGTCTCAATCAAGTTGTCTACTGTTTTACAAGCATGAAGCACTGTAGCGTGGTCTCGGTCTCCGATTTGCGAGCCGATGTTTTGCAGAGATGCTTTAGTATATTTCTTAGCAAAGAACATAGCTAATTGTCGTGCTTGAACAATATGACGTTTTCTGGTTTTAGATTGAAGGGTTTCTACATCTAGTTGGAAGTATTCAGAAACCACTTTTTGAATATAATCGATAGAGATTTCTCGTTTCACGTTTTTAACGAACTTCTCTACTACTTGCTTAGCCAAATCAAGAGTTACTTCTTTTTTGTTGAAAGAAGATTGTGCGATAAGCGAAATAATGGCTCCTTCGAGTTCTCTAACGTTAGTTTTTACGTGTTTAGCCACATATTCCACGATCTCATCGCTCATTTCTACTCCATCTCTGTAAAGAATGTTTTTCAGGATAGAGAAACGAGTTTCATAATCGGGTTGTTGCAGCTCTGCAGACAATCCCCATTTGAAACGAGATAAAAGTCGTTGCTCGATGTCTTGCATATCCACTGGAGCTTTATCGGAGGTCAAGATAACTTGTTTTCCGTTTTGGTGCAAATGGTTAAAGATATGGAAGAAAACATCTTGAGTCCCTGCTTTTCCTGATAAGAACTGTACGTCATCGATAATCAAGACATCGATGAGTTGATAGAAATGAATAAAGTCACTTCTCGTATTTTTTCTAACGGAATCTACAAACTGTTGGGTAAAAACTTCTGCTGAAATATACAGTACGGTTTTTTCCGGGAATTTTTCTTTGATTTCAACGCCAATAGCGTGAGCCAAGTGTGTCTTTCCTAAACCTACTCCTCCAAAGATTAAAAGTGGATTAAATGACGTTCCTCCCGGCTTATTAGCCACAGCCATACCTGCAGACCGGGCCAAACGGTTGGAGTCTCCTTCTAAGAAATTTTCAAAACTGTAATTCGGATTGAGTTGAGATTCTATCTTCACATTGCGAATACCCGGAATCACAAACGGATTCTTAAGTTCCGGATCTTTGTTTTGTAATGGGAAGTCCACCTCTTGGGGTTTCATGGGCATACGGTTTGAGCCTGGCAATTGTTCCGTAAAGGGTTGCTTATTTCCAACCGTATTTTCCATTTTGATTTTATACAGCAATTTTGCTCCTTCCCCTAATTCTTTAGTAAGGGCAAGTTTTAACAACTTCACATAATGTTCTTCAAGCCACTCATAAAAAAACTTACTCGGCACTTGGATATGAAGTACATTCCCCGCTAATTCAACCGGGACAATCGGCTCAAACCAAGTTTTGAAAGCTTGACTCTGAATGTTGTCCTTTATAAAAGACAGACAGTTTCCCCATACCGATTGAGCAGTTTTGTTCATATTCTTCAAAAAAAAATTATCTTTGTAGCTGTTATTGCATTGAGTTTCACCGCAAGGCGATTGTAAAAACAGGTCTATTTTTACAGGTTTTTGAGATAGCAAATATGTAAACAAAATTCTTTAAAAAAAAACGGAAATGATGTTGCATTTTAAAATATATTTCCGTATAGCACTTAATCCTAATTTTTTATTTTAACGTCTATGAATACACATCAATTTACTACCCGTGTTCGTTATGCTGAAACCGATCAAATGGGGGTAGTTTATCACGGTAATTATGCCGTTTATTTTGAAATGGGACGAGTGGAATGGCTTAGAAATCTGGGAGTTTCGTACAAAAAAATGGAAGAAACCGGGATCATGCTTCCTGTTGTTTCTCTCACCATGAATTACAAAAAACCTGCCCGTTATGATGACCTTTTGACCGTTACCACTCGCTTCAAAAGTCAAACTTCTGTAAAGATAGAATTTGATTATGAGATACACAACGAAAAAGGTGAGTTATTAACAACGGGGCACTCCGTTTTGGTATTTGTAGATATGAAAACCGGCAAGCCAACTCTGCCTCCGGATTACATTACAGAGAAACTTAAAAATTTATAAAAACAAAAAAAGGGTATCCGAAATGATACCCTTTTCTATTCTAATTAATGACCTTACGATTATTTACCAAATAAATTTTTGATTGCATCTTTGGTTTTGTCTTTCACTTTCTCTTTCACCTCCTCCTTCACTTCTTCTTTCTTTTTCTCAATTTCTTTTTCTACTTCTTTTTTAATTTCCTCTTTAGTTGTTGGGATATTCACAGAATCTTTTCCTATGGCATTCCCTACCATATTGCTCAAAGCGTCTTTTCCTTTGTTTATAAGTTCGTTTTTCTGATATTCTACGATTTGAGCTGTAAGTTTTTTCACCACTTCATTCATATCCGTAGAAACTTTAGGGTTAGAGAAAGTACCTGTAAGGTTTGCTTTTACCGGTACCACTAAGTTTTTAGCTTCATTTCCGCTTAATTTAGACAGTAAATCTGTAACTTCTTTACCTAGATATTTAGCCGGAACATCGAAAACCACTCCATACTGCATATTTTGGTCAAACCCGTGAGTTCCTGAAACCCCTATTTTAATGTCTTCATATTTGAAATCGAGAGGTTTTAAATGCACTTTTCCGTTTTCGAAACCGAGTTGGGCTTTCAGGTTGTTAATATTTAATTTACTTAAATCTACAAAGCTTAGGTTTGAATTTAGAGCCGAAAGCATTTTTGAGTTTTCAGGATTCACTTTGGCATCCAAAAGTTGCCCCAATAAATCTCCACTTAACGAATTCAAATCCGGAGTCATTTCTTTAGCATCAAGATTTCCTCCTAATTTGATAGTTGAGCTCAACTTACCGTTAATAACTCCAGCGATCGGAGCAATATTTTTCAACATATCGGTTTGAGTGAAGGCTTGCATGATATCAACCTTATCTAAGTTAAGATTCATATCAAAAGTCGGTATATCTTGTTGAGTCGAAACATTTCCGTTAAGCCCAATTTGACCTCCAAAAATCGAGGCCAATACGTTTTGCAAAGCCACAGTTTCGTCTTTGATAAGTAGTTTTCCGGAAACATTTTTCAACACCAAATTATCATATACTACTTCACCAGCTTTAGCCGTCAACGTACAGTCTAAGAAAGCCGGAATTTTAACCGGTTCTGATGTCGTTTGAGCTACTTTTTCTGCCTCTTCAGGTTTTGTCTCTTCAGGAGCCGAAGTCATAAAATCACTAACCTCTAAGTGATTTGAACTCAAATTAAAGTTCCCTTTCAGCACTTGATCTTTAAACATAAAACCGTAGAAGTTATCCAAAGTTCCGTTCACTTGAACATCGGATTTTCCGGTTTTCATATTCAACTTCGAAAGTGCCACATGAGTCGGATTAAAAGTCAAATCAGCTTCAGAAATTTCAAGAGGTTTAGCTAATTCTTCGCCGGAATACTTGAAGCCGGTTAAGTTCATTGTTCCGGCAGCTTTTACGTTTTCATATTTAGACTGCTCGATAGAGTTCATATCTAATGCCAGTTCTAAATTCGCTTTAATGATTCCCGACAGGTCCTTTTGCAGGTCTATTGGATATGCTTTTGAAAGGTTTGCCAGATTGATGGTTCCGTCCATTTTTGCATCTACTAACATATTTTCTGTCAGGTTACTAATTTTCGCCTTAGCATTAAATACATCTTGGTCGATACGGAAAGAGAGTTTATCTAAATCAACATACGTATCTTTTGTCAAACCGGTTTCGTTTTTGATTTTCACATCCAAGAGGATATTCTCTACCGCTTTTGGCAAATCAGGATATTTGAACGAAGCGTTGTCAGAAGCCATTACGATATCCAAGGTCGGAATAGTAGTTTCTGTCAAGGCTCCTTTTACGGCTCCTTTTACCGAGAATTCTCCGGTTGTTTTAATATTTTCTAGACTACCGGCATAAGCGGAAGGCACAAGTCCTAAAAAGTTAGAGAATTGAGTTGTTGGTGTACTGAACGTAAGGTCATACTCCTGCCCTTCTTCTTTGAGTTGCAGGTATCCGTCAAACTCCAATGGCAATTTGTTGATTAGCGCCATATTTTCTTTGAAGGTATATTTAGAATTCTCTAAATCGAGATTCAGGACAGCATCCAACGTAAGCGGCATATTTTTCAGAAATGCAGTTCCATCCATCACAAAAGACACTTTTGTGGTGGTATAGGTATCTAAATCTACTATATTACCTGTGAAATCACCTTTACCTTTGTGATTGATTTCATCCAGAGCGAATGCCATCTGAGAAGCTTGGTCCAAATAAATAAATCTCAAGTTTTCAATCTCATAGTTTTGCAAGCTTAAAGCAAACGGACTGCTTTCTGAATCGTCTTCCTCTGTTTCTTCGTCATCTTTTAAAGCAATATCAAAGTTTCCAACTCCATCTTTGTTGAATATGAGATTTACCAACGCATTTTTAATGTAAATTCCTTCGACATTCATGGCCTCGCCTTCTGATTTAAAAAGTTCTTTTACTGACATTTTCAGGTCGATTACTTCAGAAAAAACGAGTGTATCGCCTTCGAACGGAGCTTTGTTGATGATACTCAAATCCTTAATCGACACACTAGCTTTGGGGAAGCTTTTGAACAAACTCAAATCAACATCGGAGAAGTTGACCGTTGCATCAACATTTTCGTTAATAGTTTTTAATACTAAATCTTTGATTTTGTCTTTAAACAAGAAAGGAGTAACTGCCAATGCCACAACCAGCACTGCTAGCACAATTGCTGTCCATTTAAAAATTTTCTTTACCATAACTATATTGGGTTTAATACAAAAATATATCAAAAATCACCCCAAACAACTCCGGGATGATTATTTTTTCTTAAATCTAAAGATTTTAAAGAATTTCTTCTAACCAGAGGTTCTCACCAATTGAGCGATATCGCTTTAGCATCTGTTCTTCAATCCGTTGCGAAAACAGAATTCCGTGGAGGTGGTCTATTTCGTGTTGAAAAATTACAGCCGTAAAGCCTTCTACTCTCTCCAAATGCTTTATGCCTTCTCTGTCTTGGTATTCAATTTCTATAGCTTGATGGCGATAGACATCACCTCTGAGCACCGGAATTGACAAACATCCTTCAGGACCTTTGATAAATTCTCTAGACTTCCATGTGATTTTTGGATTGATATACACTTCAAAAGGATTTCCTTCTTTATCAAAGCGCTGCACCCAAATGACATTTCGATTGATTCCAACTTGTGGAGCTGCAATTCCTACTCCTCCATCGACAGGGTCAGAAACAGCTAAATACATTCTATCAATAAGGATCTTTAAATCTTTGTTTTTCGGGTCAATATCTTTGGATTTTGCTAAAAGAATTTCAAGCTCTGCATCATTATCCGTTTGAATCACATACATCTTTTCTTTGACATTACCTTTATAGATGAGCTGCTTTTCAGCTTTGGTGAATTTTTGAGCAAAAAGGCTTTTTCCGAAAATCAACAGTAACATCAGTAGTATATTTTTCATAGTAAAACAACACAGATTCCTTTTTCGTGTAAATTTATGAATTATTGCATAGCTTGAGTGATAACTTCTTGAATTTTAGTTCGAATATTCTCTTTAGCAAGCTTGTTCGGGGCATTGGCATCCGGAAAAGTGCGATTTGAGAGAAAAACAAAAATAGTCTGAGTTTTTGGGTCTGCCCACGTCATCGTTCCTGTAAATCCGGTATGGCCAAAACTTTCCATTGACACGCATTGACAAGTCGAACCGTTTCCGGTTCCGGAAGGCTTATCAAAACCTAAACCTCGTCTGTTTTTCTTCAAATCGTAGTATAATGAATTGAACTTATCAAACACTTCTTCAGAAAAATAACGTCTGCCTCCGTATTTTCCTTTTTGCAGGTATAGTTGCATTATTTTAGCCACTCCCAAAGCATCCGAAAACACTCCGGCATGACCTGCCACCCCTCCTTGCATCGCTGCCGCCATGTCGTGGACATGTCCTTGAAGAAGTTGATGTCTATAGTAGGTATCCAGCTCTGTTGGAACGATTTCACTCATATCGAACCTCCTCAAAGGTTTATACGTAGTTCTATTCATACCCAGCGAATTATAAAATCTTTCTTGAATTAAAACATCAAGAGTTTTTTGATGCTCTTTTTCTAAGTATTCTTTGAAAAGAATAAAAGGAAAATCGCTGTATTTGTATTCTTTTTTACCTAATTTACTCGATGCAATTTGTCTTAAGATTTCATCAGAATAAGGTTTGATATATAAATTTTGAGCTACCTCATAAGGAAATTCTTTGCTGTATGTATTACTATAAATAGAATTACTTGGGAGTTTGGTTAGGCTATCCAAGGTCGATTTATAGAAAGGTATCCAGGGAATAAACCCTGAATTGTGAGTAAGTAATTCTTTAAGAGTAATATCCTTTTTATCGGTATGATCAAAAACAGGCAGAATCTCTGAGAGTTTTGTATTTAAACTGAGTTTTTGGTTGTCAAATTCTTGAATCACCAAGGGTAAAGTGGCCATGATTTTGGTGAGTGAAGCCACATCGTATAAATCGGTATTCTCTACTGCCATTTGTTTTTCGTAGGTGTGATATCCGAACGATTTTTGATACACTACTTTCCCGTGACGAGCCACCAAAATCTGCATTCCCGGGGCAATTTGTTTCTCGATAGCGTCTGAAGCAATAGAATCAATTTTTGCCAAAACCTCGGACTTCATCCCTACATTTTCAGGAACATCAAAACCTAGGCGGTCGATAGTTTTGGTGTCTAGACCGAACCCTGCGACAAAATCACCTCCGATAGAAACCGGAAGTCTTCCGCCGGCTGAATGACTACCAAAAATAAGTTGAGCCGTTAGTTGTTGAGCTATCTTATTGTTTTGATAGGATACTACAACCGCTTCGATATTCTCAAAAGTTTGTATGGCCATCAGGGAGTAAGGTCTTGCAAACACCGTTAGAATAACATTATTAGTTCGGGCTATTTCATATAACCAAGTAAGTTCTTTGATAGAGAAATCGTGTTTCCTCCAAGCATGAGAGTTGGATTTATGATAACCTACAATAACAGTCGAATAATCTTTCAGCTTTTCTAATACTCCCGGCAAACCTAAACTATCCTCCTCAATTACTGTGATATCAGTGTACTTTCTGAGGGTTTCTAAAAAATCGGTTTCGTAGTCATCTCCTAACTTGAAATAAGCTATTTTTTGGTTTTCAATATCTTTTATAGGAAGAATTTCGTTTTTATTTTTAAGAACGGTCAAAGCATTTTGCATCAATTTGTAGTGCAAAGCTTCGTTTTCAGGGCCGTTCAAATATTTAGTCAGGTTTTTCAATTCGATAGGTTCGTACTTATTTAAACCCGCTTTATATTTATACTGCAAAATCTTTTTAACCGAATGCTCTAACCTTTTTTCCGAGAGAATATCGTTTGCTAAGGCTTCTTTGATTTTTTCGATAGCTACCGGAACGTTTTCAGGAAACAGTAGAATGTCATTACCTGCCAAAAACGCCTCTAAATCGATTTCTCCCGGACTTTTGAAGTTACTAGCTCCTTTCATATTCAGAGCATCCGTAAAAATAAGTCCTTTGAAACGAAGTTTGTGCTGTAACAAATCTGTTACAATATGTTTTGAAATCGAAGACGGGTATCCCGTTCTGCTCTCCAAAGCAGGAACATTCAAGTGAGCCACCATTACGCTAGCCAGGCCTTCTTTAAAGAGTTTTTTATAAGGATAAAGTTCTATTTCATCCATTCTTTCTAGGGAATGATTGATTGTCGGGAGTGTATGATGGGAGTCTTTATCTGTGTCTCCGTGACCCGGGAAATGCTTTGCCGTAGCAAAAACGCCTTCACTTTGTAAACCTTTCATAAGAGCGATAGCCTTTTCGGTTACATTCTCCGGATTTTCACCAAAAGAGCGATTCCCAATAATCGGGTTCAGCGGATTCGTATTCACATCGACCACAGGGGCAAAATTGAAATGGATTCCCATTCGTTTGCTGTGTTTTCCCATTTGTCGGCCGACTTCTTCAATCAAATCGTTATCTTGAATGGCTCCCAGGGTCATATTCCAAGGGAAAGCATAGGTAGAATCCAATCTCATCGCAAGACCCCACTCGGCATCAATACCGATAAAAAGCGGCACTTTAGCTTTGGATTGAAAACGATTCGTAAGTTGAGCTTGTCTGACGGGGCCTCCTTGGAAGAAAATAACTCCTCCTATCTTTTGATTGATAATAAGTGAATCCAGCGACGACCAATGTTTTTCGTCTTTGTTAGAATAAGCCGCAACCATAAAAAGTTGACCGATTTTTTCCTCCAAGGTCATTTGATTATAGATGCTGTCTACCCATTTTTTCTGACGTTCATCATCAAGGTTAGGAAAACCTATCTCTTGTGGAACTCCCAATAAAGAATCCACAGAAATTTTAAGTTCCGGCGAAGGTTGTGAAGGTAAAAATACTTTAAAAGCAATACTTGCAAAAACACATACGAAGAGCAGAAAAACAGATATATATCGCATTTAGGTTAGTTTCAGGTTTTAGAGTTTCAAGTTTAAAGATGATTTGTAATCGTTTCAAAAATAGCGAAAGTAAGACGAATACAAAAATGATTAACGTAACGTTATTGGAATTCGTATCAAAAAAAATGCCTTAACCCGAAGATTAAGGCATTTTGGATTATCTAACTTATTATTTTAAAAAAATCGGCTATGCCAACTTTCGTGAGCGGGAACTTCCCAAAAATCTTTGAATTCTCCTACGGTGTTCACTAAATTATTAAACACAATAGTGTCTTTGGTTACCGCTTTTTCTTTGGCCATTTTTTTGAAATCTAAAAGAGGCTTGTAGGCGATGTACTCTCCTGTTTTGAACGTTACATTCATTTTATCGAGCAAATCTACTCCATATTTTTGTTCCAAATACTGTATAAAACGAACCGAGCTATCTATTGAACAACCGGAAGGAGCATACACGCCTTGATCAACTGCAAGGATGATAAATCGATTGTATCGAGTAGTAAAAGAAGCTTGAAGTCCGTCTCCGTGAGCAGTCCATTCTTCAACAAACTTCTGTAATTCGGTTTCTATTTCTTGTATTTCTTCATCCGTGAATTTTCGGTTGGATTGGTAAATCCAAATTCGAGAATCGTCGGGTAAGCTATCAAATGGAACAAACATTTCTTTTATTTTTTAGATGACAAAGATACAACTTATATGCTGTTCAAACTAATAGCTAATTCATCCAATTGAGCTTGGTCTATAGGGGCCGGTGCATCAATCATCACATCTCGCCCTGAGTTGTTTTTAGGGAAAGCGATAAAGTCACGAATAGTCTCTTGTCCTCCTAAGATAGCTACTAATCTATCCAATCCAAAAGCTAAACCTCCGTGTGGTGGTGCTCCGTATTGGAAAGCATCCATCAAGAAGCCAAATTGTGCTTTAGCTTGTTCGTCTGTAAACCCGAGCAATTTAAACATTCTGGCTTGGGTGGCTTTATCGTGAATTCTGATAGAACCTCCACCGATTTCGTTTCCGTTTAAAACCATATCATAAGCATTGGCTCTCACTTTGCCCGGTTCGGTTTCTAAAAGGTGCATATCTTCGGGCTTTGGAGAAGTGAACGGGTGGTGCATTGCATGATAACGCCCTGATTCTTCGTCCCACTCTAAAAGAGGAAAATCTACTACCCAAAGCGGAGCAAATTCGTCTGGTTTACGAAGGCCTAAACGGTTTCCTAACTCCATTCTAAGAGCAGACAATTGCGCTCTAGTTTTGTTAGCAGGACCTGATAATACGAAAATAATATCACCCGGTTTGGCTCCTGTAACTGCTGCCCATTTTGCCAGATCTTCTTGGTCATAGAATTTATCAACTGATGATTTATAGGTTCCGTCTTGTTCTACTTTACAGTAAACCATTCCCGAGGCTCCTATTTGCGGGCGTTTCACCCAATCAATAAGAGCATCTATTTCTTTTCTGGTATAACTTGCTCCTCCCGGAACAGCGATTCCGACAACCAATTCGGCTGAGTTGAATACTCCGAAATCTTTGTGTTGAGCAACGGCATTGAGCTCTCCGAATTCCATTCCGAAACGGATATCCGGTTTGTCGTTACCGTATTTACGCATCGCCTCGTCAAAAGTCATACGAGGAAATTTCTCGATTTCGACACCGTGAATTTCTTTGAGCAAATGTTTCATTAACCCTTCGAAGGTATTCAGAATATCTTCTTGTTCTACGAAAGCCATTTCACAGTCAATCTGCGTAAACTCCGGTTGACGGTCGGCTCTTAAATCCTCATCTCTGAAGCATTTTACGATTTGGAAATACTTATCCATTCCCCCCACCATCAAAAGTTGTTTGAAGGTTTGAGGAGATTGCGGAAGAGCATAAAACTGTCCCGGATTCATACGGCTTGGCACCACGAAATCACGAGCTCCTTCTGGCGTTGATTTGATTAAATAAGGAGTTTCTACTTCGCAAAAACCTTGATTTGACAGGTAATTACGTACTTCTTGAGCAACTTTATGTCTGAAAAGTAAACTGTTTTTTACCGGATTACGACGGATATCCAAATAGCGATATTTCATACGGATATCTTCTCCACCGTCTGTATTATCTTCGATGGTGAACGGAGGCACAACAGACTCATTCAATATGGTTAGTTCCGAAACCAGAATTTCGATATCTCCTGTTGGCAGATTCGGGTTTTTTGAAGCTCTTTCGATAACAGTTCCTTTGGCTTGAATTACGAATTCTCTACCTAAAGTTTTTGCTTTTTCGATTACTTCGTTACTTGTTCTGTCTGCATCAAAAATAAGCTGAGTGATTCCGTAACGATCACGTAAATCCACCCAAATCATGAATCCTTTATCACGAGTTTTCTGAACCCAACCCG
>Ga0209075_1003293_pt1 | contig 13590 bp, 8 predicted proteins | sample Stecom2011_FD_187523 | JGI IMG/M metagenome (GOLD analysis project Ga0209075, IMG submission 187523) | Agricultural soil microbial communities from Utah to study Nitrogen management - Steer compost 2011 (SPAdes) (version 2) | ecosystem: Environmental > Terrestrial > Soil > Agricultural land... | reverse complement strand
CTATGAAGAACTGCCTCAGCAGGAAGATGATGAACGCCGAGGCCATGAAGGGCACCGTGAGAGCTGGAAGCGTATTCATCCACGAGCCCCAGGGGATGATCTGCCCGCGGATGAGGAGCAGGTTGGGGATGAAGGTGACGGTGCCCGGGATCATCAGGGTGGCCAGCAGCACCATGAAGATGGCACCGCGGCCGGGGAAGCGGATGCGGGCGAAGGCGTACGCCGCCAGCGTGCAGGTCACGAGCATGCCCAAGATGATGACGGCGGTGATGATGACCGAGTTGCGGAAGTACCGCACGAAGCGCGCCTCGTTCCACGCCTCGGCGTAGTTGCCCCACTGCGGGGTGGAGGGGATGGGCACGCGGTTGATGGTCTCGCCCAGCGTCATGAACGAGGTCGAGATCATGTAGAGGAACGGCGTGAGGCTGATTAGGGCGCCCACGATGAGCACGAAGTAGATGGGCAGGTGCGAGAGCTTGAACTCGCCCGACCCGCGAGGGGCGCGGCCCGTGATCGCCTTGGGAGGCGCCGGGCGCTTGGCGTCCGTGGTCGCCGCTGCGTCAGCCACCGAAGGCCCTCTTCCCGAAGAAGCGGTTCTGCATCAGCGTGAGGATGAGGATGATGGCGAAGAGGATGACCGACTGCGCCGCTGCCGTGCTGAAGTCGTTGCGCTTGTAGAACGTGTCGAAGATGACGATGCTGGCGGTATCCACCGCGTCCCTCGTCTGCGGTTCTCGCATGACGTATATGTGCGTGAACGCCTGGAACGTGCCGATGAAGCCGAGCACGGTCAGGTAGAAGGTCACTGGCGCCAGCAGCGGCACGGTGATGAAGCGGAACTGCTGCCGCCGGTTGGCGCCGTCGATGGAGGCCGCCTCGTACAGCTCGGGCGAGATGCCGCCCAGGCCGGCCAGGAAGATGACGGCGTTGTAGCCCGTGTAGGTCCAGATGCCGAAGATGATGATGGTGACCAGCGCCAGCGAGGGACCCGCCCAGAATCCGCTGAAGTCGGCGTTGGGGAACATCCCGCCGAAGATGAGCTGCGTCACGGGCCGCGTCTCGCTGATCCAGCGCTGCGGCTCCAAGCCCAGCGTGATGAGCACCTGGTTGGCGATGCGCTCCTCGCGGGCGCTGAAGATGCTGCGGAAGATGGCGGCGCCCGCCACGGCGGGGGTCACGTAGGGCAGGAAGTAGATCATGCGGAAGAGCTCCTGCCCGCGGATCTTCTGGAACAGGAGGCTGGCCAGGATCAGCGCCAGGGCTATCTGGATGGGCACGGAGCCGAAGCCGTAGTACACGGTGCGTACGAGGCCGTTCAGGTAGACGCGGTTGCCCGCCTCCATCATGAGGCCCCAGCCCAGCGAGATGGAGACCCCAGCGCCGATGAGCACCAGTGCCCCCGCCGCCTTGGCCATGGAAGGCGCACCCTGCCGGTCGCCCTTGAAGGCGTCCGTCCAGAGCCAGTGCGCCACGATGATGAGGATCAGCCCGCCGAAGAAAGCCAGGGCGCCCCACCAGTCGCCCAGCGTGCGCTCGTAGTTGGTGAGGCCGATGTAGGCGCCCTTGCGGATGCGCCAGTTGTGCACGCTCATGTAGAACGAGTAGATGATGGGGAAGAGCCCGAAGATGCCGATGAGCAGCGTGGCGGGCAGTATGAACAGGTAACCCGTGATCCACTCGCGCCGCTCGCGCGCACTGACGCGCGGTTTGGGGGAGTGTTCGGAAGTCGAGGCTATGGCCATGGTGGCGTGCCGGCTCCCCTCGAACGGACTCGAGCCCCGCGAGGACCAGCCCTCACAACGTAACGGCGCTCGGTCAGGGTTTCGTCAGCCAGGGTCACTTGGCCGCTCCGCTCGGAAACACTACCCAACTATAGCCAACGCTGGCCCTGGGGCGCTGCCGGTCGGCGCGGCTTCCGGTAATCGAACATTAACCTCCGGGCTAGCATGGCTTCGTGTGGTACGCGGAGCTGATACGGGGCCTGGAGGACGTGGGCTTGCGCGAGCTGAAGCACCTGGGCGCGCGGCAGATGCGCCGCGTGGCGGACGGCGCCCGCTTCGAGCTCCGGGACAGCCAGGACATGGAGCGCGTCCTGAAGGCGCGTACGCTGCCGGCCGTCTACCTCAGGCTCACGTTCGACGTGCCGCGCCCCAAGGCCCTCCTGGGCGACGCCGCGCTACGCAGGCTCACCGCCGCAGTGGCCAGCGTGGCAGGCGAGCACGGCGCCGGCACCGCACTTTCGGGCGGGCCCTTCGATGGGTTGAGGCTGGCGGCGGCAGGCAAGGACAGTCCGGTCATGCGGCGGTTGGGCGAAGAGCTGGCGCGCTCGCTGCGGATGGGCTACGACCCCGAGGAGGGCGAGTTGCTGCTGCGGCTGCGGCCCGATCCGGAGGGGAAGGGCTGGGAGGTGCTGGTGCGGCTCACGCCTCGGCCGCTCACCGCCCGCTGGTGGCGGGTCTGCAACCGTGCCGGCGGGCTGAACGCGGCCGTGGCGGCCGCCATGAACCAGCTGGCCGGCAGCAAGCGCGGCGACAGGTACCTGAACCTCATGTGCGGCTCCGGCACGCTGCTGGTGGAGCGCGCGCTGGCCGGCCCGGCGCGCTGCCTGGTTGGGGTGGACTTCGATCCGGACGCCATCGGCTGTGCCGAGCGCAACCTGAGCGCCGCCGGGGTGAGCGAGCGCTGCCAGCTGATCACCGCGGACATCGCCGACCTGGGTAGCGAACTGATCGAGGCCGCGGGTCCGTTCGACGTGATCACGGCGGACGCGCCCTGGGGCGACGCCATCGGCCGCCACGCCGACAACGTGCAGCTCTACCCGCAACTGTTCGCCAAGGCGGCCCAGCTGGCGGCGCCGCACGCCCGACTGGTGCTGCTGACGCACGAGGTGAAGCTCGTGCGGGCGCTACTGCCCGACCTGTCGGGCTGGGAGCTCATGCACGAGACACAGGTGGCGCACGGTGGCCACAACCCCCTGCTGCTGGTGCTGCGCAAGCGGTAACGATGGCCCCACGGCGCCCGCTGCTCACCCCCTCACGGACCGCCTCCGAGCCCGCCGCAAGGCGCCCGGGAAGGGCGTGAACCCTGTGCTAGACTTCGCCGCGTGACGCTGTCATCCCTGACACGGCTCAAGCCCGGCTGGTACCTGCTCATCGCCCTGGCCATCTACGCCGTGGTGGTGACCGTGCTGCTGGCGCGGGCCTCCGGCCAGCCCGAGCCCCCGGTGGAGGCGCCCCAGCCCGAAGCCGAAGCCGCTACGGTGGCCGCCGACGGGACGACCGGCGAGGAAGGCCTCTGGTTCCCCGTGCCCGGCGCTAGCCTGCCCGCCTCCGACGAGAACCTGCCCGGCGCGCCGCGGACGTACCGCCACGGCGTGAGCCAGGGCTTCGACTTCTACGCCGAGGACGCGGGCGTGCCGCTGGTGCACGGCACCCCGGTGGTGGCTGCCGCCAGCGGGCAGGTGGTGCGGGCCGACGTGGCGTTCACGGAGATGGACCCGCGCGCTTGGGAGGTCCTCATGAGCGACGTGGCGGAAGCAGGCGCGGACGAGGCACAGCTCGACGCCCTGCGGGGCCGCCAGGTCTGGCTCCGCGCTGAGGACGGCACCGTCCTGCGCTACGGACACCTCTCCGGCATCCGCTCCGGCATCCGCGCGGGTACCAACGTGTACCGCGGACAGGTCATCGGCTACGTGGGCAACTCCGGCACGGACAGGGCCGTGGCCGGCTCCCGGGACGGCGCCCGGCTACGCTTCGAGATCTGGCCGACCGAGACGGAGTTCTTTGGCGCGGGCCTGGACGCTACCGCAGTCCGGCTCGCAGCGGCTACTCTGTTCGTGGGACCATGACCGAAGGATCGAGCAACAACGACACGCCGTTGCCACCCGTGGTGGACGGCTCGGAGCCCACCGCCCTGCAGATCGTGTGGCAGAACGTCTGGGTGAGGGCCGTCACCTACGTCTTCCTCACCGTGCTGGTGGTAACGGTGCTGTGGCGCCTGAGGGGCGGTTACGCCTTCGCCTTGCAGGTGGGCATCATCGGCTTCCTCATCGCCTACATCCTCCATCCCGTGGTGGCCTGGCTGGTACGGCGCCGCATCGGGCGTGGCCTCTCAGTGGCCATCACCTACGGCGCGCTGATGCTGCTGCTCGGCTTCGGCTCCCTGGTCGTCACGCAGGTGGTCACGGAGACGGGCCGCTTCGTGCAGCTCATCCCCAGCGCCCTGGACGACGTCAGCGCCTGGTTCACCTCAATACAGATGTGGTTCGTGAACATAGGCGAGGGCCTGCCGGAGTTCCTCTCCCGCCGGCTCGGCGTCGGGGAGGACAGCTTCGAGATCGCCGTGCAGGTACGCGAGCAGTTCCAGAACTTCCTGCAGGGCCTCGTTCGCAGCGTGCAGGGCCTGCTGGAGCAGCTGGTCACGGGTGGCCCCAGCCTTCTCGTGTCGGGCGCCACGGCCGTCATCTCCACCACCTTCCAGATCTTCCTCATCTTCCTGGCGGGCGCTTACTTCCTCTACGACTTCCCACGCTTCGTGCGGGCGTTCAAGCGGCTCATACCCGTACGGTACAAGAACGTCTCGAACGACCTGATGGAGAAGGCGGACTCGGCGGTGGGCGGCTACCTGCGTGGGCAGCTCCTCATCACCATGGTGCTGGGGGTGATGATCTGGATAGGACTGACCCTCATCGGCATCCCGCTGGCCACCGCTATCAGCTTCCTGGCGGCGGTGTTCAACCTCGTGCCTTACCTGGGGCCCATCCTGGGTGTCGTGCCCGCCGTGCTGCTGGGCTTCACGGTGAGCCCGCTGGCCGCCGTGCTGGCGGTGGTCGTGTTCACCGCCGCCAACCAGATCGAAGCACACCTGCTCTCACCTCTGATCCTCTCGCGCAACACCAACCTGCACCCCGTCACCGTCATGCTGTCCATCATGGCGGGCGTGGGGCTCATGGGCCTCCTGGGCGCGCTCATCGCGGTGCCCGTGGTGGCCATGATCAAGGTCATCCTCGAGGACTACGTGCTCTCTCGCCCCGCCTTCACGGGGGTACCGCGCTCACAGGTGATAGTGGCGCCGGAGGGCACCGTAAGAAGGCCGGCGGAGGACGCGGAGGCCGAGGAGTCGCTGGTGGTGGGCGCCAGGAACGGCGAAGGTCGGGAAGGGCTCGAGGGTCCCGCCCTACCGGATGACGCGGAGCGGTTGGAAGAGCCGGAGGAGCCGCAGCCGAACGACCCCACGGTCCTACCCGACGATCAGGCCTGAGGTTCGTCCGCGGTGCGGGTACGCCGGCCGTGTAGGCGCCGGGTGGGGAGCCCGGAGGAGTGCTTGCCCTCGTACATGCGGCCGTCCGCCCGGTGGAGCAGGCTCTCGGCGTCCAGCCCGTCCGTCGGGTAGCTGGCCAGCCCCACGCTGGCGCCGAGCTTGAGCCCCTGCACGTCGATGCCTGAGACCATCTTGACCAGCCGCTGCATGGCGCTGCGGGCAGCCTCGGGTCGCACCTCGGGCAGTATCAGGACGAACTCGTCTCCGCCCCAGCGGAACACCGAGTCGGTGTCGCGTTTGGAGCTCTTCAGGGCTTCCGCCACTTGGCGGAGGGCCGCGTCGCCCGCCGCGTGTCCGAAGCGGTCGTTCACGCTCTTGAAGTTGTTCAGGTCCAGCATGACCAGGTTGAGGTGATGCTCGTAGCGCCGCGCCCGGGCCAGCTCCTGGCGCACCACGCGCTCGAAGCCCTCCCGGTTTCCCAGCCCCGTCAGAGGATCGGTGACGGCTGAGCGCTCCAGTTCCATCATCTGCTCCGCCTGCCGCACCAGCACGGCGATGTGCTGGGCGAACGACTCCGCCAGACGGAGGGCGTTCTGACTGAAGGCATGCTCCGTGGAGAAGTTGTCCACGTTGAGGGTGGCCACGATGTTGCCCTCGTGATCGGCGATGGGCACCATGGCCTGGCTCCTCATCCCCGCCAGGCGGCCGCCCTGGAGGTTCTTGGGCGAACGCTCGGCCGTATCGCTGAGCCGTTCTATGTCGGCGCCTTTCAGCACGCGGGCGGTGCCGGCCAGGAAGGAGTCCCTGTCGCCCCCGTACCAGTGCAGCTGCTCGGCGTAAGTGAAGGGGCCCGCGTGTGCCTGCAGCTCCTCCAGATCCCAGCCGATGGCCGCTTCGTAATAGAAGAGGTCGCCGTGACGCACCAGGATGGAGACCGCCTCGGCTCCGGGCACCAGATCCACAGCCGCCTCCGCGGCGCGCCGGTAGAGCACGTTCGGGGCCTCGGAGCTGCTCAGCTGCCGGATCACCGCCAGCATGGCTATCAGCTGCCTGTTGATGGTGGCTCGGTCCAGACCGGCCCACAGTGGCGTGGTTATGGCCTGCAGCGTGCTGCGCTGCCCCATGGTCCAGGGCCGCGCTTCACCCACGCGCGTCATGGCCAGCAGGGCCTGCACCTGGTCGCCGGCGTCGGCCACGGGGATCACCGCCACCGAGCGGGCGTCCTCGGCGCCGCTCCAGAGCGGCGCGCTGACCTGGTCGAGGAACAGGGGCTCACGCGTGTTCCAGACCTGGGCCAGCACACCCTCGTTCGGCAAGCCGTCCCGCAACTCGCGTTCCCGCTCCGGCGTGAGGGCTCCGCGCACGGCTAGGGAGTGGAACTGGTCGTACTTGAGGGTGAGGAAGGCGGCGCAATCCACGTCGAGGGCGGGCAGCAGCACGTCGAGGGCGCCTCCGGCCGTGTCGGACACGCTCTCGGTCACCAGCATGCTCTGGCTGAGGTCCGCCAGCACCTTCAGTTCGGCCTTGTTGCGCGCCAGCTCCTCGGTGGTTTCCAGGCGTTGCAGGACCTCCTCCACCATGCGGACGAACGCCCGCAGGGCCTCCTTCACCGCAGGGCCGAACGCGTCGACCTTCTCGTGCTCGAGGTTGAGGACGGCGCGCACCTCGCCGCCGTTCTGGATGGGCAGCGCCAGCTCCGACAGCGTGGGCGTGGCGCCCGGTGCCACCATGAAGTCGGGGTCGAGGCGCGCGTCCGGCACGTACTGCTGTTCGCCGGACGTGAACGCGCGGCCCGTGACCGTGCGAAGCGGGATCCGGAAGTCGGCGTCCACGCGCCAGCGGAAGCTGGTGTGCACCACCAGGTGGTCCTCCTCCGGCACGAAGATCTCGGCGTGCGTGAAGGGGAGGATGTCCGAGAGCAGCCGCGGCGCGTTGCGGAAGAGCGAGTCCACCGACGTGCACTGGTTGAGCTCGATGGCCGCTTCCTGCAGCAGGTTGGCCCGCCGCTCGGAGTGGCGTGCGCGGCGCTCGGCGGAGCGCCACAGGGCGAAGATCTGCTGCCCGGCTAGCGCTCCCAGCAGCATGGCCAGGCCCATACCGACGTAGTCGGAGGGGCCCGCGCGGATGCCGGAGATGGTGGAGTTGAGGAACACCAGCAGGATGCCTACGGGCGCCAGTAGCGCGGCCACCTGCCAGCCCAGGCCGGTGGTAGCCACGAGGAACGGGATGGCCAGCAGGAAACCCTGCCAGTACGTGACCGCGTCGTTGCCGAAGCTGACCAGGAACAGCAGCACCGAGACCAGCGCGAGTATCACGGGCCACGAACGTAACCGCAGGCGTAGGAGCCTTCTGGGTAGTACGAGCTTGAAGCGCTCACGTTCCGGGTGTTCCACGCTCGGATTCTGGCAGGAGGCGTATGACGGAGTCCTTAAGGTGTTCTGACGGGATTGTCACCCGTGCCGAGGTTCCCCTCTACGCTCACGTTGCCGTGGTTAGCGCGGCTTCAGGGCGGTCCGGCCCCGGCACGATAGACTATGGCCCGTGAAGAAGAGCCGCAAGAACAGCGCAGTCGGTAGTGGTTCTCGCCTCGATCTGGAGGCCATAGGACTGGTGCTGCTGGCGTTGGGTATCTTCACCACCGGCATCCTGGTGCCGGCGCTGCCGACGGGCGACCTGGGCGCCACGGTGCGGGGCGCCCAGCTGGACCGCGTGGGTTGGGCGGCATACGCCCTGCCCGTACCGCTGCTGGTGCTGGGCGGTCTGTTCCTCATGCGCCGTAACCCCCGCTGGTGGCCGCGTGCGTTGCTCGGTTACCTGCTGCTGGTGGCCGGCCTGTGGGGCACCTCCGTCGGGCTGGTGCCCGGCGCCACCGGCTCCTGGGGCGCCGGCGTGCGCCGAACCCTGGGCGCCACCTGGGGCACCCTGGCTGCCGTGCCCGCCGTGGTGCTGGCCACGGTGGGCATGGACCTCCTGCTCGGTTGGGCACCCACCAGGCTCCTGCGGGGCGTGCTGCGCAGGGTCATAGGCGGCATAAGGCGCAGCTGGAGCTGGCTGACCGAGACCCGCAAGAAAGTCCGCAAGCGCGCGGCGTTCCAGGCGGACGTGGCGCTGGCTCGCCGGGGCCTGACCGACATCGACCGCGATCTGCAGGCGCTCAGCAGCCTCTACCCCGGCAGCGCCGAGCTTCAGCGCTGGCGCGAGGACGTACAGGAGAGCAAGCGTCTGCTGACGGACCCCGACGAGGCGGCCCTCAAGGAGGCACGGGCGGACGTGCGCGCCTGGCAGAGCGCCGTGGCCGGCTTCACCAAGGACCGCGCCGTGGAGCTGGGCTACCAGCTGGCTGCCGAGAGCGCCAGCCCGCCCGACCCCGACGCCACCACCTTCGAGGCGTGGGCCACGGGCCTCAAGCGCGGCCTGGACGACCCGCTGGAGCAGCGCGGGGCGGCGGCGGAGGCTCTGGAGAAGGTGCGCAAGGCGCTGGCCCTCGATCTGGTGGCCCTGACCGAGCGGCAGAAGCGCCTGGCCCGCGAACGCGACCAGGACCAGCGCGAACTCAAGCGCATGACCCCCCGACAGCTGGCTGGCGCCTACCGGAACCACCAGAAGCGCGTGGAGGAGCTGCGCCAGGTGGAGGCCGACGCCGACGCGCTGGTGGGCCACGCGTCGGAGTTCGAGCGCTGGCGACCGCTGGCCGCGCGCCTGACGGACGCGCTGGAGGCCTATCCGGATTTCGACGAGCTGGCCGACTACCACCGCACGCTCACCAGCGAACTCAACGACAAGGGGCGCCAGTTGCTGGCGCAGGACGAAGGCTGGGACGAGGCGCTCTCCGCGGTGCTGCGCCGCGCCGTGATCCATGCCCAAGAGCTCGAACGGGAGCGGGCCGAGCAGGCCGAGCGGGAGCGCGCCGAACGCCTGGCCGCCGAGCGGACCGCCGAGGAGGCTCAGGCCGCCGGACCTGAGGGGCCTCCGGAGGCCGAAGTCGCCGAGGGCGAGGCCGACTGGGTGCGGAGCTTCCGCGAGGGTGAGCGCGACTACGGCGCGGAGTTCCAGCCCGTCGAGACGGAGCTGGACAGGGCCGGACTCGTGGGCAAGGAGCAGCGCGTGGAACCGGCGCCACACGGCGGGGCGCAGGCCGTCGCCGTGGAGGAGGCGCCCGCCGGCAGCGTGGAGCGCGCGCTGCTCGACGCGGACGAGGTGCCAGGCCCCGGCCAGCCGCCCGCCCGCCCGCCCGCCTCGGCAGGTGCAGCACAGCAGGCCACGGCCACCCCCGGCGTCTCGCCGGACATCCCCGCGGTGGGAGCCATCAAGATCCAGGTGCCGCCCACCGACCTACTGGACGCCCCCAAGCCCGCCGCCTACGACCGGAACGAAGCCGAGGTCGAACGGCAGAACCGCATAAGGCAGATCGACGAGACGCTCTCCAACTTCCGGTTGAGCGGCCGCGTGGTGGCTGCGGTGCGGGGTCCCACGGTCACGCGCTTCGAGGTCGAGCCGGCGCCCGGCGAGAAGATCAGCCGCTTCGCCAACCTGTCCGACGACCTGGCGCTGGCCATGGCGGTGGGCTCCGTGCGCATCGAGGCGCCCATCCCCGGCAAGAGCGTCATCGGCCTGGAGGTGCCCAACGCCTACCCCGAGGTGGTGCGGTTCCGCGAGGCCATCGAATCCAGCGAGTTCCGCCGTACCAAGGCGCGCATGCCGGTAGTTCTGGGGCGCTCCATCGAGGGCGAGATGTGGATCGGCGACCTCACGCGTATGCCGCACCTGTTGATCGCCGGCTCCACCGGCTCGGGCAAGTCCGTGGCGGTCAACACCCTCATCAGCTCGCTGCTCTACCGCTTCCTGCCCACGGAGCTGCGCTTCCTGATGATCGACCCGAAGATGGTGGAACTCACGCCCTACGACGGCATCCCGCACCTGCTCAGGCCCGTGGTCACCAACCCGGCGGACGCGGCGGGCGTGCTGCTCGGCGCCGTGGCCCACATGGAGCGGCGCTACAAGATGATGTCGAAGGTGGGCGCCAAGAACCTGGATCAGTACAACGAGAAGGCGGAGGAGCTGGACCTGCCGCCCCTGCCTTTCATCACCATCATCATCGACGAGCTGGCCGACCTCATGATCACCTCGCCCAAGGAGGTGGAGTCCGCCATCATGCGCCTGGCGCAGATGGCGCGCGCCACGGGCATGCACCTCATCCTGGCCACCCAGCGGCCCTCCGTGGACATCCTCACCAGCCTGATCAAGGTCAACGTGCCAGCGCGCATGGCGTTCGCCGTGTCCAGCAGCCACGACTCGCGCACCATCCTCGACTCCATGGGCGCCGAGCGCCTCACGGGCCGCGGCGACATGCTCTTCTACCAGCCGGGTCTGCCCAAGGCCGTGCGCCTGCAGGGCCCCTTCGTCAGCGAGCGCGAGACCACGCGGCTGGCCGACTTCCTCCGGCGGCAGTACTTCGACGACGACTTCGCCGAGGCGTACGGCGCGGACTTCGACCCGCCCTCGCCCGACGAGTCCGAGGCTTCCGGCCTCATCGACTGGAACGACGACAAGCTCCGCCTGGCCGCGGAACTGGTCATCAACGAGGGGCAGGCCAGCGTCTCACGGCTGCAGCGCCGCCTCTCGGTCGGGCACGCGCGGGCCGGCAAACTGATGGACTCGCTCGAGGGCCTGGGCGTGGTGGGCCCGCACCAGGGCAGCAAACCGCGCGAGGTGCTGGTGGAGTTCGACGAACTGCCCAACATCTTCGGCAAATGAACGGCTGGCGCCGCCCAGGCGTCCGTCCCTCTACCTGACGTCCACCTTGGGGCTGCGCCCCACTTCGGACTCGAGTTCGCCGCCCACGGCCACCCCGTAGGCCATGGCCGGGCTGTTGAAGGCCACCACCAGCTGGCCCCGTGCGGTGACTGCGATGAGGCCCCCGTCACCGTCCAGCCGCGCTACGTCGTCCAGCGCCTGCTGGGTGGCCTCGCCCAGTTCTCTGCCGGCGTGCAGCGCCGCAGCCAGTCGCGCGGCCGTGGCAGCCTCCATGAAAGCCTCGCCCTTGCCCGTGCACGATATGGCCACATGCTCGTCGGCGTAGGTGCCCAGCCCGGGGATGGGCGCGTCGCCCACCCGGCCGCTCCACTGGCCGGTGCGCCCACCGGTGCTGGTGGCGGCGGCCAGGTTGCCCTCGTCGTCCAGGGCCACGGCGCCCACGGTGTTCGAGCCCGCCTGGGACCCGGCCCGCTGTGGGTCGATGGGCTGCTCCAGGTCACCCTCGTTGCCCACGCGCCAGCGCTCGAGCGAAGCGCGGCTCTTGGCGGTCAACAGCACGGAGTTCTCCACGGGCTCCTCCACGAGCGCCTCCGCACCGGGGCCGATGAGCAGCACGTGGGGAGTGGTGCGCCGCACCAGGTCGGCCAGCAGGATGGGGTTCCTCGTGTTGGTCACGCCCGCCACTGCGCCGGCGCGGGTGCCGGGTGCCGCGTGCGAGACCATGACGCAGGCGTCCAACTCAGCGACGCCGTCGCGGGTCAGGGCACCGCCCACGCCGGCGTTGAACGCCTCCTCGTTGGACTCCATGCTGGTGACGGCCGCCAGCACCGCTGCCAGGGCCGCGCTGCGGCCTTCCTGCGCGCCGCCTGTCAGGGCCGCGGCGCCCGCTGCTAGTGCGGTCTCGAGACCCGCTTCGTAGGCCGCCTGATAGCGCTCGGCTATGGTGCCGGCGCCGCCATGAATGAGGAGGATCGCCATACGGAAGCTTACCTTCCGGTGGCGCTACGTCGTTCGGTACACTTGAGCCGATGCGCCTTGTGTTCTTCTACCTGATCCTGCTGGTGGCACAAGGTTTCATCGCCGCGCTGCTGGCGCCTCTGCCTTCACCCGACCTGTTCCTGTTGGCCGTGCTCACGCTGCTGTGGCGCGTGAAACCGTGGCAGCTGGTGCTGGTGGGTTACGGAGCCGGCCTGCTCCAGGACCTGGTGGGCAGCGGCGTGCTCGGTAGTCACGCTTTCGCCCTGGCGGGCGCGGCCCTGGTAGCGTCGCTGGTGCGCGCTCAGCTCTCCAACACCGGCGTGCTCGAGCGCGCTCTGGTCGTGTTCGTGGCCAGTCTTGGCAAGTGGTTCATCATGGCCGCCATGCTCCTCTGGCTGGCGGGCGGCGAGGTGGGCCTCGCGCGCCTCGGGGTGGTGGCGCTGACCGAGTCGGCGCTCACCGTGGCCGCGGGCCTGCTGGTTCTGCCCTGGGGCGCTGCCCTGTTGCAGCGCAGCCGCATACTGCAGAAGGAGCTTCTCTAGATGGTCGGACGCATGAAGGTACTGCTGGCGGTGATCCTCACCCTGCTGGCGCTCTTCACCGTCCGGCTCATGCACCTGCAGCTGGTAATGGCCGACGAGTACGTGGCCAAGTCCGAGCAGAACGCGCTGCAGCAGCGCCGCATCGTCCCGCTGCGCGGCCGCATCCTGGCGCGCGACGGCACGGTGCTGGCCGACGACCGGGTGGCCTACGACCTGCTCTACCGCGGCGGCGAGATCAAGGGCTGGGAGGCGCTGGCCGGGCTGCTGGGCCTCGAAGGCCCGCCCAAACCGCCTGACCCCACCAAGCCGGAGGAGATGGTCAACGGGGCGGTGCTGGCCTGGAACATCCCCGACGAGCTGGTGCCCGCCGTGGAGGAGCGCGTGGCGCTGAGCCCCAACCTCCACCTGCGCGAACGCATCGAGCGGACCTACCCCACGAACCTGGCGGCCCAGACCGTGGGCTACACCTCGCAGGCCGACCCCGCGAGGAACCCCGGTTACACCAACAACGACCTGGTGGGGGTCATGGGCCTGGAGGCGGGCCTCGAAGAGGTGCTCTTCGGCGCCGCCGGCAGCCGGGAGGTGGAGGTCGACAACCGCGGCACGGTGGTGGCCTCCAAGGTGGTGCTGAACGCGCAGCCGGGCGAAGACGTGGTGCTGACGCTGGACCCCAAGCTGCAGCGGGTGGCGGAGGACGTGCTGGCCAGCTCGCTGGAGTACGTCAACTCCGATCGCGCGCGGGTGGGCCTGCCGCTCGAGGAAGTGGCGCGGGGCGCCATCGTGGCGCTGGACCCGCACACGGGCGAGATACTCGCCATGGCTTCGTACCCCACCTTCGACCAGAACGTTTTCACCTACCGGCCCTCCAACCCGGAGGCCGTGTCGGCCATCCTCACGGACTCCCGCAACATGCCGCTCTCCAACCGCGCGGTCGAGGCGTACGCGCCGGCGTCCACCTTCAAGGTGGTCACCAGTTCCGCCATGATGGAGTTCGGCTACGCCGGGCCCGACACCCTCTACCCCTGCTCGGCCACCTTCCACTTCGCCGGCAGCACGT